>Ga0153947_1000632_pt1 | contig 17487 bp, 15 predicted proteins | sample TSNJ031MetaG_FD_104697 | JGI IMG/M metagenome (GOLD analysis project Ga0153947, IMG submission 104697) | Attine ant fungus gardens microbial communities from New Jersey, USA - TSNJ031 MetaG | ecosystem: Host-associated > Fungi > Mycelium > Unclassified | place: USA: New Jersey, Wharton State... | reverse complement strand
TTGCATAGAATCGTACAAAGATGGGTTCTTCAATTCATTGTTGGCATCGATCCCATCAAAAGAAGGCACAAATTCGGACAGGTTGGAACCATAGAATATGTAGTCGGCATTCGGCACTGCGCCTCGATCATAGTGCTCGCCGATCTCTATGACGTCGTTCTGTGTGAGTGTGCTGCGGATGTCCGTCGCGTCAAAGGGTCTAGGCAAATAAGGCGCTTTAGAGAAGCTCAATGAACTGGGAAAGACGATGATTTGGACGTGCAACTCACGGACGAGTCTCCCGTTATAAATGTCTTGAATTCTTCTATATCAAGTCTATCAGCATTATGGATCATTTATTAGGTCTGACTTACAGGCCATTGAAAAACGAATGAGCAAACAGTTCACGGTCACCCAGCCTTTGCTTTGGATCTCTGAGTAAGAGCTGGAGGACGAAAATCAATCCAGTCACGTTCATGATTATAATGAAGTGCCACTCACCGAGCGAACAAATAGTCTCACATGGTTATCAGAGGTCAATCCGAATTTAACAGGTTCAGCTCCAGCAAACTCGGCCAGCCATCTATACTCCGAGCAAGGCCAAGGGTGCTGATCTCCATCAACTGAGGCAGTCAGATCAACGAAGAACGACGTACAATGCCCTCAAACAGATTATAACAGGTAGTGCCAACAGACCGCCAGTCAGTCTTAAAACCATAATACTCGCCTCTCAAGGCCTCGGGTGCCATGTATATGGTTGTTCCGGCGCATCCCTGAATGACAGGCTCAACATGCACCATAGCACTTTCTTCATTGATTGTATTATCAGAGAAATCGACGGCGAGGCCAAAGTCACTGAGACAGATGTGACCATCCGACTTGAGAAGAATATTGCTTGGTTTGATATCGCGATGCAGGATGCGGTGTTCGTGAAGAAAAAACACAGCAGCACACTGGAGGATTTATCAGTTCCGAATGACGCCGACAAAAAAAAAAACACCTACGAGTTCAGCTGTGTAAATTCGAGCGGCTGAGATGGAGAAATATCCCTGCACTCTCAACAAATCTTCCAAATCGCCTCCGGAATGATACTCCTGTCATGTTGATCAAGCCAAAACATGGCAAAGTCGAATAAGAAACTTGCTTACCGTGATGAGATAGAAATTTTTCTTATCATGGAAACTTGCCTCCAACTGAAGTAAGAACCGATTTCCACGCAAACGCCTCATCAGCTTTTGCTCCCTCAGAATATCATCATAATGCACATGACGACTCTTGAACATGACTTTGACAGCAAAGACCATTTGATCCCTTGGTCCAGTTCCCTTGGTCCCTTGGGAGGGTCCCTGAGCAAGATAAACTCTTCCTTGTCCTCCAATACCTAGTAATTTTTTGACAATGAGATTGTGGATGCGAAGTTCTCCGGATGAATCCAGGGTTTGGGGGTCAAGCTGGTAATGATGGCCAATACTACCACTATCCAAAGCTGGAAAACTGGTGAAAATATCTTTCCCGAATGCGTTTTTCCTTGGAGTAGGTGTAGGGGATGAGGGAAGGTCAGAGAGTCGGGGAACTGGTTTGCGGCGAACTTTGAAGGGAGGTTGCCGAGTTAGATTTTCTTTCATGAGGGTAGCAGGTTGCTTCATTTTGAGGGACTGTTTCAAATGAAGAAAGGGAACTTTCGTTGGGAGGAGTGGACAACGGAGCTGATCGCTGGAAATGTTATACGATGATCTGATCTTGACAGAAGGGTCCACGTAGACAGAGAACCAAGGCTGAATGCGACAGCAAGAGCCTGTTCCACGTATGCCGACGTGCTCGAAGTTTGAGCTCTATGGTATAAAGCTCAGAATATCAGCGATAAATGATAGGTCAAATCACACCTCAAAGTCTGGCAGCATCTCGGGAATGAGCTGCTGATCCTCAAGGACATCCAAGCTACCGGTGCCAGCATTGGAGATTCTGTATCCCTTGATATGAGGACTAGATCAGAACGACATAAGATGAGGAACGAGGATAGTGGTATACCTTATTGTCGATGGCTAGACATTGTTCAACCTGAACAGCGGGACATATCCTCGAGACAATTGGAGAAGATACCAAGGAGTTCCAGTGTTCCTGTACCATACAGCGTGGGCTGAGAAGAAGTGGTATAGATAGAACGAGACATACCATTTGTGCAATGGCATTTTCAATGACCTTTATCTGGTCATCCGATAAATGGGCCCCATGCAAGAGAGTCGGAAAAGTTATCTTGACAGATTCATTTCCACATGGTATAGATTGCATACTTGTTAGTACAAGATGCGGATATTGAAAGTGCTAATCTGGTTCTCGTATTCTGACGAGAGGCACGTTGAATAGGCGGATTGTATACAGGACGAGCGTCGCTTGGGCTTTTATTCGAGATCCAAAGTAGCCTGGGCTCTCATTGGATTTCCCGGACCGTAGGTGAAGAGAGGCTGACATATTGTATTCCTATCTTGAGGGCAATTAACATGACAGTTGCTGAGAAATTTGATTTCCAGACTGACCAGCCCGCCCGACTCCCTTGGATAAGGTATCAAAACACAGTGGCAATCGAAACCAAACGACCTCATCGCACTGATTATTTGCTTGTGTTTTGAAGCTATTTCTCACTGTGGACTCCCTCATTTCTTGCTGTTGACGTCAAGAAAAGCAAACCAGACAATCGGCAATACTTCCATTGAGTACATCGTGTAAAGGATCAGACATATCGCAAAGGAAGTCGGTTCCGCCACCTACCGGTGCTGTCCTAATGGTGGATACTGAGCGCCACATTCGTTGTTCAGTCTCCTGTATTGCAATTCCTATCTTGCTGTTTACTCCATCATTACTGTTTCAGCACCTCGAAAGCTTCCATTCTTCTGATCGAGATCTATTTACAGTGGCATACTTTCACCAATTCATGACCATCCTTGATTCTCACCGAAAATTTCCAAGCTCAAGGGGAAGCACATGTTCGGGGTGGCTATAAACTTAGAAACTGCGGGACATAAGAAACGTTTGAATTCGGATCAGTGAAGTTGAGAGTGTAATTTCTAGGGAGAACCAAACTAACATCTTAACACATGGCGATCATGGGCGCTGTTTTGAAACAAGACATTGGCCAAATCAAGATTGACCTGGAGATAAGGCATCAAAAGCATGCTTCAGTCGACCGCTACCGATAGTACCATCACGGCGGAAATGAAGGAGGCGTTCTATTCCAAAAACTAGAGGACCTATTTCATCATCGACTTCTCATCACCCGGAAAAATTGTAGAAAATTTGGAATGGTGCCTTCTTTTGAACTGGGCAGATTGCCTCTTCTATCCAACAACGGAACAATGCTCACAACGAAGAACTGACTCGGGCTCCGACAAGCTATGAAATTCAAGATGCAGTGCTCCAAAGATTGGTATCGACGGTGTAGCTGGTACAAGAAGAGAAACTAATTTTTTTTCAATGATATCAGGCTGTGCACCAAATGCACAGGATGAAGAGACTCAGCCAGTGTAGAAACATCTGTGCACTTCTAGCTTCTGGCTTGTTGGCCATATTCGGGTCACTACATTTTTGATATTAGGCTATCTATAATGTACCCTATTACCTCCACCGTGCCCACCTGAGACGACTTCCCTCATCGATAGAATCTTCATTTTGCACCGGTCATACTAAGATCTCACCAAGTCATCATCTTTCCGGAAGCCCTTTTTTCTAAGCAGCTAGAACTCATATAACTGTTTTCAGGGCTAATCGGCTCTTTTGAACATTCCTTGTGGCTCTCGTGCAAAAATAAGGATTCCCATGAGATTAAATATTCCCTTGAACCTCATAGAACACATAAACATCATCTAACACTTGCACGAACCGGTTCGCGATTCGAGCCAACTCTCCCCTTATTACCGATCAGGATACAGAGGTCTGCAAGGCAGATAGATCTTCACACGCGATCTTGGATCCATGAGAACGATAACTTGAAAGGAGAGGTTTTCTGGGACTTGGAAACCTTTGGAGTTTTTCAGAAATATTACATTGGAAAGGTAGGTCGGATCCTCGAAATCCTCTACCATTGTTTCTCAAAGGACAAGAAATACTATGCCTAACCAACTCTTCTAATTGGTCCTAAAATAGATTGAATCATGGTTATCTCATGAGAAGGTATGTCAGCAGACAGGCAAGCAGCCAAAGCGACATTCAAGGCACGTCGAAAATAAAGAACGATTCGAAGCGCTACTTGTTGTCAGGTCGACAAAAGACGTCATGAACCCTAAAGTCTCAGCCCACGATGTGCTACATTGATTGCTGATAGTATGAAGGCAAACAGACAGACAGGACCTAGATCAATAGGACTACTGACATTGATTCCGGTCGACCATGGTGTCACAATTGACAGGAAGATATACATAGTTCCTCGTATTTTGCGATATCTTTCTCAACATCTTTCTCAACCTGCATTCCGACTGCAGGGGTCGGTCCACAAATAGCTTTTGGTGTGGCCATCAGCATGCTTGACATAAAGCTCATAGATTTATGATCCAGTTTTTTCGGTTCAACGAGTGTGTCAAGTTAATCCGCAGGCATAGCGAGTGCATTCTGGTATGCCTATATATTGAGCCTAGTGGTTTAGACACTTTCAACCCCCAACAGTATTGGTCTGACCAAGCTGGACTGAATTTTCGTTGACTCATACCCGTTCTCAATTTCATAGACAACAGCTGCCGCACAGCATGAAACCTCCCCCATTTAACAACCGTTTTATAATTCCTCTCCCTCCCCTGGATGCCGATGAAAACCTGCTTGAGCTACCCGAGCCTGTCTCGACACCCGGGAATCCAGCGGTACAGCCCAGTGGTAGCTTGCTTTTTCATTCTTTTGGAGATACACAGCCGAAAGCGATTGGAACTATAAGTGAGTCCTATTGCATATCTGAGGTTTGTTTTTCATGTCTGGTGACTTTCTGTCATACATCTAGCACTAGCAAGCGAATTAGACATTTCAGATCGCTCTCAAGATGAGGCAGCAGTCAGAAAGGGAGAGGTTCTGGCAAAATGACCAACAAAACTTCCTTGTCTTGATTAAAGCTGTATAAACGCTTTGGATTGTCAAAAGTTCTGAAGTTGCAGTACTTACTTAGATCAACAGTCCCCATCTGTATTTCTACCTAGAGCATGTCCATTTGACTCCGCCGTTGGTCCTGGTATCTGGTGTCCATCAAAGCAAATCCACAGCCTACAAATATTTTGTGCCGAGCCATTTTTATCTGTGATCGGGTGGACATCTCTTGTCACAACTTGTGTTCAATTTATCACTGTTGTCAAGCTTCGGGGAACCCCGAGACGAAGGCCAGATCAGTGGAGAAAAAACTTTTTGAGTCATTAACGATGCATCTTCTTTCGCCACCTAGTGAATGATTTGATGTCATACATTCTTCATTCTGTGTTTCGGGAAAACATTCTAGAACCAACAACGTATGGTTGCCCATCAAGTCTAATCTACCGTGGCGGCTTGAGAAGGCAGGGCTTTCACGCCAGCCATCAGTTGCTGCTATGGGAAGAGACTCACCAATTCGTAGGAGTCTTTTCAACATTGGCTACTCCTTTTCCTGGTATCTGGGGTACTGGAGTAAGCATAGCCTAGCTTCCTGAAAACTACGGTCCAATGTATCAACATGGTCACCAGTGATCCATGATACTGTTCGACGAACATAGATTAAAAGGCGGAAGGATTTGCTTTGACAAGACGGGCGCAGAAGCTGAATATGATCATCTGGGGTAGATTTCGTTCTAATGCCGTGCGAACCTTAAGCGCAGCGCTCACCACGTGTCAAGTGTTGTCTTTTGTTGAGGCATATGTCTTGACATTATTGCCAGTCAGAAGTATAGTCCGTGAGCATCAAGTTTGACAGTTTGATGGTAACCCCATGAGCAGAGGACAATGAATGCTGATGTTCAGGGAAACAACTGTTTCTCTGAAAGGGATAGGTTCAGATACTCTGTGTTTGGATTAGTGACCTCGGAACAGCTTTGAGTTGGTGCAACGAAAGGCAGAGCAAAGCAAGACCAGTAACAATCCAGTATGGTGTTCTAAGCATAGCTCACCTGTAGCCTTTTAATATCTGTGCTGATGAACATACAAAACATCGCGTTCGTCGGCCTCGCTACTATCATTGACGGAGCAGAGTCAAAGACAATGATCGGAACGTAATGTAATCGCAACCTCTAAACCTCGTGAATTATCGATAATGCATCTTGATTTGAGTCGCGAAGGACCAAGTCATATTAGATATTGCAACGTCACTCATGACGATTCCTGCCTTTGGCAGGTGATGGGGATGTACAAGTTCGAACCCCTGTCCTGTTAGCGTGGACTACCAAGTTGACACCACGTGATTTCGGCCACTCGAAGCGAGATCGAGGATGGCCATGTGCAGTAATGCATCGTTGACAAGCGTGGGAAGGGTGTTAACACCAATGGGTGTCTGGGGTATGGGAGTCAGCAAGTGATGGGAGCTATTGCAATATACCAAACATGGCATATAACCCGTAGACTCCTCCGAAATCGGCCGCCGGCAGAAGGGCTGCTCGCCATGACCATCTCCTCATCCGATACGCTGTTCGCCCCGGTTCAATTACCAGTTCAGGATATTCTTTCCGGTCCCCTCGTAACTCATCTCCGGACGGAGTTTCCCGGAAACTAGTTCACTTAAGGTATATTCCTGCCGGTAGTTGGATCATCCTTAGTTGGTTGGTTACCTGCTGTTTGTAGATAGTCATTGTGCTGTGCCCGGGGGTCTGTCTATATACATAGCTCGTCGTGTCTTGCCCCTGTTGCGGTTAATAAATCACACACCTTGTGGCAACATGACGACTGTACCCTCAGCGCCAGGCCCATCCACTCCTCTGACCGAATCCTATACTTACCACTCACCTCTTCCAACGGCTACAGGTCCTTATATTCTTGGCGTTGATGAAGCCGGTCGTGGACCTGTGCTAGGCCCATTGGTGTACGGTGTCGCATACTGTCCAGTGGCATACAAAGAAAATCTAGATAGCCTCGGTTTCGCAGGTAACATCAGGATTTACTATCAAGTTACCCTCTAATTTGAGTTCAATGAGCAGACTCCAAAACCTTGAGTGCTGCCACAAGGTCATCACTACTTGAAACACTCAGCTCAGATCCTTCGAATCTTGGTTGGTCAGTCCGTGTGATCAGGTGAGTATTTACAAGTATTCGCTGGTCTGTTATGTGACGGAATAGTCCGCAAGCGATATCTAGTGGAATGATTCGAAAGCCACCAATCAATCTCAATAAGCAATCTCAGGAAGCAACTATCCTTCTCATTCAAGAAGCCCTTGACCGTGGAATAGAGCTGAAGGAGGTCGGTCATTGTGCATGTGTCTGATGGAAGAACTACCTGACACGTCACATAGGTTTATGTCGATGCGCTGGGAACCACCACCACGTATGAAAAGTACTTGTCTGGACTATTTCCAGGCATCGCCTTCACAGTCACAGCCAAGGCAGATGCTAAGTTCAAAATCGTCGGGGCTGCCAGCGTGGCAGCAAAGGTTACCAGAGACGCCTGCATCGAGGGATGGTATTTTGAGGAGAGCCTAAAGAATAGCAAGCTCGGATGGAGCACGGACTTTGGGTCAGGATATCCTTCTGGCAAGTACCTTCGTATAGAGTTCAACCCTAAACCTCATATCCGATAGATCCGAATACACAAGCATGGCTAAAACAAAACATCGAACCAACGTTCGGCTTCCCCAAGCTGGTCCGGTTCTCATGGACGACTATCAAAGTGATCTTGGAGAGCACGGCACATCGGGTCCAATGGTATATTTTTCCGATGACCGATCAGCGAGTGCTAACCAAATCGTAAGGACTGATGAGGGTCAAACATCTCTGATCAAGGCTTTTGAGACTAGCAAAGGCCTAGACAAAGATCGTTGTCTAGTAGCGAAGGATCTTCAATTAAGTAGTGTGAACACGCTGTAAACATAGAACATATATACCAAAGAAAAATGATACCAAACAATCATCTAATACTGTCGTCTTTTTGGATCTGGCGAATTCATGGGTTCTTCGGTGGCTTTACGCTTGGACCCGAAACCGATTGAAAGTTTGCTCCTCTCCCCAGGAACAGGCGTACCCCCTTGTGATGGAGTCTCAATCGCAGATGAGATTCGTGAGAACCCTGGCTTGGGCGCTGGGGACCCAGATGCACTATGTGTGAAGCTGGAAGGACCAGGACTGTCACCATTGGGCAATGCTTGCATCTGAGGAGCAGGGACAGTCATGAAACCAGGTTCTGGTTTTACTTGAGCGTTCTTTCCCTCCTTTTTTTTCTTTGTTTTTTCAGTCTTGCCTTTTGCAAGCGGCTGTGCATCAAAGAACTCAGCGGCTTGAGGAACCGCACTGACAACATCGTCAACGGAAGATCAATAATGATACCGGTTGTACTTACCCCCTGTTACCAACTGATAGAACGAAGTGCGCCTGCCCTGTTTTTTCCTGGCGCTGTTGGAATGCTTTATTCATGCTCAAAGGCGTATCTCCACTCGCCATTGCTTCCTTCTTCTTTTCCTCTGCAATTTTCTTGAGTCGCTTCTCAGTCTTCATCTTCCCGGATCCTTTTCCGTGAAACTTATGTGACAGTGCTTTCCAGGCTTCTTTGGGCGTCAATTGCCGTCCGAATTCATCGTAATAAACGATATTAACATCAGGCTTGTAATCCTTGAACATGTTGAGATTCTCGCGTGCTTCCTGTTGTTCTCGCATGCGATTCTCATATTCTCGTTGAGCCTGATCCTTGTTTCCGCCACGAGATTGAAGGCGATCCAGATCCCTCTGAGCAAGCCGTTGACGCATACTTGCAAGCCAAAGATCTCGCTGCAGCTGGACTTTTTCGCGCTCTTGCTGATCTGCTGAGGATTGAGCAAGTATACCTTGTTGTCGAAGGATGTTGAGGGTGGATGCCATGCCCGCACTGAATGTCTGTTCAGTGGATGTCCCGATGAGGTCCCCATTATTAGCTTCCTCAGCTTCTGTCTTCTTGATAGCATCCTCTATTTCGTTCAGCATGTCCATATCAAAATCCTCATCCTCCTCGTCCTTCATTTGAATCTCGCCAATTTCAAGTTCATCCAGAATCACATCCCCAGGTGCCATGGACACATCTCTGGAGGGCTGTTGGCTAACACCACCACGCGCAAGAGGTAACGAGGGTTCCTCAAATTCTGATTTGGACTTCACCATGGGTTCCAACACGACAGAGCGGACAAATTCCGACGTATCGTCAAATATCAAACCTCTATCTTCGGCTTCTTCAACCTTGATGCCGTTCGACATCGTCAAAGCTGCCTCTTCTTGAGCACGCTGGTCAGCAACTATTATAAGTAAGATAACAGATTATACCCAGAGAGTGACTATCAACACACTTTTTTTGGCAACTTCCTCGGGTGAAAGCTTTTTGGGTTTGTTAAGCTTAGCACGGCGAGAGCGAGCCAAGGCAGCCTGCAGATCGTCATCATCAACGAAATTGGCATTCAGGTCTCGCTCGCGTTGAACGGGTATAATAGGCTTTTCGTCGACGTCCATCTGGATGTCATTATTTGGATCTGAGACATCTGGTGCTCGTCGCGATGAGCGTTTCTTCTTGTTCTGGTATTGAAATTAATTCCAAGTCATACAGCATGCACATAAACAACTCGCCTTTGGCTTTTTGAAACCAATTTCGCCTGCTTGCTTGTAATCCGAAATATCAATGTTTTCTGAAGGATCCCATCAACAGATAGTATAAGTAGATGAGGAAGCAACAGACTTGTGTAATCTATACTGAGGAGCGATTTGTTGACAGCCGCAGCTGCAGATTGCTTCTCTTCCTCTCGTTTGACTTTCGTTGATACTACTGCCAATCCCAGACGGAAACCCTGCATATAAAAGGCATAAGAATGTGTTCGGCAAAAGAGAATGATGATGTACAGAATCTTTTGGGCCCTCCAGCTCCTCATCATACTTAGCAAGGATATTTCGCTTCACGCCTTGATTACCGTCCTTGAATTCCTCATCATCATAACCTGTGTAATCGCGCCGTTTAATCTTGAATTCTCGATTTTTTTGTCGTACTTCCTCCTCCGCCATCTCGACATTCTGTAATTCATCCTCTGAAAGGCATGTCGGCTCTTGCATCATGACTTAAAAGAGATGGTCACACCTAGGTTATCAAGGATGCGGCTATCTTTGAGCGTAAGTATACGCGCTTCGCCCTCATCCAACGTATCGAAGGCATGGCTGACCTTTAAGCCCTCGAGGTCACCTACAGGAGTGTCAGAAGCAGAAGACAAGACAAAGCTGTTATATCGCACGCTCGGTATATTCTTCTTGGAAAACTTTGTCCATTTGTTCCAGCTCCGCCTGCCTCTTCCTTGCAAGTTCTTTCTCGCTCTTCTTGCTTCTTTTGATCCATTTTAATGTATCGTCATCACCATCTGCATCGCCGAGGGTTGCACCCTTAAGTGAAGCATGTAATTCCCGGCGATTTCGTACCCTAATGAGTTTGTATAAGAGCTCTGTCCTTCGACGGTGTCATAGCCTATGAGGCCAATAGAGGAACATAGAAGTGACTGTGCGACGAAGAAAGACCGTGTACTCACTTGGCTATTCCCTCTGCAATCCTCCTAGAACGAGTAACAACACATGTTAACACTTGCCAAAGAGAGAGAACTAGACGTACTTTGTTTCTCGCTCTTTCTTCTCCCTTTCGCGTTGGTTCCTGTAATTTTCTTCTGCCTCTTGCTCCTTGTCATTTGCTGGTGCCTTGTCCTCAGTCAACGGCTTGAGACCAAGCGAGATACGAATCTTATTGGTCTCTTCCAAACTGATACTCTCCTCAAGAGACATGGTATGAGATTATGCTTGCTGGATATAGTGAAATTTGAAGACGAACGATGAGCTAGAGCAAGCTGTACAGGATCTGCTTACATCAGCCATCAAGTGTCTTTTTCAGGGCTGCCTGCGACTTGGTGCACTCATGACTTCATTGCTGTTACCGTTCCGTCAAACCTATCGTTACCTTGTACGTATTCACATTTATCTCTGCAGCACCCATCTGGACATTATTTTCAGCAACGCCAGGCTCATGAGAGTCCAGTCATCTTCTACTCGGTGGTCCTCGGGACAATTGGACCAGTAATGGCCATTACCATTCCTCCAATCAGGGAGCACTTTGGCTACAGACCCGCTGAAATGATTCCAACTACATATCCTCGTGTGTTTAACCCAACCTATTCTTGAACATTTTCTGAGGCTTTTCTTAGTTCCTAACAGACCACGGAGACCTGTACACGGGTATGAAGACGAGTAGCACCTCTTTTGAGTACGATTTTGGTCTGAGCACAATCACGGAGCTCAAGGTGTAAAAATTTGATGCGAAGTTGGTTTTGGAAATTGACGCGTTTGAACATTTATTGTTTCCGAGTTTTCCAACCTAGATCTGATATTTTCTCCTTCAAACCAAACCCCGGTACCATTCTCTCACTTCTGCCTTTCGATAATCCAAAGAATGGGTTTCCTACTTCCTTGGCATAATTTTCAGTCCACTCTGACATGTTCCTTGGAAACAAGGCCAACAGCCCCGCAAAATGTCTCTCCAAGTGCAACGACCTGATGCTAGCAGGGAAAATCTCATCCCGAACCGTTCTCTACTTTCGCGATAGTAAGTCATAGACCCTTAAGCCAAATAACGGACGTGGGTGAACCTATACAATTGCACTCATCTCTGGCATGTAAGAAGGTCAGCCCTCTACAAAGTTCACGACGAATGACGCCTGGTTCATACTGAAAACGCACTGGAAATAGCCTACACTTGGTGCATCGGAAAATATCTGCACACTCCATACTCCCTTGATCATCCATTACGAGCTTTTGGCAGGACAAGATTCGATATCTCTCCAGGAGTTCTGCCATGATATCTTTTAGTGGACCATCCTATATATACTTTTTGCTTGTGAATAACTCACTCTAGAACCATTATTTTTTTCATAAAACTACACCTTTTGAAAATTTATGATAATAATAGGAAATATTCACACTCAAAATAACTATTCACGGCGCGTCCACAGATTTGCAGAGAGGCTAGCTCCCCTGATCGAGACTGGGTTCAAGATCATGAGGATATATGTCAAACTGTTTAATGGATTCTCTTCGTCTGAACGAGCAAAATTGGATGTCCATACGCCGATACAAAAATGGGTTATTTCTTGGAATATCAAATACCGAGTTTTCGCCCCATCAGTCACGCAAGCCTGATCTTTTTTTTGAACTGGCCTTAGTCCTAGTACTCAAAAACAATTGTTTCCCTAAATTCTTGCATCACGGTCTTAATATTTTATACTGCATCCGAGACTCGTCCACATGAATAAACGACCTTTCTAATGACGCCAAGAGTAAGATGGCACAGCGTGTGTGATGTTATCACACCAGCCGATTCATTTGAATCAAGCTTCGGTAAATATAATCCGGGACCTGAGCAGTTGACCCCAGAGCACATGACATAAATCGTCATGGGGTTGGACCAACCTGCGAGATTGGCTTATGCACTATTGAGGAGATTGCTTCCGAGTCTTACTCAAAATGGTCCCCTTCGCCTTGCAAATAATCAACCTTACCCTCCTGGTTGATACTAGCCTAGCTGAAAAGTTTTCTAATTGTACAAGCGGGACACACGAACCCTCCATTCCATGAATTCATTCTAGTGTCCATGGCTACTTCGTCTCGGTGGTTTCCTGGCCGCGTCAATTCAGATATTCAAGCCATGAGGTCAAATCTATCATTGAGAACGGAACATACGCTATAGCACCCGTGTATTTCCCGTAGTTGGAAATATCGTTTGGAGGCGTTGCTGTACCTGAGTCTCGATGGGGTTTCACACTCTCCAGAGGATCATGGGATATTCTTCCAGTGCTATTTTCACCGTCATCTATAAATCATCCGTCGAGGAACAGTCTCTTTGACCTCCCTCCTTTGTTCTCTTCGCATCCATTCCCACTCTTACTTTACGACATCATGAACCAGACCAATTTCTTTTATGTCGGTGATCTACACAAGCGACTCGGTGTGCTGAAGCAGTGGGAAAGGCAGCGTAATCGCAAACAAGTTCATTGGCTGATGGAGTGCTTCGCGGAGACAGTCAGTGACTATTCAGTCATACCTCCTAACGATTTGTAACGGTCTGCATAGCTTGGAGTCTTCCTTTACTGCTATCCTGGCAAGTTTCCTCTAGCTTGGAGGCAAAAATCTGTCCTTAACTGTAACAGGTATCGGTGCAAACCTCGGTTATATCCTTGGAGGCATCACACAACAGCAAGGCGTTTCCTGTGAATACGCGTGCTCCAAATTCGCACACTCTGTGCTAACAGTTTACAGCTGTATTTCAGATCGGATTTGGCTATGCGCTTGGTATCTTGTTTGCTCTCGGAATTGCTGCGGGCACTTCTGGGGGTCATTTCAACCCAGCTGTTACAATCGTTCATGTTATTTTCAGAGGTTTTCCTGTTCTGAAAGCTCTTAGGTGAGAGATATCTCCTCCGAATCTACGTCAGCTGATTTGTTAATTCGAGGTACATCGTTGCCCAAATCTTTGGCGGCTACGTCGCTTGCATGCTGGTGTATTATCAATGGCGACCAGTCATTCATGAACTGGTTGATGGGCTGATCGCTGCTGGCAAAGAGGCAAGTCTGTTCACGCCAAATGGACCTCCTGGTGCATTTGGTCTATATACTCTTCCCGGAGCGAGTCTCGGATCCACCTTCCTCAATGAGTTCGTTTGCGTGCGTTTCTTCATTGCATCAAAGGCATAGAAACTAATCTTGATATCAGTCCTTCTTTGTCGGACTCGTGATTTGGGCTGCTAATGATCCAACCAACATATTCATCACTCCAGCGCTAGCTGCACCTTGCATCGCTCTTTCTTAGTACGTGAATCTCACTGTTATTAATCGAATTCCTCCGACACGGAAACTGTCAGTGCGGCTGCTATCTGGGGTTTCTCACCCGTTGGGGTAGTCATGAATACTTCTCGTGATCTCGGTGGACGACTATGGGTATTGACGATATGGGGGTTACAAGGTCGAATGCCTTCCCTTCTTATTGTTGAAATGTTAGCTCAAATCGTTACTAGCTGGTGGGGGCAAATATGCTGCGATTACCGCCCTTACGAACATCCCTGCTACCCTCTTCGCAGTCATCCTCTACGAAGTATTCTTAGTTGACTCGGATCGGCCTGTCACTCCGCAAGCCTTGGAATTCACTCATCTTGCTCATGGCAACAGGCGTTTTACTTCTAAACATGCTAGAGATGAGAGCACCATCGAGCGGGGATATAATCCTGACGACGATTCTGGGAAAGCGAGCATTACTGCACTTGAATATGCTTCTCGGACCAGGTGAAGGATTCAATTGGAAATACAGTGTTGTGATTGCAGTCCTTAATTCTTTTCTATCTTGATCGAGAATTGTGTATTCCACACACATGTATAGACATAACGGCCCGACTTTGATGTGAAGTGCTGGATCAAAGATCAGGGGAACCTGAAGTCGTTAGAAGTACTGCTCCTAAGAAGATATGGTACGTATGTAGCGACTTGACATTGTGAAAATGTCACTCAAGTGAGATTAGCATTATGATATGTTCAATAATACCATAACGAACTCGTGTTCTCCAGGTCAGTGAAGACATCACACACTCAGCGGCCATCGCATATTCGGGATTTGTTTACCCATTCAGTATTTTGGTTGGTTGGGCATCATTATACATGACGAGCAGCATCCATGCAGCGCAATGGATGAGCTCTAGGTCTTACCTGAAGGGTGGGCTATTCAAATAAAATAGATAAAATTCTACTGATATTTGCAGTTCATACTGGCGTCCTTATATACCTCCCAGTATGTCTATTTTAGGTTAGGATAGTAATGTAGCGTTATACTAATTGAGTATCGCGTCGTATCAAAGGAATGTAAATAGATGTTTATTTATATGTCATATTAGTCATCTTGCATGTCTCGTCTTCTAACAATACAGGGAGACTGTTTTCCAGTGCCCCTTGGTCTTCTGATGCATGGGTAAGGTGTGCCAGGAAGGGAGGGGTACCACGTGAAATGCAGTAGGTAGTGAGAGAAAATAAAGTGGCAATTGGTTATGACTAACCATGATATTATAAGTCGGAGCCGGTAGTCAATGTGTTGAAAAATGATCGTTGGGAGGGTACAAACGGATAGTGAATACAAACAAATTACACTACTGATATACCTGTATCTTCATCATCTGACGTAGCTATTAATATTAAGATATGAAATAATAAAAAATTGATCTCATCATGTGCATCGCGCATGAGAACCGGAATCCAACAGTCAAATATCCGGGATCAAATACCTTCCGACTGATTCCACACTCTTCTCATACTTTTTGTATTCCAGACGTGCTTCAAAGTTACTGCGATGACACCACAGACCTATAAACGCATAGTGCTCAACTCGAGACCTACGGATAACTTTGAAGCAGACACCTTCCGAACGGAGGTCCTACCCTTCGCGTCACTCGGAACGCCTGGGGACCAGCAAGTACTTGTGCAATGTACTTGGCTTTCTCTGGATCCAGCGATGAGAAATTATGTTCGAGATGTGCGCAGTTATTTGCCGCCAGTGAAGATAGGAGAGGTAGTTAAATGCTCATGAGATTTCTGGTTGTAATAAAACTGAACTTGGAGGGATAGATTATGCGCGCATCGGGACTGGGCGTTGTCATTTCTACCGGAGATAACAGCAAGTTCAAGACTGGGGACTACGTAACAGGCTCATGGGGTATCAAGGTTTACTTTGTTCATACGGACCTTAAGACTGAGACTTTGTTCTGTACCTTAGGCATGACTGAATATGCTATCGTCCAGGACAAGCATCTCGATAAGATTGAGTGAGCAATCGCGCCCCTGGAGTTCCCTGCTTCGACTCAAAGAGTTGTAGACTTTATCCAGGCATTGAGCCTCTCGACTACCTCAATACACTCGGCTTCTCTGGTCTCACAGCATATTTCGGACTCACAAGGATCAGCGAACTTAAATCAGGAGAAAAGCTTGTTGTTTCGGGCGCAGCCGGATCTGTTGGTTACACCGCGTGTCAGCTCGGTAAAGCAGCAGGGGCAAAGGTCTATGGGATCGCCGGTTCACAAGACAAGTGCAATGTTCTGGAGAAAGAGGTCGGCGTAGAGAAAGCCTTTAATTACAAAAGCCCAACCTTCTTTCAAGACTTTAAGGAGACTGTCGGGTATCTGGACGTCTACTTTGATAATGTCGGAGGTGATATGTTGGATTTCATGTTGACAAGATTGAACAAAGATGCCCGGATTGTTCTCTGTGGTATGTCATCTTATGAGTCCTTTCACTGGAAAATTCAGCTCAAGAAAAACGATTAGGCGCCATTTCTGCATACAGTATGTCTCGGAGGGGGTTCTCTTATCGGATTTCGTGCTCAACTATGTTTTCAGATACAGATACGCCCAAGGGACTTCAACGCTATACCAATCTCATTGGTCAGCGTGCCAAGATGCAAGGATTCATTGTGTATGATTCGAACGAATCCTTTTTTCCCATTTGTGCTCATGTTTTTTTTATTCTCTCGATAGTTTTGATTATGCGGAGGACTTCCCGGTAGCACTCGAAGAAATGCGAGGAGATTTGATCAGCGGCAAACTCAAGCGACATTTCCACAAGATTGAGGGAGGCATCGAAGAAGCTCCCAAGGCTCTACCAATGTTATTTTCAGGCGAAAACGTCGGCAAGCTGTGCGTGGACTGAGAATTGGATTCGGCTGGAAAGACTGACTTTTTTATTTTACAGAGTGGTCAAAGTTTCCGAGGACCCGGCTGTTAGATCGAAATTTTGAGGATGGTTACATGTGTATTTTCAATTGAACTGTCTGATTAGGGGAAGGGAGTTTTTGGGTGTATGGATGCATAGAGAACAATGTATTCACATCTTATCTTGCCATCACTTCAATATATACCTTGCCGAGACCTCATATCCTATACCTGAACACCTTATGAGTCCAATCATCCTCTCAGCGAGCCTTTATACTCCCCATTTATTGAAATTCAATACACGACGCACATTCTGCTTCCTCTGGAAGAATAACTGCAATCTCTTCAGCAGTAGGAAGATTATGAGCGATGTCAAGTCACTGCTTGAATTGGGAGTTGTCTTGTCATGCTCTGACTATGCAGTTGGGGAGGTCACTTTGAGACAAAAATTGTTAAGAGACGAAGTAGAAGAAGAACAGGAGGGATGATTTCAATGAGATTTGTGGCTATCCTCCTTGAACATCATCACTTGCGCTTGGCAGACCATATAGATGTGAGACTTTAGGATGAGCGAAAATAATTCAGAGCTGTGGATCTTTTTTTTCCAGAGCTGCTAAATTGTTTTTGTTTTTGTTTTATTTTCATTTTC
>Ga0153947_1000629_pt1 | contig 17498 bp, 14 predicted proteins | sample TSNJ031MetaG_FD_104697 | JGI IMG/M metagenome (GOLD analysis project Ga0153947, IMG submission 104697) | Attine ant fungus gardens microbial communities from New Jersey, USA - TSNJ031 MetaG | ecosystem: Host-associated > Fungi > Mycelium > Unclassified | place: USA: New Jersey, Wharton State... | reverse complement strand
TGGTGACGGCGGAAGATATACCGGGCAGTATCAAAGTAGGGCATATCAAAAAGGATTGGGATACTTTAATACCGGTTGGGGGCATTACGCGTTATTTGGGGGATGCGGTATGTCTGGTTGCGGCAGATACGCCGGAGATCCTGGAGCAGGCAAAGCAATTGGTAAAGATTGAATATAAAGAATTGCCGGCGGTATTTAGTCCTGAGGAAGCGATGAAGCCCGATGCTCCGAAAGTCCATTCGGCGGGGAATATTCTGGCCCGGGAAATCATTAAGAGAGGGAATGCGGACGAAGCAATTAAGAAGTCAGCCCACGTAGTGACGAAAAATTATGAGACGCCGTTTACAGAGCATGCTTTTCTGGAACCGGAATGTGCTATTTCAATCGTCGACAGGGTGAAAGAAGAAGCGGTGATCTATTCGACCGATCAAAGTGCCTATTCCACCCAGCACGAATGTGCGGATATGCTGGGATATCCGCATGAAAAGGTGCACGTAATGAATAAGCTGGTGGGCGGAGGCTTTGGCGGCAAAGAAGATATGTCGGTGCAGCATCACGCCTTGCTTCTGGCCTGGTATACAAAAAAGCCGGTAAAAGTGAAACTGACCCGGAAAGAAAGCCTTTTGGTTCATCCCAAAAGACATCCGGCCAAGATGGAATTTACGACTGCCTGTGATGAAGAGGGTAATCTGACAGCGATGAAAGCAACCCTCATCACCGATACCGGTGCTTACGCTTCACTGGGTGGGCCGGTGCTGCAGCGGGCTTGTACCCATGCGGCCGGACCGTATAATTATCAGGATATATATATGGAAGGAACGGCAGTTTATACAAATAATCCGCCGGCCGGAGCATTCCGCGGATTCGGCGTGACTCAGACCTGTTTTGCGACCGAGTGTAATATCAATCTGCTGGCTGAGATGGTGGGGATATCCCCCTGGGAAATCCGCTATAAAAATGCCATCAGACCGGGACAGGTACTTCCCAATGGTCAGTTGGCCGGGCCGGAGACGGCTCTGGTTGAAACTTTAGCAGCAGTAAAAGATGTCTATGAGAACCATCCCCGTGCCGGCATCGCCTGTGCGATGAAGAATGCCGGTGTCGGAGTAGGACTTCCGGACTATGGCCGCTGCCGTATTACGGTGGAAGACGGGAAGATGCACATCCGTACCGGAGCGACCTGTATCGGTCAGGGACTGGGGACGGTTCTGATACAGATTTGCTGTGAAACCACCGGTTTACCGGCTGAACTTATTGTATATCATGCATCGGAGACCAATAACGCACCTGATTCCGGGGTTACTTCAGGATCACGGCAGACCCTGGTAACCGGTGAAGCTACCCGAAGGGCATGCGGGAATCTGATGGAAGATATGAAAGGAAAAACACTTGCAGATTTGGATGGCCGGGAGTATTATGGGGAATATCTCGCTGCCACCGATGCGATGGGAAGTTCTAAGAAAAATCCGGTCTCTCATGTTGCTTACGGTTATGCCACTCAGGTCGTATTACTGGATGAAGAAGGCAAGGTGGAAAAGGTGGTTGCTGCCCATGATGTCGGCAAGGCGATCAATCCACTTTCGGTGGAAGGCCAGATTGAAGGCGGTGTGGTAATGTCTTTGGGCTATGCTCTGACCGAAGATTATCCGCTGGATCACGGCAGACCGACTGCGAAGTTCGGTACTCTGGGATTATTCCGGGCTGACAAAACACCGGATGTGGAGAGTATTATCGTTGAGAAGAATGAAGCGGCGCTGGCTTATGGGGCGATCGGAATCGGTGAAATCACATCTATTCCAACGGCGCCGGCGGTACAAGGTGCATATTACAAGTATGATAATATCTTCAGACAGAAACTTCCGCTTAACGCAACAGCATATAAAAAGTAATGAAAGGTGTGGTCTCGGAATGAAAAGACTTTTAAAAGGCGGCTGGCTGATTTACAGTGATAAAAGGGAGCAAAAAGATATCCTGACCGACGGAGGGAAAATCATTAAGGTTGAAACCGGTATTGATCCGGCGGAAGCGGATGAAGTGGTGGATGTGACTGGGAAACTCTTGTTTCCGGGATTTATCGATCCTCATACCCATTTTGATCTGGAAGTGAGCAACACGGTAACAGCCGATGATTATTATTCCGGGACTAAAGCGGCAGTGGCGGAAGGAACCACTACCATCATCGATTTTGCAACTCAAAACAGAGGCGAAACATTGGGGCAGGCGATTCATAACTGGAATCTTAAGTCAGCGGGGAAGAGCTGCTGTGATTATGGTTATCATATGGCAATTTCTGATTGGAATGATGACATTTGTAAAGAGATCGGTGATATGCCGGAAAAGGGTATTTCTTCGTTTAAATTATATATGACCTATGATGCAATGTACCTTAATGACGGCGACGTCTACCGTGCTTTAAAGCGGTTCAGGGAGATTGGTGGATTGGCCGGGGTTCATTGTGAAAACCGGGAGGTGATCGATGTCCTGGTAAAGGAAGAGAAGGAACAGCAGCACCTGGCACCGGAATTTCATGGCAAAAGCCGACCCTGGCAGACTGAGGCGGAAGCGATCGACCGTTTGCTGAACATTGCATCGATTGCTGATGTGACGGTAATGGTTGTACATTTAAGTACAGCCGCAGGATATGAAGTGATCCAAAATGCCCGGAAACGGAACCAGAAGGTACATGTGGAGACCTGTCCGCAGTATTTACTGATGACCGATGAAAAATATAAATTGCCTGATTTTGAAGGAGCAAAATATGTAATCGCCCCACCTTTGCGGACCAAGCAGGATCAGGATGTATTGTGGAAGGCCCTGAAAGAAAATCAGATTGACACCATTGCTACCGATCACTGCAGCTTTACATGGCAGCAAAAGCAGGCCGGAAGAGACGACTTCACGAAGATTCCCGGTGGTATGCCGGGGGTTGAAACCCGGCCTTCATTGATATATACTTATGGAGTGAGAGATGGCAGGCTGACGGCAGAGCAGATGTGCGGCTATCTGAGTGAAACGCCGGCTAAGCTTTACGGTCTTTATCCGAAAAAGGGGACGCTGCGGCCGGGAAGCGATGCCGATATCGTAGTATGGGATCCGGAAGTGAAAAGAACTCTTTCTAAGGAAACCCAGCTCGCAGCCGCAGATTATCATCCCTATGAAGGCACTGATGTCTGGGGGATGGCAGAACAGGTATACTTGCGCGGACATTTAACCGCACAAGGCGGCAAAGTGGTCAAAGAAAAGATCGGTACCTATCTGTATCGAAATTGCAGCGGATCATAACAGATGCTTTACCGGAGGCAGAAAGATGAAAGAGATATTTATGTCGGTCCTGGAACAGCTGAGACTGGGCCGGGATGTTATAATGATTACGATTATAGATTGCAAAGGTTCGGCGCCAAGAGGTGCCGGAGCCAGGATGTGGGTGGCGGATGAACAGCACTTTGGCGGCACGATCGGCGGTGGTATCATTGAGAATCTGGCAATTCAAAGAGCCCATGAACTGCTGAAAGAGTGCAAAAGTTACAGCCGGGAGTATAACCTGGATGCTGAAGATGCTGCCGGTATCGGAATGGTCTGCGGCGGGAGGATCCGCCTGAGTTATTTATACATTTCCTGTAAAGATGCAGAAGCGGCTGACTTATTGAAGCGAATCACAGAACAATATGAGAAGAGAGAAAACACTTGGTTGACGATAGCCGAAACCGATGAAAAGGGCTGGTCGATGACGATTGATATGGCCGGGCCGGTCTCCCGTCCGGTTCTCATCCAGGGACAGCAGGGAATTTGTTATACCGAACCGATTGTAAAAGCTGAAAGGGTCTGCGTATTTGGCGGCGGGCATGTCGCAAAGGAGCTGGTTTTGCTGCTTACAAAGGTAGGATTTTGCTGTGTTGTATTTGATGACCGGCCTGAATTCGCCAACCGACAGAGATTTCCTTTGGCAAGTAACGTAATCTGCAGTGACTATGACCGCATCGACGATGAGCTTAAAATAAGTAATGAAGATTATGTCATCATCATAACCAGAGGGCATAAACATGATCTGCAGGTGCAGAAATGGGCTCTTAAGCATAAACCTTATTACATTGGTGTGATGGGCAGCAGGAGAAAAATAGCTTATGTTACGGAACAGCTGATGAATAGTGGATATGAGCGGAAAGAAATTGAGAATTGTCATATGCCGATCGGCCTTCCGATTAACGCAGAAACACCTGCGGAACTGGCGGTCAGCATAGCCGGAGAATTGATCCGGATGCGCAGCATGAAATAATTTTTTTTTGAAATCGAGTTGTTTTTAAAAATAACTCGAATGGAAAGATAGGTGGCTAAGGGGATGAACAAGCATAATATGAGGCCGGTAGTTAGTGTCAGAGTAGCGAAAGACAGCGTCTTTTTCGGTCCGGGGGTAATGATGATCCTGGAGGCACTGGAAGCTGCCGGGGCGATGAAGGATGCCTGCAGGAAGACCGGAATCTCATATTCCAAAGCCTGGCGGATTCTCAATGAGGTTGAACGGCAATTGGGTTATCCGGTGGTGAGCAGGCAGCATGGCGGTCCAAGCGGAGGCGGATGTATGGTTACTCCTGCCGGGCGGGAAATAATGAGTAAATTCCGGGAAGCGGAAAAAAGGATCCATGCATATTCAGAACTGGTATTTAAAGAATTACTGATACCTCTCGGAACCGGCTTCCATGAAGAGCTCTCAAGTCTTTCAGATGCTCTGTCGGTTACAAAGGGAGATATTATCACGCTGACCGGAACGGGAGGTAAGACGGCATGCCTGTTTCGGCTGGGAGAAGAGCAGCAGATGGGAAAAGCTTTACTGACCACAACGACAAGTATGAAGTATCCCGGCAAAGACCAGGTGGAAGTGATTTATTCCGAAACGGATGTTGAAATCCCGCATTTAGTACCTGAAAAAGGCCGGACCTTTCTATACGGTAAACGCCGGCCGGAAGATAAATGCGGTCCGCTTTCGGCGGAAAAGATCAAAGCAGCGTCTATAGGCTATGATGTAACGGTTATCGAAGCAGATGGTTCCCGCAGACTTCCGCTGAAAGGATATTTGGCAAGGGAACCCTGCATTCCGGAGTTTGCTTCTTTAAATATCGGGGTGGCGGTCGTCTGGGGAATTGGTAAAATAGCAGAGGAGTCATGGATTCTGCGCTGGAGGGAATTTCAGCAGATGCTTGGTATCAGATCAGGAGAAGTGGTCAATGAGCAGCATATTGCAAAATGGATATCGCATCCGGACGGAATGTTCAAAGGAAGCGGCGGCAGGAAAGTATTATTTTTTAATCAAGTTGAAAAAGAAGAACAGATGGAACTCGTGGATAAAGTAGTTGGTCATTTGGAAAGTCATTTCCGGAACCAATTGTTCAGAATTGTTGCCGGTTCGGTGAAGAATAGCCAATACCGGGTATTGTGGAGTCAGGAGGATGACAGGTGAGCAAGCTGTATTTGAATGGAGCGGTGATCTGTGTCCGGGGAGCCGGTGATATCGCTACCGGTGTGATTCAGAAATTTGCCCGGTGCGGATTTCGGGTGTTTGCTCTGGAAATTGATCAACCGACTACTATTCGGCGTCATATCGCATTGTCAACGGCAATGCAAAAAGGTGAGATGGAGGTGGAAGATATCCGGGCAAAACGGATTGAAGCTTCTGGCGGACAGATGCAGAAATGCTGGGATGAAGGCATTGTGCCGATTCTTAATGACCCGGCGGGAACTTCTGTTTTGATGATCAGGCCGGCAGCGGTTATCGATGCAATATTGGCGAAACGCAATTTGGGCACCCACCGTCAGATGGCACCTTTTACCATCGCCCTGGGACCGGGCTTTTCCGCTCCGGAAGATGTGGATATCGTAATTGAGACCATGCGGGGGAATCAGTTGGGAAAGCTGATTGAGAAGGGACAGGCACTTCCTGATAGCGGGATTCCAGGTGAAATCAGCGGACAGGGAAAACTGCGGGTGATGCATGCGCCGGCTGAAGGAAGGATAAAGCATTTTGCCCGGATCGGTGACTGGCTTATAGAGGGACAGCCGGTATTTCAGACCGCAGAGTCAGTCGTCTCAGCACCCTTTGATGGGATGCTCAGGGGACTGATCGCAGAAGGGATGGATGTAAAAAAAGGACTTAAGATCGCCGATATAGATCCCCGAAGGCTTTCCCGGGAAGAGGTATTTGGCATCTCCGATAAAGCCCGTTGTATCGGAGGGGCCGCCCTGGAGGCTTATCTGTATCTGGCTGCTTCCAGAAGGAATTGATAGTCTGCGGCAGTATCGATGTCCCGGAAGGCCAGGGCATCTTGAAATGCGACTGTGCGGATTCTATCTGGATGGTTTTTGATAATGCCTCGGCCGCCCTGATCGCCCTGAATGGCCAATAGCTCAGAACGAAAGGCATCCGGAAATATAACCGGATTCTGATATTGTTCGTGTAATACAGGGATAATGATATGGTCCGGGTACTTCAGGTGAGTGTGTTTGAGCAGGGTGATAATGTCTGCAGTCAGGCAGGGCTGGTCACCGACAAAGAACATATAAGCGGAATCGGGATGACTGTTTTGCACTCCAAGCCGAACGGCGGCACTTTGTCCCTTAGAAGCAGAATTGTTTATAAGGCAGTCAAATTCATATTGTGAAGCCAGATGGGTGTAACAATCTTTCCGCTGGATTAAAAGTTTTTGATCAAACCGGCAATGGTGAATGGTTTTCAAGGTATGAGCAATGACCGGACGACCGTGGAAGTCGAGAAGCAGTTTATCGGTATTCAGACGCCGGCTGTAACCGGAAGCCAGTAAGATTGCAGTTATCATATAAAAACACCCCGTTTATATCATTTATTTACTCTCATCATAATATCTGAGAGAAGGAAAAGCAATAGTTTCGCCCGGATTACAGGAGGAAGAAAGATGGAGTTAATTAAAACCGAAGAGGCGGTGGGGCTGGTTCTATGCCATGACATCACCCGGATTATACCGGGGGTCACCAAAGACGCCGTTTTCCGCAAGGGGCATATCGTCAGGGAAGAAGATATTCCGGTTCTTTTAAGCGTTGGAAAGGAGAGCCTTTATGTATGGGAAGCAGATGAAAATATGCTGCACGAAAACGAAGCGGCAGAAATCCTGTATACCATCTGCAAAGGTGAAAATATAGATAGAACGGAGGTCAGGGAAGGGAAAATCGAACTGTTTGCCGGCTGTGACGGGTTATTGAAAGTAGATGTCGATAAACTGAACCGGATTAATGGTCTGGGCGAGATGATAATCGCTGCCAGGCATGGTAATTTCCCGGTGAAAGCCGGGGATAAACTGGCTGGAACCAGAGTGATCCCTTTAATGATCGAAAAGGAAAAGATGGAGCGGGCCAGAGAAGAAGCAGGAGATGAGCCGATTTTTAATATATTGCCTTATCATCGCCGGAAGGTGGGGATCGTGACTACCGGAAGTGAGGTGTATCATCATCGGATCAATGATTCTTTTACTCCGGTCATCCGGGAAAAGCTGAAGGAATTTCCTGCTGAGGTGGCAGCGCATATCGTCTGCAATGATGATCACAGGATGATAACCGGGGCCATAGAGAAATGTCTGAAAAGCGGTGCCGACATGGTGATCTGTACCGGCGGCATGAGCGTGGACCCCGATGACAGGACGCCGCTGGCAATTAAAAATACCGGAGCTAAGATCGTAACCTATGGGGCGGCGGTACTGCCGGGAGCGATGTTTTTACTGGGGTATCTGGATCAGAACATTCCGATAATGGGGCTTCCGGGATGCGTCATGTATGCGAAACGGACCATCTTTGATCTGGTGCTGCCGCGGATTATGGCAGGAGAAATACTATGTAACAGAGATTTTACTATTTTAGGACAAGGCGGATTGTGTTTATCCTGTCCGGTCTGTACTTTCCCCAACTGTGGGTTTGGAAAGTGATTCTTTGAAAAGAAAAGGAGCGTAAGTATGAAAAGAAAAGTATTTGTATTATTATTAACAGGAATTATGGGGTTAAATCTATTAGCCGGCTGCCAGGGAAAAGAAAAGGAAGAAACGGTTATGGCTGAGGAGACTGAAATTCAGGTTTTTATTGCTGCCAGCTTAAATGCGGTAATGACTGAGATAGCCGAAAAGTTCAATGAGGATTATCCCAATGTTAAGATTACCCTTAATGCGGACAGTTCAGGAACCTTGTTAACTCAGATTCAGGAAGGATATGAATGCGATATTTTCTTTTCTGCGGCACAAAAGCAAATGGATGAGCTGGAAGCAGACGGATTCGTGATTGAAGGAACAAGAGCTGACGTGGTCAACAACCAGGTAGTGGTATTAACCCTGAAAGACAGCGGGACCAAAGTTACCGGCCTTGAGAATCTTAAGGATGCCGAGAGCATCGCCCTTGCAGGCGGCAGCGTGCCGGTAGGAAAATATACCCGTCAGGCACTGGTAAACCTGGACCTTCTGGAAGAAGTGGAAGATGTTTCACTGATCACAACAGAAGAAGTATCAGCGGCCCTTGGCGGTGCGGAAATCAGTGAACAGGATAATGTTAGTAAGGTGTTGATCGCTGTAGCTGAAGGATCCTGTGAAGTGGGAACTACATATTATTCTGATACTTATGGGTATGAAGACAAGGTAGAGATTATAGAGACCGTAAGCTATGATCTGACCGGCAATGTTATTTATCCGGTCAGCCGGGTGGTGAATGACGAAGCTGACGAAGCTCAGGAGCAGTCAGCGGTTGATTTCTATAACTTCATATTATCAGATGATGCAAAAGCTATTTTTGATGCTTATTATTTTGACACCAACGTTGGATAATTTTAAGGAGGAAGTATGGAAGCATGGATAGAGGTAATAAAAAATCTGGACTGGAGTCCGCTGTTCATATCACTGAAAACCGGTGTTGCAGCAACAGTTATTTCCTTTTTCCTGGGTGTTTATGCAGCCCGCAGGGTCATCAAGGCAACGCCGAAGGTAAAGGCGGTCGCCGATGGACTGCTGACCCTGCCAATGGTACTTCCGCCTACCGTTGCCGGATTCTTCCTGCTGCTGATTTTCAGTAAGCGGAGACCTTTTGGTGAATTCCTGTATGCCAATTTTGATATTAAGATCGTTCAGACGTGGCTTGGCTGTATCATCGCGGCAACGGTAATTGCTTTCCCCTTGATGTACCGCAATGCCCGGGGAGCTTTTGAACAGATCGATGAGGACCTGGTCTGCGCCGCACGGACATTGGGGATGTCGGAACCGAGGATTTTCTGGACGGTGGTGGTGCCAACCGCCGGTCCGGGAATTGCTTCGGGCACTATTTTAACCTTTGCCAGAGCTTTGGGTGAGTATGGAGCAACCTCTATGCTGGCCGGGAATATTCCGGGGAAGACCGGGACCATATCACAGAAAATTGCTATGGTGATTCAGGATGGCGATTATCTGACAGCCGGAGTATGGGTATTTATTGTGGTTGTAATGGCCTTTGTGATTATCTTTATAATGAACATTATTACCGGAAATAAAATGAAGACGGTCAAACGCTGGTAGCACAAGGAGGATGCATTTTTGGGAATAAAAGTACAGGTGAAAAAGAAATTTAGCGGCTTTGATCTGGATGTAGATTTTGTCAGCAGCAGCAGCCGGATTGGAATTCTGGGAAGATCCGGCTGTGGAAAGACTGTGACGTTAAAAAGCATTGCCGGAATTCAGGATATCGATAAAGGTTATATTAAAGTAAACGGCAATGTGTTTGTCGATTCCAAAAAACGTATTAATTTAAAACCGCAGCAACGCAAAGTGGGATATTTATTCCAGAACTATGCGCTGTTTCCGACCATGTCGGCAGCTAAGAATATTATGGCCGGACTCAGCGGGCAGGTGGAGGAAAAGCGGATCCGGGCGGCCGAAATGATAGAAAGATTCCACCTGAAAGGATTGGAAGATCATCTGCCGGGACAATTATCCGGCGGTCAGCAGCAACGGGTGGCATTAGCGAGGATTATGGCTTATGAGCCGGAGATGATTTTACTGGATGAACCATTTACAGCACTGGATGGATTTTTAAAAGACCGGCTGCAGCAGGAAATGCTGGAGATGTTGGATGAATATGAAGGGATCGTAATACTGGTCTCCCATAACCGCGATGAAATATACCGTTTTAGCGAAGATTTGTTGATAATGGAAGCCGGTAAGATCGTCTGCAGCGGGGAAACCAAAGAGGTGTTCCGCAATCCCGGCGGGCGGGAGGCAGCAAGCCTGACCGGATGTAAAAACATTGTACCGGTTAAAAGGCTCCATGATCGTCTGGTTGATATACCCGATTGGGGAATAAAAATCCGTAGTACCAAGGTTCTTCCTGCTGAATTTTCTTATATTGGTTATCACGCTCATGATTTTATCCCGGTATGGGGCGAAAACAACGGAAACAGCATACCATTTAATCTGAAAAGTACTGCCGAACTGCCGTTTGAACAGCAGTATTTTTTAAATGCTCAAGGTATGGAAATCTGCTGGTTTGTACAGCGGGAATTAATAAAGGAGATTGAAAGCCGGGGGCTGCCCCGATTTTTAAAAATTGATCCGGAAAAAATAGTATACTTAAATTAAAGTTTCCTGTTGGTTAACTCTTGTGATTGCAGTTGCCTGTAATACTATTGTGAATTTTCAGAGTTTGGGATACAATGATAATATCACATTGAGGGTAAGGAGAACTGAGATGAATACGGTTATTGCAGACAGACTATCAAAAACATATGCCCAGACCAATAAAGCTTTGGATCAGGTCAGTTTCAGCCTGGGAAAAGGCGAAGTATTTGGTTTTCTGGGACCCAATGGGGCCGGGAAGACGACCATGGTCAAGCTGCTGAACGGAATGCTTGAGCCGACTGAAGGAAGCTGCCTGGTATGCGGTATTGATCCGGCGGTACATCCGGAGAAAATGCATCGGATCGCCGGGGTGGTAACAGAACATGCGCAGATGTACGACCATCTGACCGGTTATGAGAATCTGGTTTTTTACGGTACCCTCTTTGGTATCGACGGCAGTGAGAGCCAGACCCGTGCGCAGATATTATTGAAACGGTTGGGGCTAAACGATGCAAAGGATAAAAAGCTGGCGGCCTATTCTACCGGTATGCGCCAGCGGCTGTCTCTGGCCCGGGCGATGATCCACCGTCCGGAAGTTCTCTTTCTGGATGAACCGACTTCCGGTCTGGATCCGGAAAGTGCTCAAAGTGTTAACCAAATGATCAAACAGCTGGCCAAAGAAGATGGAACTACGGTATTCTTATGTACTCATCAACTGCGCTATGCGCAGGAGATATGCAGTTCATACGGACTAATTGATGAAGGGGTGCTGCTTGCCCAGGGCACGATCGAACAACTCCGGGCGATGGTGTTTTCCGGTATGACTGTGACGATCCGGGCAGATGACATCCCGGCGGAGATTCTTTCACACCGGACGGGAGTCAATGAATATGAGATCAGCGTGGAGTCGGAAGAGGATATACCGCCGGTTATCAGGCAGATTGTCGATCAGGGCGGAAATATATACCGGGTGACGGCAAAGAGAATGTCACTGGAAGAGATTTATTTTGCTTTGATTGAAGAGCGTAAAGGAGGTGGGCGGAGATGATTAACTCTATGCAAATGGCTTTGATCAAAAAGGATATTAAGAGTATTACCGCCAATAAACGGATGTTCTCGGTGATTCTGATCGTGCCTTTGGTATTGACCGTTTTTATGCCGTCGATATTCATTCTTTCCGCCTATTTTGTGCCGGAAAAAACCAGTGATTTTCAGCAGCTGCTGGAGTTGCTGCCAAGTAGTCAGCAGACCGGGGATCTTACCCGGATGATCATGGCGTTAACAATAAATAATATTATGCCGATGTTTTTTGCGATAATTCCGATTATGGCGGCATCGGTGATGGCGGCCAGTTCATTTGTCGGCGAAAAAGAAAAACGTACATTAGAGACATTGCTGTATTGTCCGCTGACGCTGAAACAGATTTTTTACTCGAAGATACTTGCTTCTTTTGCTATGAGTATGGCGGTTTCATTGATATCGTTTTTAGGGATGACGGTGGTAACGCAAGTGGAAATTCTGTTGCTTACGGGAAGTATGCTGCTGCCTGATATCAACTGGGTGGTCATCTTACTGCTGGTTGCCCCGGCTGTTTCGCTGATTGCCATTACAATGATCGTACGGGGTTCGGCAAAAGCCCAGACGGTGGAAGAGGCACAGCAGCGGGCGGCATTTTTGATCTTGCCGATCGTATTGCTGATGGTTGGTCAATTTACCGGATTTATCCTGATCAGTGTATGGATTTTGCTGGGATTTGGGGCGATCCTGGCGGTGATAGCATGGATTTATATGCAGAGTGCAATGAGAAAGGTAACTTATGAAATGGTGCTAAACTAAATTATAAGAGCAGTTTTGAAAGACGATTTCAAAACTGCTCCTTATTTATTGGACTAATTTGTATTTTATTCTGTAACTTTGATGGCAAAATCACATGAAGCATATCCGGTAGCGCTTAAAGTTGGATTAACATGTTCATCATCGTTAATATAATAAAGGAAATACACGGTGCCTTTATACGTACCGACTGCGGCAGCAGTCAGATCGCTATATTCTTCCTGCAGCTTATTCCACTTGACATCACCGATATATTGTTCGCCCTCGCTCCATTTGTTATAAGTGTAATCATTAAAGTTCTCATTTGGTTCGATCGCCCGGATATGCAGAGTGTGCTGGATGGATTCGCCCGGCAGCAATTCATTCGTGCGCATGTCCATTGTTGCGATGCCCAGATAATCGCTGGGGAGAATTGACTGCAGTCCGGGAATTTCCATTATCAGTGCCTGGGGTGTTTCAAAAGAACCAGAACCCATGGTGTAGATAATATTTTCACTCCCGCTGTTGGTAATTGTAATGGTCAGGGGAATCGCAGCACCTGGCAGGATTTCCGTCCGTTCCGGTATGGCAGCGGTAATCTCCAGATCTTCGTATTCGTTTTCAATGAGTCCCTGCAGTGATTCATTCAACTTATCATCCGTTTCATTTGTATCCAAATCCACTGTACTATTATCCGTCTTAGAACCGCAGGCGGCTAAAAGAAACACTGCCAAGCAAAACACGATGGATAATTGCTTTATTGCTCTCATAATAATCTCCCTTTTCCTGTTTTGCTATTAGTGTGTGCCGGAATTGAAAAAAATACCCAAATTCGAAGGAGCAAAATTTATAGCCAACACTGACCGTCTGCTAATTTTTTGCCGAATATTCTGCTTGTATCATTGGGACTTTTGGCCTGATGGTATTTGAATAGCATATCCCCATCGTTTGCAGGGCCTAATATTTCAATTTTCCCGTTTTCGTGTGACATAATGTAGCGGACCGATTTTGCGATTCCGTTCTGCATCTGTTTGGCTGCTTCAACGATCTGGTAGCCTTGGTCGATGGGCACCTGAAATTGATTTTTTACGCCGGAGACAGGACGGCATTGGAAGGTGTAATATGGAATCACGCCGATTGTTGTTAGCCTTTTAAGCAGTGTTCCTAACACCTCCGGATCGTTATTAACGCCCTTTAACAGAACGGTTTGATTGAGAATCTGCATTCCGGCCTGCTGCAGCAGTTTAATCGCCAGGCTGGATTCTTCGGTGATTTCGTTAGGATGATTATAATGGGTCACGATAAAAATCTGCTTTTTATTATTGTAAGTTTTGAGTATCTTCAATAATTCCGGGTCTTTTGTTATACGGGCCGGAAAACTGACAGGTGTTCTGGTGCCGAAGCGGATGCAGTCCAGATGCTTAATCTCGGAAAAACTTTTGAGATAATGTTCAATGGTTTGATTGCTATTCATGAAAGAATCTCCGCCGGAGATAAGAACATTGCTGATTTCACTGTGAGAGTTTATGTAGTCGAGAATTTTATCGAAGTATTTGTAACCGATTTCTTTTTCGCTGATGCCGACCAGGCGTTTACGGAAACAGTACCGGCAGTACATTGCACATTGATTAGTGGATAAAAACAGTGTAGTACATTTGTACTTATGCTGCAGTCCGGGAACTACTGTGTTACTGGCCTCACCGCTGGTATCAAAGGCACCGTCCAGATTGGTCTCCTGGATCGAGGGGACGCACATCTTCAGGATTGGATCATCAGGATTGTCCCAGTCGATGAGAGATAAGTAGTAACGCGGTATCGCCATCGGAAAGTGGTTCAGGATATCCTGTAGCTTGTGTGTGTCGTTGGTATTTAATTTTAGATATTCTTTTAATTCATCTGCAGTAGTTATACTTTCTCTTAAATCTTGCTGCCATGTCATATTACGCCACCTCTATTCCTTAAATTGCTTGTTGAAAATATTATAGCTTGGATCGGATGGAGAATCAAATTAAAAAATTATTAAGAGATAGACGAAGTTTAGGATTATCCGTCTTGACTAGATTTGAGAGCAATGGGAATAATAAAAAAGGGTGGAGAAATTTGGCTGTATTTGTTAATATATATATTTGGGTAATATAAATTAAGATGATTTAAGATGAGGATGTACAGATGAATTCAAAAGATATGGTTTTCGGAAATCCCGGGAAATCCCTTTTTTTATTTGCTTTGCCGATTATTTTCGGAAATTTATTTCAGCAGTTTTATAATATGATCGACAGTATTGTCGTGGGCCGTTACGTTGGGGAAGAAGCACTGGCTGCGGTCGGAGCATCTTATTCCTTTACAACCGTATTTATTATGGTGGCGATCGGCGGCGGGCTGGGAGTATCGGTCCTGACCAGTCAGTATCTTGGGGCAGGACGCTATGGCAGGATGAAAACGTCGATCTATACGTCGCTTTTTACCTTTCTGGGATTAAGTATCTTGCTGGCGGTAATTGGATTTGCGGTTAATCCAACTATCTTAGCGCTTTTGCGGACACCGGGAAATATTATCGATTCGGCCGTGCTGTATCTGCAGATTTATTTTTGTGGTTTGCCGTTTTTATTTATGTATAATGTTCTTTCGGCCACATTTAACGCTTTGGGCAGGTCGAAGATTCCGCTGTTTCTGCTTTTGTTTTCATCGGTTTTGAATGTAATCCTTGATCTGGTCTTTGTCTGCATGTTCCATTGGGGCGTGGCAGGTGTGGCGGTCGCAACGGTAATTGCCCAGGGGGTTTCGGCAGTGGCTGCATTTGTGATCCTGATGCGGCTTATAAATCGGTATCAGGTGCCGGAAGACGATAGGGTTTCCTTATATGATAAAAATATGCTGTGGAGCTCCACTAAAATTGCCATACCGTCGATTATCCAGCAGTCCATCGTCAGCATCGGTCTGCTGCTGGTGCAGTCGGCGGTCAACCGTTTTGGCTCTTCGGTGCTGGCAGGATACTCTGCTGCCGCGCGGGTAGAGTCGATCTGTATTGTGCCGATGATCGCGACCGGAAATGCGGTATCGACCTTTACGGCCCAGAATCTGGGGGCCGGACAGCCGGAGCGGGTAAAGAGAGGGTACCGGCTGAGTTTTGGTATGATTGCCGGGTTTGCCGTGTTGATTTGTATTGTGGTAAATCTATTTGGCCGCAATATTATTGCTATGTTTATGGAAGGTGCCCAAAGCGGTGACGCATTTGAAACCGGTACCGCTTACCTGCAGTTTATCTCCTTTTTTGTGATCCTGTTGGGGAGTAAAGCTGCAACGGACGGAGTGCTGCGCGGAGCCGGCGATGTCGGAGTATATATGGTGTCCAATCTGGTTAATCTGGGAATCCGGGTATTCGTGGCCAATTATTTTGCTCCCCGCTGGGGTGTACAGGCAGTCTGGTTTGCGGAACCGATGGGATGGGGGATGAATTTTCTGATCTCATTTATGTGGTATATGACCGGACGGTGGCAGCGAAAGAATCTTACTAAGAGTACAGAGCAGAATAAAACAGCCTGACCGCATATATTTGATGTGCCCCCAATAAGTCAGACTTTATTTTTAAGAATCTTTCTGATAGAGAAGAATCCCAATATGATTATCGAAATAAATAGTAAACAAACCCACGGCATCATATTATTATCACCGGTTTGCGGAACGTCTGGCTCGGTCGGTTCAGCAGGTTGTACTGGTTTTGCAGGCTCTGATGGTACCGTCGGCTCAGATAATTCTGTCCACTTTGCGTAAAGTGTCATATCCCCGGTCACGATATCATTTTCAAAATCCCACGTATTTTCAAACGTCTCATTGTCGATATACCACCCTGCAAAAGTATGACCCTCTTTTGTAGGATCAGCCGGCTTTGTCAATTTTCCGCCAAAATCTACCGTCTGGCTTTCCACTGGACTGCCGCCGTTGCTGTCAAAGTCAACCGTAAAGCCGGTAATCGTTGTTGTATTAATATTATTAATATCATAATTATTCAAAGGATGCGCTGATATACTCACGCTTGAAAAGCCTATATTCGGATAGGTTGAAGCCGCGTTAGCCGGCGGCTGATAAGGAGCAGCTGCCGCATTGCCTCTGAAGATAGTATTTTCGGCAGTGGTCAGGTTCGAATATGCCGTGTTTGCCGTATAGATACCGCCGCCGTTGCCACTGGCGCTGTTATCGGTAATATAAGGGGTGCCGCCTGTGCCGGCAATATTTAAAATGCTGTTTAACGCAACGTAAACGCCGCCGCCGTTGCCGGTCGCCGTGTTGTTGCTGATTGTGCCGCCATTCACATTGAGTTTGGTATAATTGCCAATATGAACGCCACCGCCATTGGCAGCTTCGTTGCCGCGTACTGTACCGCCCGAAATATTGAGTGCTTTGGAAATACTGGAGCTGGAAGCACCATCAATATAAATACCGCCGCCGATGCTTGTAGCTGTGTTGTCGTTAATTTCTACATTATCAGAAATTGTGAAAGTTGAAGCGCTATTATTATGAAAACCAATACCGCCTCCGTTGGTGGCTTTGTTATTCATAATTTTTACATTGCCGGAAACAGTAAGGGTTACGCCCCCGCCTCCGCCGATACCTCCGCCGTAGGTGACAGTACCGGTGGAGGGTGAAGTGGCGATATTGTACACGATTTCAGTGTTTCCGGAGATATTGATGGTGGTTCCGCTAACACCGCCGCCGCGAACGGCTGTATTTCCATCTTCCGGTGTATCTCCGCCGATTTTTCCTCCGTCAATTATGACGGTTGCACCAAAAACACCGCCGCCATAGTTTCCTGCATTATTTCCACTAATGATGCTGTTATGGATCGTGGCATTGCCGTAAATACCGCCGCCGTTGGTGGCAGCCGTGTTGCCGCTGATGGTACCTTTATTGATAGTGATAGTGCCGGTAGCAACACCGAAAACGCCGCCGCCGTTGGTGGCTTTGTTGCCGCTGATTTCGCCGCCGTACATCTTAAAAATAGCGCCGTCAATCACATATACGCCGCCGCCGGAGGTCGTGGTTGTGGCGCCGTAGCCATTGCCGTTGATGGTGCCGCTGTACATAGTAAAGGTGGCGCCGCTGGCCCTT
>Ga0153947_1000625_pt1 | contig 17606 bp, 20 predicted proteins | sample TSNJ031MetaG_FD_104697 | JGI IMG/M metagenome (GOLD analysis project Ga0153947, IMG submission 104697) | Attine ant fungus gardens microbial communities from New Jersey, USA - TSNJ031 MetaG | ecosystem: Host-associated > Fungi > Mycelium > Unclassified | place: USA: New Jersey, Wharton State... | reverse complement strand
CGGTATCTCATGCTGCTAAAAAGCTGATACGTGTGATTTTTCACCTTGTAAAATCGAACCAAACATTCGTAAGTCAATCATAACGTTTTAAAATATAATTATTTTAGAGCAGCTCCTGTGAGGTGCTCTGGTTGTCATGCAATTATCAATGTTCAATATATCTAAAATACATTTCTGCATTTTAAAACAATCATTTCATTTTAGGTCTTGACTTTTAATAGTTAGTCTTTCTTATGGAAAGGGAAATGTGCCATAAATGGCACATTTCCCCCAATGCTCCTGACTGATGTTCATAAATGGCAAAACAAATAGCCCCTCATGAAAATTGGAGCCTCCATCTGTGCATTATTCAATTGCTGTTCAGTCCATATGGGTCATGCCCGGTTCTTCTTAAATAGCGAAAATATTATGCCCTTGATCGTGATCCCCTTCTTGCGGAGGACACGGTCTATGCTTATGAGCGATCCCGCCAGACCAATGAAGGCAGCCAGGATCCATTGGCTCCTGATATCGTCATCGCCCGTCTTGACCGCTTTCGATCCTGACAGGCTGGTTGTTCCATCAATCGGGGTGTCATACATCACCACTTTTTGAAGCGTGGAGGTATCAGTGACTTCGAATTCGATATCCTTTGCGATTTCAAAGCCGTCGGGGGCAGCCGTCTCTTTTAGTGTATATTTTCCAACAGGTAGCCTCTCTATGCGGCGCGCGTCTTTGGCGCTAACCCATTCCTCAACGACTTTCCCATCGCTGTCAAGGAGCTGCAGCGTGGCTCCAGGGAGTTCCTCATCGTTGGTGATGTCCTTTTTCGATATCTCCACCTGTAATGGCGTATCATACATGACAAACTGCTGCACGCCCAGCTCAGAGGTCACGGTGATCTCAATATCCCCAGCCGTGGCGTAGCCTTCCGGAGCGCCTGCCTCCTTTATGGTATAGGAGCCAGCCTTCAAGTTCATGGCATGGGCCTCTTGCTTGGTTGTCCAGCTGTCCACCTTCTTACCGTTTTCATCGTAGATCACCAGTTTGGCATCTTCAAGGTTTTCATGGGTCAGGGAATCCTGTTTTAAGACCTCCACCTTGATCAGGTCATCATGCATGACCACCTTTTGGATTTCCAAGGAGTCAGTGACAATGAACTTGATGTCGTCTGCGATGCTGTACCCTTCTGGAGCGATCTCCTCGATCAGGGTGTATTCGCCGGCCGGCAGGGCGGTGATCACATGCGGCTCATTGGTGGACACCCAGGTGTCAATCGCATTCCCCTCCTTGTCCTTGATGGTGAGGGTCGCCCCAGGGAGCTCCGCCTCGTCCGTGATGTCCTTTTTCGATATCTCCACGATATTTGCCATATTGGATATCTTTATGGCGTATAGGCTTGAACCATTAATCAGGCCATCCTCATCCACTGTGAACTCGTAGGCTTCCCCACTTAAGTTATATCCTGGGATGGTCTCACACTCATATATGTAATATGTTGTGTTATGCGTGAGGTCGGTCACGTCAATCTTTCCGTTTTTATCAGTCATATATCTATTCCCAAGCTTTTCTAAGTTTGTAATTTCAAGTGTCTCTTCCAGCTCTTCCTGTAATTTCTCCCGTGCGGTCGCTTGTTCTTCATCCATGGCTGTGAGAGCTGCCCCCTGCTCCGCCGCAAAGGCTGCAAGCCCTTCTTCTAAGGATTGGAGATATTCGTCCAACTCAATCGCCTGCTCATCCATAAAAGCACTAAGGGATTCTTCCTGCCCAGCCACGAACATATCTTGCTCTTGGTCGGTATAGCCACCGACATCCACGAACTCATTGTATGCTTCTGCCTGCATTCTTTTAAAATCAGCCAATACCGTTTCCTGCTCGGATTTAAACACTGCTAAGGATGCTTCGTTCTGATTGGTCTTCTCCGTAAGGGCGGTTTTCTGCCCAGAAAGAAGCACTTCTTTTTCTGTCGCCTGTGTATTGGCCATCCCGGCAACCGCTTCCGCGATCAACCTAGCTTTCTCCCCGTCGATGTCGGCACTGGAGTACATATGGAAGATCACGCCTTTCAAGGCTTTCTCTTCATCTGTGGAATCCACTTTAAGGATCTCCAATGATGTTTTTTGATTTGTGATCGTCCTCTCCACACTGACGACCACGGCTTCGCTGTCATAGACCAGCTCCACTTCATGCTCCGTGCCATCCAGCGCATAGTGCTCGCCAGATACGGTTTCCACGAGATAATACTTGCCTAAATATAATTCTTTTGATAGCGCCATTCCTGTTTCATCTGTCGTGATGGCATCTACCAGCTCACCCTCTTCATGGCGCACTGTTCCGTCGCCGGTGACGATGTCTTCTGATGCATATATTTCAAAGGTGAACCCTGCGCCAGCCTGATTCCCAGTGTCAGCATCTGTCTTTTTTACTGAGATCGTGCCTTTTTGCGGGGCATTTGTCTTAGTGACTTCAATTACGGTGAAGCCATCCTCTACCGAGGATGATTCCCTGACGACGTCGAAGATGACTGGGGTACCGTCCAGCACATAGCCTTCCGGCGCGCTCACCTCGACAAGCTGATAGCCCTCGCCATGCGGCAATGCCTCAGGGGTTATCAGGTAACCTGCGCTGTTGGTGTAAAACGTGCTTATTTCGGTTACGAACGGGTATGTCGTTGTCATTGTCACAAGGTTTCCGTCGGGGTCATAAATCCGGAAGCCTGCGTCGGCACGGGCGACAATCTCCCCTGTTTCGGCATCCTTCTTGACAATTTTAATGAAAGACTTGAAGTTCTGGTTGTTAATGAGGTATCTGTAGGTCTTTCCGTCCTCATCCACTGTGACCTCGAAGTCAGGCATCAGCTCCCTGCCTGCCCATCCGCTGGTTTGGCGGACTATGTAAGATCCATATGGCAGGTCAATAGACTTCGCATAGCCGTGCTCATCGCAGACCAAGGTGTCACGCTCGGTTGGCTTTGCGGCATCATAGCTTCCGGAACTTTTTAAGTACACTTCAAATACAGCGCCCTCCTCTGGCGTCTCGATTTGGGTGCTGCCATCATCCGTGTGTTTGATGATGGCAAGATTGCCTTTGATGACCTGCTCATTGACACCTGATGATATAGTGTTTTTTTCAATAGTAAAACTTCCTGGCTCCGCACCAAGAGAATGCTCCGTTTCATCCAATAAATATCCTTCTGATGGTGTGATCTCCTTTAGCGTCCAGCCAGTGCCGCAAGCATAATAGTCCGTTGTAAATTTACCGTTTGCATCGGTTGTATACTCATCAATTAGCTTCCCATTATTGTAAATCCCATAGACGGCTCCGAACAGGTTCCCATCACCTTGTGATGTACCAGTCTCTGCATCAGCCTTTGTAACCGCCACCCTGAATTTCTTTAATATATTGTTGAAGCTCACCGTTGATGTTTTACCAGCTTCTACCGTCACTGTTTTTGATTCCAAAGAAACGTATCTGACCGGCGATTCAACTTCCGAAATCGTATAAGTGCTTGGTATTAAATTATCTATCGTTATGCTTCCGTCGCTTCCGGTCGTAACGGTCGTATCAACACCATTTCCGACAACTTTAAATTTTAAACCAGATACAATACTATCTTCACTTGTTTTTATGATCTTGATATTTCCTAAATCAAGCCATTTTACTGAAAAATTCACAGAATTTCCTGGGTCAGCAACAAGACTTCCTATATCTTGATTCCCAAAACCTGTAACAAAAGCAATTGGGGCATAGCTATACTCAATCGTTCCGAATAATTCTCCACTACTCCATGTGGTATCCTGAGTAGCCGCAAGATTTAAGGGCGCTGTAAGAAAAAAAGTATCCCCACCATAGACAGTAACACGTCCTGTATAAGTTCCTCCTTTTGTTACATTGTGTAATGTTACTCCTGTTTGTAGATTTATGGTGATGGCATTTCTTGAATCTCCGTCAACAGTTATCTGGTTTGTCTCTTGATACGTTCCTTTATTTATTGCTGTCAAGCTCGTATTTGAAAGATATATTTTTGCAGAAGCTACATAATCCGCATTATTCAACCAACTAATAAAATTTAGTGCAATGCCTCTCCCAATAGAATTCAGACCATAATCCCAAGAAGCATTTCCATAGAAATAAGCCGCTACGACATGCGTTAGAATATATTTTGCAGAATTACTTAAGCTCAAAGTGTCTACATAAGTTGATTGCTCCGGTCCACCATAACCATAATATAAAGCCTTTGCAAGACCATCATTATTCACCACTTGTTGCCAAGCATATTCTCCATCACTAGGAAATGGCTTGTCAGACTCCAAGCAGTAGGCTATATATGTATTTCCTAAGCCATTGGTATAATTGAACGTCCTAGTTCCCCATTGAGCTCCATTATCCCAGCCTGCATCAGCATATAAATTAGATGTTCCAGCAACACTTATATAACCAGAACCAGAAACAGATCTATTAGATCTTGAAGATCCTGACGAGGAAATTATTGGGATAATAATATCTTCACCATCAGGCGGAAAACCTATTACATCTTCCACCTCAACATCGTCTTCAAGCAAATCTTTTGCTTCAACAGCCTGTGTTTCTTCTATTACTTCCGTCTCATCTGCTTTTTCCTTCTGTATCTCGTTTATAGATCCTTCTAACTCAATCGCCTTCAATGATGGTCTGACAGATACATTACCTAAAGGCATTGTGAAGGTACAAGTATTTGCAAGGCAGTCCATTATCTCCTGATCTTCAGCGTTTGTAACCTTAATATGCTCTAACTTGTATCCTTCACTTGGTAAAATTGATAGATTGACCGTTTCCCCTTCTCGGTACGACAAAGTGATGCCGCTTACATCGTTAGAAACGACTCTGTTTTCATCATAACTATAAGTCGCCATATCTACGTTACTAAGCGCAACCTGATATTCCTCATTTCCTTCCTCTGCAAATACATATCCCGTATTGCTAGTAGATATAGCAATTAGAAATGCAAGAAAAAATGAAAATATTCTTTTTAGATTTTTGTTCATTGTTTATCTCCTTCTTAATTATTTCGCAAATAAAAAAGACAAGATTTTGACTTGTCTTTTTTATATTTATCATTACATATTTACTTTTAGTTATCTACTGACCTAATTGTGATGGATCAAATGCACCACCAGACGAATCGCCAAACTGCCCATCATTATCCCCATAATAATTTTCCTCTACCTTGGCACTACCGCCTGATGTACTTCCCGATGTACTGCTACTGGAATTAGAGGTTCCTGATGAATTACTTGACGTTGCACTATTTGTGGAACTTCCACCTGTGCTGCCAGAAGTATTTCCACTATTTGATGTTGAACTACCAGAGGAATTACTTCCGCCAGACGAATTATTATTGCTATTTGAAGCTACATTATTTGAGGGTTCTCCACCTGTGTTGCCAGAAGCCTTTCCATTGCTTGACGCCGAATCATTAGAATCGCTACTTCCACTTGATGTATTTTTTATTTCCGCTTCCGCCAACTCCCTTGCCTCAATACTTGCCAGTACGATATCCATCTTAGATGAAAGTTCATTTTTAACAGTTTCAATTGTAAGGGCACTTATTAAAGTTTTTATGTTTTCATAAGATTCACGTGTCACGTTGTCTTTCGCAGATCCGTCTTCATTTAGCAAATTTTCTACACTTGTTTTAACGCTATTTATTGAAGCCACTTCTGTATCAATAACCTCTATTCCGCTCTTAACAAGTTCTAGATAACCGCTTCTCTTATCGCTAATATTTTTGATAACGAGATTTATTTCTTCAAGCAACGAACCGTCATCAACTAATATTGCCTCAACAGTATAATCTTTCATTAGCTCATTCAACAACAACATATTCTTCGCATCGGCAACATCCGCTCTCAACTCGTCAATGGATTCTTTATTGGAATCTTCTTTATCAAGCTCCTCTAATGCTGCATAAACATCATCTATAGCCTCAGTTGTTGTATTTGATGCTAACGCCTGACCGTCCTCGGAAAACAAATCATTGACGGAGTTTTCTATTAAACTAAGCATTTCAAGCTGCTGGGCTTCACGGGCTGCTTTTTCTTCTGCTTCTTTCCTTTCCATTTCAGCTGCTATTTTCGCCTGATTGGCCTGATAAGCGTAAACAGTAACTGTGCTGACAGCTACTATCGCTATAGCTGCTACAGCTAAAATGATTTTTTTATTTTTAAGTAGCAACAAAAATTTTGATTTCATATGCATCCTCCTGTTATCCTATTGGCTTATCCTTCTGCTTTAGCTTTATGTCTGCCTCATAATGACCTCATAATGACCACTCCTTTAATCATGTCTTATCTATCATAAAAAGAGACAGGCTGGGAACCCATCTCTTGGAACTTTCACTGCTATGCTTTTTTGATATAATTCTTCAATTATAGTTTAGCACAGCCCGAAAGTTCCGTCTAGTTCCACTTAGTACCACTTAGTTCCATATCAACATGATTTTTAGTATGGAGTCACTAGCCGCCGAATTATCTTGTTTTGCTTTAATTGTACCAGAAAATACCGCTTGTTACTAGCTTGATTTATCAATATCGTATATTTACCAAAGGATCTTTCCTATCAGGGCAGCTTTGGCAAGTCAGGGCAGGTTTAGGGCAGGTTTAATCTGCTTCCTGCCCTGCATTGATTTGATGTCTTTTCCTTTTGCAAAGTGTCTCAAACTTTGATTCTTAAAAGCTTTTCCTTATTATTATTTTTTTCATATTTGTATTTTAGTAAAAAGGGCAGAAAGGGCAGGTAAAGGGCATTTATAATTATTTTTTCATGCACTTGCATGCGATTAGGAGTTTACACAACCTGCCCTTTCTGCCCTAACGTCCTCTTCCCCCTGATAAATAAAGGTTTCCATGAAGGGCAGGTTGTAATTTTTTCTGCCCTAAACCTGCCCTTGCCTGCCCTGTTTCTTCTTAAACGGATTGTTTTCTTCCAAATCATCCCAACCGTCCTCCTTAATCATGACGTTGAGGAAATACCTCTTGCTATTGCTTTTTATTTGCTGGTAGCCTATCTCCTCTAAATATTCGTAAAAATGTCTTGCACTATACTCTTTTCGCCCGTACTCCTTGCAGTAATCTCTATAGTCCTCGTACAAGATACTTCTCTCAATCCGGCAATCTCTCTTGGACCTTTCGTCTATTCTTTCATCTATGTACGAGCGTATGGAATCTGCCGATTTGCGCAGCTTCTCCACCAAACGAGTTGAATTGCCTGACTCAGTAAATTTATTTCTCTTATAAAGCTCTCTCATATGCACAATTGCCAGCCAGATGACGTAATGGATTTCCTTTTTTAGCTTTTCCAGCAACTCGACGTCTTTTTCATTAGCCGCCGGAATATGATTCATCTCCAATATCATTAGCCGTCGGTAATAAGCACTGCTCTTTTCATCAAGATTTAAAGGCAGCTTGTTTGCGCTGAATAAAAGCTTGGCATAGCTCCTGAACATTGATGGGTCTTTTGTTTTTTTCTCGTATAACAGGCTGTCCTCCCCGACTGCCTTTTTTATTGTTGCCACATCGCTCAAGGCTTCTGCCGAGATATCGGCGCACGCATTAAGCAGCTTGCAGTATAGCTCGGTTGCATAGAATCGTTTATTCAGATCCTGTAAGGAGATGCTGCTGCAATTCGGTTCTCCAACTATATATTGCATTAATGAGATGATCAGTGATTTTCCGGTGCCGCCATCGCCGGTCAGCATTAAAAACTTTTGGAAACGGGTATCCCTGGTCATGCAATAACCTAGGTATTCAAATAACATCGCCCTGTCATCCGCCGAGGATATGGCGGATTCTAAAAACCGCCTTGTATGGTTCCTTGTCCCCTCCATCCCCTCAATCGGTACTAATGCATGCGGGATCTGGTTGATGGAGAAGTACTCGGGCTTATGCTCATGCATCTTATCTTCAATCACGTCGTACATTCCATTCTTAAAATTAATCCAATGGACAGGATAGGCGTTCAGGTCATTGAACGATTTCTGCACCTCTAGCTGTGATATCAGCAGGGCATATACCCTGCTGATGATCGTGCTTTTGATGATCTGCTTAAACATCAGGACCTGAATGCGCGCTTTTAGCCTTGTTCCATCTATGTCTTGTTCATATACCCCATTTTCATAAATATAAGGTACGCCCCTAAAGACAAACAGTGCCACAGTCGCCATTATGTGCTCAACAATGGACATGTCATATACATCTATCAGGCTGCCATTATTGCTGTATTTATGGAACTGCCTTAAGTCCATCTCAACAGTATCCGTGCCCTCATGGCTTTCAATGTATCCGGCCAGCAGCACCTCAAGCTCCGCCTGTTTTTCGTACTTGCCCAGATAATGCTTGTTTCGGAACAAAGTCCAGCCATCAAGCTTATGGTCAAGCTGCTGTACCTTTAACCCTTCGACCAATGTATCATTCGTTTTCTTTCTTGATGTCGCGGGAACGAACACATAGTCAGTAATATACGTTCCCGCAATGTTTAGCAATGATATTTCCCTTAAAAAGCTTCCTACATCAAAGAATGGCTGCCCGCTGTCTGCCACGATTAATATGCTGGCATATCCTACAGAGATGATCGCCTCGCTGATCTCTTTATTATCCACGATAAAGATGTATCTGCTTTTGTCAGTTGTCGGTGATCTCTTTATTAAGTCCTTGAAAACCTGAATATTCAAACCTATATCACCTTTCTCATTTATTGTGCCTTGCCTTTGGCTGTCTTAACTGGCTTGCTGCTTGTTTATGTAAAGGGCAGATCCGCCATATCATCCGGAACGTTCATGAAGCCATCAGCTGCGGATCCTCCCCCAGCAGTTTCTGGAAGCCCGACGCCTTCATTTTGCCTTGCCTTGCTCTCTGCAAACTCCTGCTCTTCAACAACGATGGTGGTGGTGTATACCTTGATGCCATCTTTATTGATATAATTTCCGGTTTGGATCCTTCCGCAGACGGCAATCTTAGTGCCTTGCCTCAAATACTTTTCAGCAAATTCCGCACTACGCCCAAATGTGACACAATTGATGAAATCCGCATCCGCCTCCCCTTCTCTCTTGAAGGATTTGCTGACAGCCAATGTGTACCTCGCCACTGCAGTCGCCTTTTCCCCCTGTGAATATCTAACTTCCGGATCCCTTGTTAGCCTCCCTATTAAAATAACTTTGTTCATGCGTTTCTTCCTCCTTTAATCAATTTGACTTTTTCTTTCGCCCCCAGCATATTTCCCAAACGCCCTATGTGCTGCTTCAGCTCCCTATATTCGTCTACGCTTAAGGAGATGGGCTTCTTATCTAATTGGCACATGATATCCTCGATCAGATCCAAGAAGCCCAGCTTGGTGATAGTTATGGCGTCCTCTTTCCTTTGCGCCCTTGTTGCCGAAGCCGATCTGTCGTTAGGGCTGGCATCAGCCAAAGAACCACATCTGGAATCTTTGAACTCCTTTAAATCCTGTGGGTATATCTTATCCTTTGGCGCCAAATGGATGAATTCATCCTGCATTTCTTCCGGCATGTCCGCAATCTGGTCTGCAACAGCGATGCTGACCCTGCTCTCCTTGACCGCTCTCTTCACCTCATCAGATGCCTTCTTGTCAACCTTCTCATGCTTTGAGAGCTGGCCGGTCGATATGCCTAGCATGTCTGCGACCACTTCACGTGTCCTTCCCTTGATGCTCTTTGTTTTGGGATCACCATTGTCGTCATAACCGATGATCAGTTCCTTATAGCCATTTTTACGCAGCTCAAGGACGATTTCCTTATAGGCCCTCATTTCATGCTGGATATCGGAATCAGTAGGCTTACGGTTGTGCGCATTTGTCCGCAAGATAGAATAGTGCTCTTTCAAATCATTCGGCAAAGGGAGCTCGTATTCCTCTAACTCTTTGACAATGCAGGGAATAGAGCCCTGCCATGATCCTTCCGAAATGAGCAGGTTGATCGCCGCCAGACGCCGATGCCCGCTTAACAGCTTGTAGATGCCGCCCACCGTCTGATGGACGACTAACGGCTGCTCCAGCCCAGCCATCCGGATGTCCTGCGCCAGCGCCTCGATTTCTGAAATGGAATATGCATTCTTTTCATTAACCTGTATAGACTTACGCGGAAGGTAGGTGATCTCCATCACTCTATTGGCCATGGAGAGGCTGACATCATTAAGCAATTCACTTACTACTTTTTTAAATGCCATCAGCTCATCCCGTTCCTCTCTGCCTGGCGATTCTGGAGCCTCTTAAGAAAGGCTTTTCTATTCGGTGCGGCTATGTATTCAGTCAGGCGCAGGTAATCCATAGTGGCCTTAGATTTATTCCTCCCCTTGTCATATGCCAGTAAAGGCATATGGTTATGCGTGCTTTCGCTAACAATGATATTGTCACTGATGGTTATCGGCAACACCTCATTGTTATAGACGGTCTCCAGCAGCTCCTTGGAATATTTAGACACATTGGTCCAGCCCTTGTACTTTGTGAAGAATATGCCGCCTATTTTTAAGGCGGGGGCATATTTCCTTATCTCTTCAATCAGCTCCGATTTTGTTAATTCGACGCCGAACAAGCTCCCATCGTCAACCAAAGTCGGCAGGTATACCTCATCTGTTGCCACTAAGGCGTTGACATTGAGGATTGAGAGCGATGGGCTGCAGTCAATGATGCAGTAGTCATATTCGTCCTGCAGCTTTTCCAGCTGGTTCTTTAACCTGAATTGCTGGGGCATCTTAATATCTGCCTTAAGCCTTTCCTCCACAGCGCTCAGTGTCGGCATCGACGGGATGATGTCCAGCCCCTTATATGCGGTATGGTGGATGGCGCTATGGACATCCATATTTGTGTCTGTCAGCAGATCCCCCATGCTTATCCGGTAAGATAATATGTCGCATTCCATCCTCGCCTTAAATAATGCCACGAAATCCGTATTGCCGAACAGGTTGCTTGTGTTTCCCTGCGGATCCATATCGCATATCAGCACCTTTTTATGATGAACCTCACTAAGCATATGGGCTATCGCTGTGGCGCTGGTTGTCTTCCCAACCCCGCCTTTGTTGTTTAGGAATGTTAATGTCTTCATCCTTCGCCTCCCTTTAAATTGTTTGATGGCGTGCCATAAATGGCACGTTCGCTTTCAGCGGCTCCGGCTCCGTGGGTTGTATGGCCTTTTCTCCTCAGAGCATCTTATTTCCTGCATCTTCCCCGACTGGAGCATGCTGTACGTTTTTCCGGTCGAGCCGCCAATGATGATATGGTCAAGCACTGGTATGTCTAAAAGGTCCCCACATCGGACTAGTTTCTCCGTGACCACCAAGTCCTCTTTTGATGGCGTTGTGTTTCCGCTGGGATGGTTATGGAGAATGATGATTTTGCATGCGTTTGACAATATGCTGCTTTTGAATATTTCCCGTGCGCTGACAATGGTCGAGTTGATCGTACCTATGCTGGCAATGTTCATATTGATCACTTTGCCATCCGTCTGCAGGTTCAATAGGCATAGCACCTCCCTGTCATATTGCCTCAATTCTTCCGCCACTACGCTGATAGCATCGGAAGGGGTCAGCACTTTCTTCTCGCTATATAATGAAGGCTCTTTTACCAGACGGATATTGACGACCTCCAGCTCATTCTTCATCTTCACTATCCCCCCATGACACCTCAAGTATCTGATTGTCTTCCATATGCTCAACAATCTGTTTTAAATCCTTAAGGTCATTTATTATAATTTCTTGACCGCCTTGACTGTCTTTCTGTAGATTATTAATCTTGTTTTTCAAATGTCGTTCCTCCTTTGATTTTATGCTTCTGTTTGAAGACACTTTTTTCTTGCCTCAAGCCTCTTATAATATGCAAGCATTATGTCAACCACAAAAGGATCCCCGTCATACTTCCTGATTACCGCTGCCATGGAGTCCGTGATCGCCTGCCAGCCCTCCCTCGTGTCAGGCATATCTGAATAGACCTTAAACAGCTGCCAGCATTCCGTGTTGATCATCCGCTCTCTCCTAAAGCCGCCATCCCCCATTATCCCAAGATGCCCCTTTGCGGATACTCAGGGTCATGGTATGCCTCCATCATCTCATTTAATGCCGCCTGCCGCAATCTGGCCAGTGAGGACCGGCTGGTCTTATAATGGCGTATAAGATAATCCCATGGGTGCTTCTTTATGAACATGTCATTGATGATTCTGCCGTGCTCCGGCTTTAAGAGCCTAACACATTGCCAGATGCGATCAATTTTGCTTTCTGCCTCATATAGGGCGTCAAGCTCCTCCTCAATGCATGCCATCTGTTCCTTTAGCTCTGCATCCCTGTTTTCAAGGATCCGGAGGATCCCATCGGAATCGGGCCCTGAATTTGACATGGTGCCCCCTAACGGCCTGCCTTTTAATGACAGGTGCTGGATAGCCTCATCGTTTGTCATCAGCTGGTTAAGCGCTTCTTTTCTTTTCCAGCGGAAATACTTTAACAGGAATTCCCTCCGGCCCAAGACATAAATCAATTCATTCTCAGTGATGGGAGCTATTCTTATCAGCCGCCCCCTGACCTCATAGGTTTCTGCTGTGTTATGCGTGATTAACTCTTTTGGTTCCATACCAAAGCCCTCCTTGTAAGTTCTTAAAAATCCTTGAAACCGGACGATTTTGATGCTTCAACCTCAGTTATGGCCTCTCGAATAATTGATTTCAGTTCATCTCTTGAATATATTTCCTTCTGCTCTGGGCTATTGCTATTTTCAAATGCAATGACAGCCCGTGCGATATAACCTGATTGGGAGTGGTACAGGCTCTTATCACGCTTATCAATCAAACTGACTGCCTCGCCCTCTGTCGCATTCTCTAAATCAAACCTCAAGGACATCCTTCTCTCTTTCATCTAGTTGTTCACCTTCTTTAGATTTCAGTTTACTTATCTTCATTTTCTTTGTATTCTTCCATTATTAATTTACATAAATCCTCATGAATATAAATAAGGCCGCTGCCATAACTATTGCCCAACTTCTCCCATAAGCTATGCGCCTTCTCTCCCAATGACTCCCATTCTTCTGCTATCTGATAAAAATAATTTTCTGTTTCACGCTTACAAAACATATAAAGAATAATGCTTTTTTCTATTTTGAGTTTGTGTGAAAGATTGCTGTTGTGATAGGCAACGAATTCCTCTGCTATATCTTCTAAGGCTTCCCTCTGAAAGACAATTTCCTCTTTGCTTTCCTTTACAGATGCCATGTCAGGATTATCTTCTAACATGGCATCCAGCACCTGCTCCTGGCAATCATATATTATGCTAACTCTTACCATGAAATCCTTTGGGTCATTATATTCTCCATCATGATTGGCATATAAATAATCTCTCCATGACTTCCCGACATCATCTAATCTCTTCATAATGAGCCTCCAATCTCATATGCTTCTGTCCTCTTGTCATTTTCCTAATATTTTTTTGGTTTCGTAATCAAAAATCTGATGCTGGCTATTAATGGAAAGCGTCATGGTATCACCGTCCTTATTCTATTATTTTTACTTTATTCACCCCTACATGCTCCATTGTCACGTTGCCATCGGCGAAATTCCTCTGAATAAAATTTAATATCTTATACTGTGCGATTGTTGTTGCCCCCTTAACCATTCACTTCCCCCTCGTATCAGTGTTTTGTTTCCACTCTAAATACATGCAGCTTCAACAATCTAATGAGCTGTTGCCACAATTCACCGTTAGCGGCAGATTTGTTTTTAGCATTCTTCCAACCGTTTTTACTCCATGCCACATACCAGTAGTTTTCAAGGACTCCCTTAATATATCCGGACTTTGTATATATAGTTATAATTGAAGGACTTGCAATGGCTTTTAATCCTGCAATCACTGCCTTTAGCTCTATTGCATTCAACGTGTCATTTTCGCAACGCCCAGTTATAACTGTCTCTTCAGTTTTACCATAATATTGAATGAACAGTATTGTTGTATAAGATTTTTTCTTTATGTAAGTCGTAACAGATACTTCATGCATATAAACACTTCCTTTTAATAAATCAGCTGCTTTTTTTCACTTTCCCTACTCCCCTTGAAGTCCTGTAAGTCTTCCTTGTAGATTCGCCATTGATTTCCTATTTTAAACCCTGGGAACTCTTTTTTACGGCATAGGCCTCTTAAGTATGATGGCGTGACTCCAATAATCCGCGAAGCATATATCAAATCAACTATAACCGGCACGCTACTCCAATCCGTTACAAGATTTTGTCTTGGCATAAGGCTTCCTCCTTTCCTTCTAGTGCTATTTATGGCACATTTTGATCGCAGTATCTATTTATGCATACTCAATTCTCTACGTTTCATTCTTAAATCTACTGAACTCCCTTCTGAACTATTTGCCAGTCCGGCTCTTTTCTTCTTTATCTAGCCTGCCCCTGGCTTTTAAAATCTCTGCATTGCTTTCAATGATAGCCAAACTTTTTTCATCTAAACACATAAGGTTCTTTATTAATCGTGTTAGACGCTCTTTTTTCTTTTCATCCATCTTTCTCACCTCTCTTTGTGCTTATGAGACAATTATAAGTCCTATAATCACATTTGTCAATAACTTTTTGTTGACATTCGCACATTAATGTATTACACTTTAATTGCATAGAAAATAAAGGGTGGTGATGAATTGAACAATAGGCTAAGAATTTTAAGAAAAGGATTAAATTTGACTCAAGAGGAGTTCTCAAAGAGGATAGGTATCAAACGGAATACACTTGCTAATTATGAAATCGGTAGAAATGTACCTATTGATGCAGTGATTTTCTCTATATGCAGGGAATTTAATATAAACGAGGAGTGGCTACGCACTGGACAAGGTGATATGTTCCGAGAATTACCTGAAGAGAATGAAGTTGCGGCTTTAGTTTCGGATTTATTGGAAGAGAATAACCCATTTTTCGGTATCATTTTAGACATCATGCGCACATATAACGAGTTGGATGCAAAATCACAAGATGTCTTGATACAGATAAGCGAGAAGTTCCGAGACATTGTTGCAAAAAAAAAGGAAAGCTAACGCTTCCCTCTTCTGGATATATGTTTTTGAATTAAGGTGACGAGTTGAATTAAAAAAACATTATCCGTCTCGTCCATACCATTTATTAACTTGATAATGTATTTTTTATATTCCTCATTTGTCATATGTGCCCTCCTCTTTTTGTAAAACCAGAACGTAGACTTGTATTTTTACATCGTATCCCCACGTAAAACCAATTATTTTTCAAACATACGTTCTTTTTACTATACATTAACCTTGTATCAGGCATTTGTCAACATATTTTTCTCTTTTTTGTCCTTTTTAGGCATTTTTCCATTGACAGTTTGTTCCGTATTATTTATACTAAATTATAGAAAAGGAAGTGAGAAAATGACGTTTGGTGAGAGGTTAACTGGCTTAAGAAAAAAGCGTGGGTTTACAAGGGTTGCCTTTGCTGATTACATCGGCATCCCTAGCGCTACGTTAAGAAATTATGAAAAAGACATACGAGAGCCTAGCTACGCTTTTTTGAGGCATATGACAGAAATCTTCAAAGTATCTCTAGATTATCTGCTATGCCTTACCGATGATCCATCCCAAGGTGTTTTGAGATCGAAATTTGATATTGGAGACATTAACCATATCAAGAAATATCGTGCCTTGGATATCTATGGAAAACGTGCCGTTGACTCAATTCTGGACGTGGAAACCGAGCGCATGGCCGCCAACAATGAGCAGGTTGAAAAAGTTGAGGTGCTCCAACAAAGACCAATGCATCTTGTTGCTTATTATCAGAAGCTTGCATCTGCCGGTACCGGAGAATACTTATTTGATGATATGATCAGGACACAGCTTTCCATACTGGACACAGAAGTGTCAAGACAGGCTGATTTTGCTGTCGGTGTCAACGGTGACAGCATGGAGCCGGAGTACCATGATGGCGACATCGTGTTTGTCAAATTGCAGGAGGTTGTCAACATTGGTGATGTTGGTGTTTTCATCCTTAACAATGAATCCTTTATCAAAATCGCCGGTGAGGATAGGCTGATATCATTGAATCCCGAATATAATGACATTTTTGTAAAAAGCAACGATAGCTTTCATTGTGTCGGAAAGGTGATTGGAAAGGCTGAGTTTGGGCAATGATTGGGAACCGAGAGGGCGCTTTATGAAAACGCTGTTTAAAATATTATTAATGCCCGTAAGACCGTAGCAAAACGGATAGAAGCGTTAAGCACATAGATAGGCAACTTCAGGAGGTGTATTAGCATTTCAAAGAAAAATAACAAGCCGCTGCCTGATGGCAGGGTCCGAGTACAGGTTTATCTTGGCAAAACAGAAGGGAAGCGTATATACAGGGAAGTGTATGGCCACACTCAAGCTGAAGCTGACACTAAAGCTAATGAATTAAAATTAATGTTGCGAAAAGGCATAGACATCACAGCTAGTAATGATTCTTTTAGCGAATGGGGTAAACGCTGGTTGAAACTTAAGAAAAGCGAGGTGTCTCTGAACCAATACAATGTATACCGCTCTGCACTTAATCATTTAAATAAATACGTCGGAAATATTGCTTTGGCTAAAATAGAAACTATCAGTATTCAAGAATGTATCTATGACTTAGCCGAAAAGAATCCAACCACGGAAAAACCGAGCGCAAAGCAAACATTGAAAACAGTTAAGATTACAGCTTCGCAAATTTTTAGATTAGCTATAGAAAACCGTGTTCTTGATTATAACCCTGTTGATGCCGTCAAGCTTCCTAAGAACGCCCCTGAAAATGCCAGGCGCGCCCTTACGGCTAATGAACAGGCATGGATTGTCAACACCTACCATAGGGCGCAAAGAGCGTCAATGATTATGATGTACGCTGGCTTACGCAGGGGCGAGCTCCTAGCTCTCACATGGTCTGATATTGATTTAAGCAACGGGATCATTCACGTCAATAAATCCGCCGAAAGAATTAATGGGAAATTTATTATAAAAGATAGCACAAAGACGGAGTCTGGCATGCGCTCAATTGATATTCCCGAAATCTTGATTAATTATCTAAAACATGAAAAACGTAGTAATTTCTATGTATGCACAAACTCAAAAGGTGATATGCACACCGAATCATCGTGGCGGCGAATGTGGGAGAGCTATCTTGCAGACTTAAATATAAAATACGGTGATTTTTCTTTTATGAAGAAGAAACCCAAAAGCAAATATGATCCGATTGGTGTACCCTTTGTAATCCCACGTATTACACCGCATTGGCTAAGGCACACATTTGCATCGATACTATACATGTCTGGCGTGGATTATTTGACCGCAAAAGACCAATTGGGACATGCGGATATAGAAACCACATTGCAAATTTATACACACTTAGATAATAAATATAAGCGGAAATCTATGAGCAAATTAAACGATTATATCAATAGTGCAGGGAATATGCAGGGTGTGTAAAGTCCAAGAGCATTTGTTTTAACTGGCTCCAGTGCGTTTCCAATCATGACTGGGGGTCATGAGGTCGCAAGTTCAAATCTTGTCATCCCGACGCTTTGGGAATCCCGCAATGCCTGTGTTTATGCAATGTCATTAACTTAAGAAATGGAAAAGATAGAAGTGTTTTT
>Ga0153947_1000623_pt1 | contig 17607 bp, 18 predicted proteins | sample TSNJ031MetaG_FD_104697 | JGI IMG/M metagenome (GOLD analysis project Ga0153947, IMG submission 104697) | Attine ant fungus gardens microbial communities from New Jersey, USA - TSNJ031 MetaG | ecosystem: Host-associated > Fungi > Mycelium > Unclassified | place: USA: New Jersey, Wharton State... | reverse complement strand
CCGCAGACCTCCAGGCCCATCTCTTCCAGAATCCGGGCCACGGAGTCGCCCACGGCGGGGGTGGGGGCCAGGGACAGGTCTACAATGCCGAAAGGGGTGTCCAGGCGGCGGCTGGCCTCTTGAGCGACCAACTGTCCCATGCGGGTGATGCGGAAGGCGGTTTTCTTGATGGTCTCCGCCACCACGTCAAAGGGCTCCCCCTTGACGGACTGGAGGGCGTGGTAGACAACGCCGGGGCCGGAGACCCCCACATTGATGACCCGCTCTCCCTCTCCCACACCGTGGAAGGCGCCGGCCATAAAGGGGTTGTCCTCCACCGCGTTACAGAACACCACCAGCTTGGCACAGCCAAACCCGCCCTGATCGGCGGTGCGCTCAGCCAACTGCTTGATGGTGCGGCCCATCAGGGCCACGGAGTCCATGGAAATGCCCGCCTTGGTGGAGCCGATGTTGACAGAGGAGCAGACAATATCTGTGACGGCCAGGGCCTCGGGGATGGACTGAATCAGTCTGCGGTCGGCCTGGGTCATGCCCTTTTGGACCAGTGCGGAATATCCGCCGATAAAGTTGACTCCGCAGGCCTTGGCCGCTTTGTCCAGCGCAACGGCGAAGGGGACATAATCCTCTGTTTCGCTGGCAGCGGCCACCAGGGCGATGGGCGTGACGGAAATTCGCTTGTTGACAATGGGGATGCCGAATTCCTGCTCAATGTCCTCTCCGGTCCGCACCAATTTTTCCGCATAGCGGGTAATTTTATCGTAGATGTTGTCACAGGCCGTCTTGGAATTGCTGTGGGCGCAGGACAGGAGAGAGATCCCCATTGTAATGGTGCGCACATCCAAATGCTGTTGGCCGATCATTTGAATGGTTTGCATGATTTCATGTTGGTTGAGCATGTTGCTTAACTCCTTTTACGATTGCTTCTGTTGCCCGGCTTTATGATGCACCCGCCCAGCGCTTGAATAGAAGACGGCAGGAACCGTTTTTGGTTTTTATCCTAATATTCAATGAAAGTGCCGGTGTCTTTGCGGCCTTTTTCCCGTGCTGCTGCGTTGTCCGCCTTGCGGCGCGAAAGAATCCTCGCAAATCGATTCGCCTCTTCCATCGGATATTAGGATTAGACCATGGTCAAATCCTGTGCATGGCGTTAAAAATATCCTCCCGCTGAATGCGGATGGAGAGGTTGCGCTCCTGTCCGGCCTGTTCCAATTTTGCTCCCAACTCTCCAATGGAGGACTGGCATTGGGAGAGGTCTGCCAGCATGACCATGGTAAAGTATTCCTGCAAAACGGTTTGACTGATATCCAAAATGTTGACTTCATGCTGACTCAAGAGGGAACAGATGGAGGCGATGATGCCCACCTGGTCTTTGCCGATCACAGTTACAATGGCTTTCATAGGTTCAGTTGCTCCTTTCAGATGTTGTACAATTCATCCAGCGTCAATTCAAAGTCAGCCAGAAAATGTTTCATAAAATAGCCCAGGCAGGGCAGGGGGTTCTTCTTCAGCGCAGCGTAAGTCTGCTGCTTGGCCTGCTTAAATTCTGTGTTCCCCGCCTTCAGCTCCTCCAGGCATTTGAGATAGGCGGACAGCTTATCCGCCGCCTTCACCAGCGCCTCCACCTGCGGGTCGGTGGGAGAGAGGACCGCTTCATAATCCGGTTGGAGTTCCGATGGCAGCATGGACAAAAGTTTGCGCTGCGCCACCTGCTCCACTTGTTGATAGGCCCCCTGAATATCCGGATTGTCATATTTAATGGGGGTGGGCATATCTCCGGTGAGAATTTCCGATGCATCGTGGTAGAGTGCCGCCACCGCCACCTGTCCCTCATCCACCTGTCCGCCGAAATATCGGTTTTGGATGACAGCCAGCGCATGGGCCAATACCGCCACCATGTGGGAGTGCTCTTGAATATTTTCCGGGTCGGTATTGCGCATCAGCCCCCAGCGGTTAATGTACCGCATGCGCGAGATCATCGGGAAAAAAGCCTGTGGCATGATGTTCCCCCCAGTTTCATATCCTGTCGTGATTTTACATTGTACCACAAGCGTTGTTTGATGTAAACGAAAAACTGCTCCCTTGGCGGAAAAGCCCGAAGGGCGGTATCTGAGAAGAAGCGACCTTTGCGGGCTGTGTGAGCGGACCGGCTTGATTTTTTGAACTTTTACCACTGTCACGGAAAAAGTTTCCCCCAAGGCAAAAGAGCCTTGGGGGAAAGGGTGCGGCGTGTGCAACACGATCTAGCTCAGGTTGAAGAAAGCGTTCATACCAGGATATTGTGCAATATCGCCCAACTCCTCCTCAATGCGCAGCAACTGGTTGTATTTGGCCACGCGGTCGGTGCGGCTGGGCGCGCCAGTCTTGATCTGTCCGGCATTGGTGGCAACGGCAATGTCGGCGATGGTCACATCCTCCGTTTCGCCGGAGCGATGGGATATAATGGCGGTATAGCCGGCGCGGTTGGCCATCTGGATTGCATCCAGGGTTTCGGTCAGGGTGCCGATTTGATTTACCTTGATGAGGATGGAATTCCCCACTTTTTTCTCAATCCCGTCAGCCAGACGTTCCACATTGGTCACAAAGAGGTCATCGCCCACCAGCTGGATCCGGCCGCCGATGGCCTTTGTGAGCATGGCCCAGCCCTCCCAGTCATTTTCGCCCATGCCGTCCTCCAGAGAAATGATGGGGTAATTGTCGGCAAACCGCTTCCACATGGTGACCAGCTGCTGGCGGGTCATGGTCTTCTGGGCCTTGGGCAGATCATAGCAGCCGGTTTCGTTGTTGTACCATTCGGAGGAGGCGGCGTCAATGGCAATTTTAAAATCTGCGCCGGGCTGATAGCCGGCCCGCTCAATGGCGGTGACAATGACCTTTAGCGCATCCTCGTCCTTTTTCAGGTTTGGCGCGTAGCCGCCCTCATCGCCCACGCCGGCGGCGGGGGTGCCGTTTTCCTTTAGAACCGCTTTCAAAGTATGAAAAACCTCGGTGCAGCGGCGCAGGCCCTCCCGGAAGGAGGGGGCGGACACGGGCATGATCATAAACTCCTGAATGTCCACATTGTTGGTGGCGTGTGCGCCGCCATTGAGGATGTTCATCATGGGAACGGGCAGCTGCTTGGCATTGGTTCCGCCGATGTAGTTGTACAGGGAGGTGCCAAGGGCCTCGGCGGCCGCCTTGGCGCAGGCCAGGGAAGCGCCCAATATGGCGTTAGCTCCCAGGCGGCTTTTGTTGGGTGTGTCGTCCAGATCGATCAACATTTGGTCAATGGCAACCTGGTCAAGCGCATTGGTGCCGATGAGCGCCTCGGCAATTTCTGTATTGACATTTACGACAGCGGATTCCACGCCCTTGCCCTGATAGCGGCTCTGGTCACCATCGCGCAACTCACAGGCCTCGTAAATACCGGTGGAGGCGCCGGAGGGAACGGCCGCGCGGCCCATTGAGCCGTCCTCTAAATAGACCTCTACCTCCACAGTGGGGTTGCCACGGGAATCAATAATTTCGCGGGCGAGAACATCAACAATTTCGATCATCTGCTTCATAGAAATAGTTTCTCCTTTCTTCTTTGGCATAGATTGGAACCACAGCGCCGTTTTTCAGCGGCTGCGGAAGAAAATATCGGGGGAGCGCGGGGATCAGAAACCCGTTATGTTACAATCAGTGTCTGGCCGTCCATTTCTTCCGGCTTCGCAAGGCCCATGAGGTCCAGCATTGTCGGGCAGATATCGGACAGCCGTCCGTCCTGCAGTTTGGCGCTGGCGCCTACAATGTAGAGAGGGACCAGATTGGTGGTGTGGGCGGTGAAGGGGGCGCCACCGGCATCGATCATTTGCTCGGCGTTGCCATGGTCGGCGGTGATCAGGCTGATGCCGCCCATGCGCCTGGTGGCGTCTACTACCATCCCAACGCACTCGTCCACTGTGGCAACAGCCTTGCATGCCGCTCGATAAACTCCGGTATGTCCTACCATATCGCAGTTGGCAAAATTTAAAATGATCACATCATAGGAGCCGGATTCAATGCGCCTTACCGCCTCCCCGGCCACCTCATAGGCGGACATCTCCGGCTGCAGATCATACGTGGCCACTTTGGGAGAGGGAATCAGGCGCCTGTCTTCGCCGGGGAAAGGCTGCTCCACGCCTCCGTTAAAGAAAAAGGTGACATGGGCGTATTTCTCTGTTTCTGCGATCCGCAGCTGGGTAAGGCCCATGGAACTGATATATTCACCGAAGATATTGTTCAGCGGCTGCCTCGGATAGGCAATGGAGACATTGGGCATGGTGGCATCGTATTCCGTGGTGCAGACAAAGGTGACAGGGATAAACCCGCGGCCGCGCCGGATCTCTGTGAAATCCTCATCCACAATGGCACGGGTAAGCTGGCGGGCGCGGTCGGGGCGGAAATTGAAGAAAATGACTGAGTCATTGTCCTTGAGTGAAATTTGTTGCTGGCAGCACACCGGCACCATGAATTCATCTGTCACACCGGCGGCATAGGATTCTTCCACCGCGGACACCGGATTGGGCGCATAAGGGGCTGTGCCGTTTACAATCGCGTTGTAGGCCAGTTCAACCCGGTCCCAGCGCTTGTCACGGTCCATGGCGTAGTAGCGGCCCATCACGGTAGCGATCCTGCCGATGCCTATCTGCGTGCACTTCTCTTGCAGTTCGGCCACAAAATTGAGCCCGGAGGAGGGGGAGACGTCCCGTCCATCCAGGAAACAGTGGAGATATACCTCGGTCAAACCCTGTTCTTTTGCCATTTCCAGCAGCGCATACAGGTGGGTGTTGTGGCTGTGGACTCCACCGTCCGAGAGCAGACCCATCAAATGGAGGGCGGTCCCCCATTCGCGGCAGTGTTCCATTGCATCTAAATAGGCCGGGTTTTTAAAAAAACCGCTGGTCTGAATGTCACGGGTGATGCGGGGGAGATCCTGAAAAACAACACGGCCTGCGCCGATGTTGGTGTGGCCCACCTCGCTGTTGCCCATCTGCCCCTCTGGAAGCCCCACGTCAAGGCCGGAGGCGGACAGGCGGCAACCGGGGCATTCGGCAGAAATTTGATCCAAAACTGGTGTGGGTGTGTTTCTTATGGCATTGCCTGGTCCGTGGGGTGCAAGTCCAAAGCCGTCCATAATAATGAGAGTAGTAGGTATCTTCATGTTGAACCTCAAATCTTTTTTGTGGGAGATCCTCCCAATCTATTTCAGAGTGTTACTGCAAAGGAAAACGCGCGTTCCCTCCCTCTCCATCCAAGCGAATGCGCAGTGAATCCAAGCTGCGGTCCGGAAAGCTGGCTGCTGTGCAGCCGGGCACCCCTTCCTGACGGCTGTGATAGAGCAAAGGAGGGACGGCGGTCGATTCCTCCCACAGAACGTACCTGTACTCCTAGCTGCTCCCGCTGGCCCGCTTTGCAGAATTAGCTCTGATTCGCGGCCTGAATAATCGCGGCAAAGTCGGCGGGTTTCAGCGCTGCCCCGCCAATCAGCCCGCCGTCCACATCAGGCTGTGTGAGCAGCTCTTCGGCGTTCTTTGCGTTCATAGAGCCGCCATACTGTATGGTGACAGAGCGGGCCACATGGGCGCCATAGCTCTTGCGGATGATGGTGCGAATGGCCTGGCAGACCTCGTCAGCCTGTTCTGCCGTGGCGGTTTTTCCGGTGCCGATCGCCCAAAGCGGCTCATAGGCGATGACCACATGGCGCACTTTTTCAGCGGAGACATTGGCCAGCGCCGCCCGCACCTGATAAGTAATCAGTTCCATGGTAATGCCGAGCTCCCGGTGCTCCAGGCTTTCTCCCACACAGACAATGGGGACGAGACCGGCGCCCAGGGCGGCATGTACCTTCTTGTTTACGGTGAAATCGGTTTCATTATAATATTGCCGGCGCTCGGAGTGCCCGATGATGACATATTTGGCGCCCTGCTCCTTGAGCATCTCGGCGGTGATTTCGCCGGTGTAGGCGCCGCTTTGTTCATAATGGCAGTTTTCCGCGCCAATGGCAATGTGGCAGTCCTTAAACAGGCGCACGGCAGAGGGAATATTCACTGCGGGGACACATAAGACAACCGTGCACCATTTGCCCCGGGGCATGATGGGTTTGAGTTCCTCTGCGAAAGCCTTGGTCTGAGACAGGGTGTTGTTCATCTTCCAGTTCCCGGCGATGATCGTTTTGCGGTAACGGCGGTTCATAGGCTCTTTTCTCCTTCTTTATATCTTTCTATGCTGTAATTGCGCGATCCGGCAAAGGGGCGGGGCTCAGTGGTCCAACAGACAGGCCACGCCGGGCAGCTCCTTGCCCTCCAGGAATTCCAGGGAGGCGCCGCCGCCGGTGGAAATATGAGTCATTTTGTCAGCAAACCCCAGCTGCTCAACCGCCGCTGCCGAATCACCGCCGCCCACAATGGTGATGGCGCTGGATTCCGCCAGTGCGCGGGCCAGGGTGCGTGTTCCCTCGGCAAACGCGTCAAATTCAAATACCCCCATGGGGCCGTTCCAGACCACGGTGCCGGCATCTTTGACCGCATCGGTATAGTTCAGAATGGTCTTCGGGCCAATGTCCATGCCCATATAACCTTCCGGAATGTCCATCGTGGGGACAAGCTCTGCCCGGGCGGTGGCGGAAAATTCATCTGCGGCCAGGGTGTCCGCGGGGAGGAGGAGCTTTACTCCTTTCTCCTTGGCCTTCTGAATCATTTCGTTGCAGTAGTCAAGCCAATCACCCTCCAGCAGGGATTTGCCCACGTTGCCGCCCTGGGCCTTGGCAAAGGTGTATGCCATGCCGCCACCTATGATGATTGTGTCCGCGATGTCCAACAAGTGGTTGATCACGCCGATTTTGGATGAGACCTTGGCCCCGCCCAAAATGGCCACCAGCGGGCGTCTCGGATCGGCCAGAGCTTTCCCCATAATATCCAATTCCTTGGCGATTAAGAAGCCGGAGACGGCGGGCAGAAAATGGGACACGCCCTCGGTGGAGGCGTGGGCCCGGTGAACCGTGCCAAAGGCATCGGACACGTAAACCTCCGCCAGGGAGGCCAGCGCGCCGGCAAACTCCGGGTCGTTTTTGGTCTCGCCCGGCTCAAAGCGCAGATTTTCCAACAGCATAATTTGGCCAGGCTGAAGGGCGGCGGCCTTTGCCTTGGCATCAGGGCCCACCACATCGCTGCAGAAGGTGACCGGCCTTTCCAGCAATTCGCCCAGGCGCTGGGCCACGGGGGCCAAGGAGAGCTCCGGTTTTCGCTCGCCCTTGGGTTTGCCCAGATGGGAGCACGCGATGACACCGGCGCCCTGATCCAGCAGGTATTGAATGGTGGGCAGCGCCGCCCGGATGCGCTTGTCATCCGTGATGGCCTGTGTCTGCATGTCCTGGGGCACATTAAAGTCGCAGCGCAGCAGAACTTTTTTTCCTTTGACGTTGATGTCCTGAACGGTCTTTTTGTTGTAGTTCATAGTGTATGCGCTCCTTTTTCCAAACTATGTAAAAAGCGGATCACTGTCAGAAACAGGAATGTCCGCCATTTCACCGGTGCCGGAGAGAAGAGGAAATTCCTGCTGGCGCAGCGCTTCGTAGGTCAGGATAGCCACGGAATTCGCCAGATTCAGACTTCTGGCTTCACTGCGCATGGGAATGCGGATGCAGCGATCATAGTGCTTCAGGCGAAATGGTTCCGGCAGGCCGGCAGTTTCTTTGCCAAAAAACAACCAGCAGCCAGAATGAAATTGCGCCTGTGTGTAGTCGCGGGGAGCCTTTGTTGTGGCAAGCCACAGATCAGCGACTGGATTACGTTGAAATAATTCTTCCAGACTGTCGTATATCTGGAGATCTACCATATGCCAATAGTCCAGCCCGGCCCGCTTCACCGCCTTGTCACTGACCTCAAACCCCAGTGGGCGGACCAAGTGCAGGCGGCTGCAAGTGGCGGCGCAAGTGCGGGCAATATTTCCGGTGTTCATCGGAATCTCGGGCTCTACTAAAACGATATTTACCACAAATGGAAACTCCTTCCCATATTTCTTCCCATTGTATTCCAATTAATGAAGAAATTCAACAGTATTTTGGTCGAATCACGGCAAAAAAATCAAAAAAGGACCAAAATGATAAAACAAAGCTGATAGGAATCAAGGGGAATTCAGAAACCGGGGATAAAGGGGAAAGAGAAAGGTCTTAGTGGGCGCTTCCTGAGGTAACGGGGAACGTAAGGAACCGATAAGCGCACAGATCCGCGCAAGAGAGGGGCGGATGAGGCACGGAGACGGTGCTCCTCCAATGAAAAAGCTCTTTTCAATCCTTTTTAGGTGTGCTATCATATCGATAAGGTTGGGTATCAGCGTGTCATAACAGCCCGGCGAAGCGGGTTTTTCGACCGTATCCTGTCCGCGGGGCGGATTTAGGATACTTGTACAATCCGGTCGCGCCGTGTCCGGGCGCTAACAGTTCATTCAGGCCATGGCGCGCCGCGGGCCGCATCATATCATGATCGAAGAAATCAATTATTTTTATCTTATGGGGGGTCAGACAATGAAATTGATTTGGCATGGACATTCTTGTTTTGAGTTGGGAACAGAGGCATGGACCGTTGTGGTAGACCCGTACCGGGTGGATGCGGTGCCCGGATATGCCCCCTTGCATCTGACTGCGGACACGGTCTATTGCAGTCACGAGCACCGGGATCACGCCGGGCGGGAACAGGTTTCCCTTACCGGCCGGGAGCCTGCGGTTCAGGTGGAGGAACTGCACACCTTCCATGATGATCAGCAGGGCGCACTGCGGGGGGAGAGCATCATTCATATTTTCTCAGCGGAGGGACTGCGCGTGGCTCACATGGGCGATTTGGGCTGCCAGCTGGAGCCGGAGCAGATGGAGGCCCTGCGGGGGTTAGATGCCATGCTTATCCCGGTTGGCGGATACTATACCATTGACGCGGCGCAGGCCGATGCGCTGGTGGAGGAATTGAAGCCCCGCGTGGTCATTCCCATGCATTACCGTACAGAAAAGTTTGGGTATGATGTGATTGGCCTTTTGAATGAGTTTTTGGCCTTGCGGAAGGATGCGGTGTACTATAACGCCAATACTTTGGAACTCAGCGCTGATACTCCGGCGCAGACTGCGATTTTGGCCTATCAGGGGTAAGACATGGTAAAAACCGCGCTCCAAACCAACCGGACTGGTTTGGAGCGCGGTTTTTTATGGTCAAGGGGATCAAATGACCCGGATAATTCCCATGGGGGTCTGTTCCGTAGACTGGCCCAGCGGATTGTCCGCTAAAATGCGCTCCAGCAGCGCAATGGCGGGCTCACTGTGGGAGAAGCCTAAAATATTGGCTCCCAGGTCGTTGATGTCTACAATGGCCACAGGACAATTCACCGCCTGAGAGAGCTTTTTTGCCGCGGCCCTGGGGTCGGCCGGAGCCAGCACCACATAGTGGTCATAGGGGGGGATGGTTCCCTCGGTGGGACCGTCAATCCCGCGTGCCTTGGGGCCGGCCACGATGTAGAACCAGCCGTTTTTCCTCAGGAGTTTGCCGATGACGCTGCAAAACGCGGCAAACAGGATGCGCAGGGTGCCGCACTCCCGCAGCGCCATCTCCATGGTCTCCGGGATACCCAGGCCAATGCCGGCGGGCGTTTTTGTGACATAGCGGCTGAGCGTGACCGCCAGCTTGCGCGGCCGAATGTCTTCCATGGGGATGGCCCGGTTCTGTGTGCAGGCCACGGCTTTTTCTGAGATGAAGAGGATATCTCCCGGCAGAAGGTATTCCCTGGCGTATTGGTTCACCACGTCCTCCATCTGGTCGGAGCTGGTGATCAGATGGGTTTTCAGGGGGAGGCGCTGATAGCTGACCCCATCTACCGTACGCAGGAGAGATTTTCCAGGGTTGGCGATCTGCGGAATGTGTTCTTCGCTCATCAGATGACGCTCCTCTCGGCGGCAGTGCCGCATCTCGTTCAATCATGTTATAATATGAGGTATTTTAGCATACCTCATTCTGTTTTTCCACTGATTGAGAAAATTTATTCTCGTCCTCCGCATCCCCGGGCAAGGGGCGGCGGCGGTGCTCCAGGGGCTCCCAATGGGGAAGGGGCAAGCGCTGCATAGAGCCGAACACCCGCCCTTTCAGTCCTGGGTAGCGCCCGTTGAGCTCTGAAACCAGCTCTTTGATTTCCTGGCGTTTAGTGGCCCCATTGGCCGGGCAGGGGTTGTGCACCACGGGAAAATTCAGCCGCTGGGCGGTGTGGCGCACCAAGGTTTCGCCGCAGTAGAGCATGGGGCGGATCTGGGTGATTTCCGTGCGGTCCAGCCAAGTGACCGGCTGAAAGCAGGACAGCCGCCCCTCGTAAAACAGGGAGAGGAAAAAGGTTTCTATCGCATCGTCATAATGGTGTCCCAAGGCGATTTTGTGGATCCCCCGCTCCAGCAGGGCGCCGTGCAGCGCGCCCCGGCGCATTTTGGCGCAGATAGCGCAGGGGTTTTTCTCCTTGCGCACATCAAAAATAATATGGCTGATCTCTGAAGGGACTAAGGTAAAGGGAACCTCCAGCTCTCTGCAAAACTCCGCCACGGGGGCAAAGTCCATGCCGGAGCCCATGTCCAGCGTGATGGCCTCCACCTGGTAGGCAACCGGATAAAATCGGCGCAGATGCGCCATGGCCGCCAGCAGGGTCAGGGAATCCTTTCCGCCGGAGACGCCCACCGCGATGCGGTCACCGGATTGAATCATATCATAGTCCTCCACACACCGGCGCACAAGGGATAAAATACGGTTCATAGGGCGGCTACCTCCCATTGCTTGTGTAAAATCAAAAAATGAAACAGAGATTTCGAGAGATTGAAGGAGATATTGATTGAAAATCGAAGATTAGGAGACCTAATTTGATTTCTATCAAAAAAACCGTTGACAGTTGGGCACCCAAGTAATATAATACAAAACGCTCCGCTTGTACAGTGGAGTATGGAGTTTTTGTGGTAATTTATTTGAATTTGTTTTGATAAACATAGAGGAAAATGGAGGTTTCACTTATGTCCACTTTTATGGCAAACAAGGGGAACATCGTGCGCAAGTGGTACATCCTGGATGCTGCAAACAAGCCTCTGGGAAAAACTGCCGCCGCCGCCGCGACTCTGCTGCGGGGCAAGCATAAGCCCGAGTTTACCCCCCATGCCGACTGCGGCGACTGCGTGATTGTGATCAACGCAGAGCAGGCCGTGCTGACCGGCAAGAAACTGGATCAAAAATACTATCGGACCCACTCGGGCTATGTGGGCGGCCTGAAGGAGACCAAGTACCGCACTCTGATGCAGAACAAGCCCGAGCTGGCCATGCGCCTGGCGGTACGCGGCATGCTGGCCAAGAACAGCATCAGCAGGGCGTCTCTCACCCGCCTGAAAATTTATCGCGGCAGCGAACACGCCCATAACGCCCAACAGCCTGAGCTTTGGGCTGTGGAATGAGTAGGAGGTTAGACGAGCATGTATAAGAGCAAAAAGCCTTATTTTTATGGTACCGGCCGTCGGAAGTCCTCCGTGGCCCGTGTGCATCTGTTCCCCAATGGAACTGGCTCCATTACAATCAATGGTCGGGACATTGACGATTATTTTGGCCTGGAGACACTGAAGCTGATTGTCCGCCAGCCACTTGTCACCACCGATGTGGTAGGCAAGTTTGATATCGAGACCACCGTCAGCGGCGGCGGCGTCACCGGACAGGCCGGCGCAATCCGTCATGGAATTGCCCGTGCGCTGCTTCTGGTCAATGAGGAGCACCGCCCTGCCCTGAAGGCGGCCGGATTCCTGACCCGTGACCCGCGTATGAAGGAGCGCAAAAAGTACGGACTCAAGGCAGCCCGCCGGGCCCCCCAGTTCAGCAAGCGCTGATATCTATATTTCATTGGATTTCAATGCACCCACCGCCTTTGGCGGTGGGTGCATTTGGCTGTCAAAAATTTTTTTGACAGCCAAATACCTCGCAGAGTTTTTGTCGAATGAGAGAAATTAAATTTGATCCGTCATTTTTGGGGGCATGTATTCCGAAAAAGACACTGGGAGAGTAAACTACCCCTGTTCTTTTAAAATGTGCTCCAATGCTTCCCTTGAAATTTGATTGACCGGTAAGAATGGAGGTGGATCAAGGAGATATGGAGTAATTTCTTTTTCAAACCATGTCACATCATGCCACTGGCCGCGCTTGTGGCCTGCCTTGTGATAAGTCCCAATGGGATGAAAGCCCAATGACAAATGGAGCCGTTCGCTTTTTTCATTTGGGATGGTAACTCCGCCATATACGGTTCTGATTTCCTGTAATTTGAGTATTTCGATCAGAATTTCATAAAAAGTTCTCCCTAATCCCTTGGATACAAAAGAGGGATCAATGTAGATCGACAACTCCGCGTTCCACTGATAAGCGGCCCGCTCCATGTGCCGGTGCGCGTAAGCATAGCCAACGACCCGTCCGGCTGTTTCACAGACCAGGCATGGGTATTCCTCTGCGATGTCTGCCATACGGTGTGCAAATTCCTGCTCTGATGGGAGGATAGATTCAAATGTAATGGCGGTATCAATATACTGTGCATAGATCCTGAGCAGCGATGGGATGTCCTGTTGTGTGGCAAACCGGATTGGCATGGCGCTTCCCTCCTTAAATTGTTTATGCTCCCAGATTGTACCATATTGTGTTATGTTAGTCCAATTCAGTTATTGCAAGCGAAATCATTGTTATTTTAGCTTGCAGCACCGGCCCGAAAAGATTCATAATTCCGAATAAAAATAAAATATAATTCACATAATAATTTAAAATTAAACCTTAAACTTACAATTTGTTTGTATAAAACAGACAAAAATATGGCATATTTTTTTACCAATAAAATGGGATATAAATAAAAAAACTATTGACATGAATGAAAGAATTCATTAGAATAAGATCGTGAATTAAAAAATTCTTATGGATGATTCTATAAACTGGCTATTTTGGGAAGAAAAAATGGGATGCAGTGTGCGAACAACTGCGCTGCCATGTTCGGTGAGCGCGCACACCCAGATGATTGACTGCCATCAGGTTAAACCATTTGATATTGTGAGGTGCGTATGGAACGGTCGGTTTTGAACGATATTAGCCAGCAGCTGCCAACCCTCAGTGAACGTCAAAAGACCATTGCCCAATATATTTTGCAGCACCCTGAGGATGCGGCGTTCATGACCTCAAAACAGCTGGCACAGGCCAGTGAGGTGAGCGAGGCCTCAGTGATCCGCTTTGCAAACCGCCTTGGGTATTCCAGATATGCGGAGATGCGGCATGCGTTACACACATTACTGCGGGGAAAGCTGTCTCAGGTTGAGCGCTTTCAGCGGGGGACGGATCTATCTGGCACACTGCTGCAGGCCGCGGTCAACTCCATGCATACTGACATGAAGAGCATTGAACTCACGCTCTCCGGTTTAAATGAGACGATCCTGTCTGCCGTTGTCAAAGCCTTTGCCACCGCGCGGCGGGTGTATGTTGCGGGGACGCACAGCGAATATGGTATGGCATGTTATTTTGCCAGTACGCTCAGTTGGATTCGCGATGGTGTTTATTTGTTGGATGAAAGCCACAATCCGGCCTTTGATGCTGTTTCAGATATGACCAGGGAAGATGTGATGTTTGTCCTCAGCTTTCCGCCCTATCCCGCGGCGACCGTGCGCTTTGCGGATATTGCGCTGCACTATGAAAGCACAGTCATTGCCTTGACGGATTCCCTCATATCCCCCCTGGCGCACCGGTCTAAGCACTGTCTGCTCTCCCACGATGTAAAGTTCTCCTATGCGGACAATTCGGCCCCCTGCGTCAGCTTACTTTCTGTACTGCTGAATCTGATCAGTAATTATGATTTTGAAGCGTTTTCGGCCAACTTAAATCGAAAACAGGAATATTGGGAGAAAAGCGGATTTTATTATAAGGAATAACCCTTTTAATTGCATTGCACGCTACGGTGCTTTCAATAGGAATATTGTTACAGTTTTGAAAGGAGTGGTCCCACATGAAAAAACCCCGTTTAGTCAAAATTGCCATTGGCCAGTTTCCAGTGATCCAAGGAGATACCCAAGCAAACCTGAAGAAAATGCTGGATATGACGGATCAGGCGGCGCAGGCAGGTGCGGATCTCGTTGTATTTCCGGAGCTTGCCTACACAGGCTACTTTCTGGAAAGCTTGGAGCTACAGCGCTTAGCTGAACCTGTGGATGGCCCCTTTGTTCAGCAGATGCGGAAAAAGGCAAAAGAAAAGCGGATTCATATTATCGCGGGCTATGCGCAGTCTACCCATGTCCCGGGAGAGATGTATAACTCCTGTGTTTTCATTGACGATGAAGGCGAAGTCATCGAAAATATGCAGAAGTTCTACGCCTGGGGCCAAGAGAAGCTAAAGTTCCGCGAAGGCAAGCGCCTGCCCGTGGTGAGCACAAAATTCGGCAAAGTCGGTATGCTGATTTGCTATGATGTGGAGTATCCAGAGCCGTCCCGTATTGAGGCGCTAAAAGGCGCTGAGATCCTGGTTGACTGCGCGGTCTGGAGCATTCCGGCTGAGCGCCGCTGGCATGTTGACCTGGCGGGAAATGCGCTGTTCAACCTTCTTTTCATGGTGGGCTCCAACCCTGTTGAGGATAACTGTTGTGGATGCTCCCAAATCGTGGGACCGGACGGCGAGGTACGTGCAATGGCATCCTCCACGGACGAGGAACTCCTGATCCACGAGATTGACTTGGATGAAATTATTCAGGTGCGCAGCCGTATCCCGTATATCAACGATTTTAAGGTGGATACGTTCTCTATGAAGGCCCTGGAGCAGTTCTAAAAAAAGCGCTGAGATGGGAAAAATACAATTGGTTTTATGGAAAGGAGAGCAGTTATGAGTGAGAAAAAAAGTACTGGCGCCACCACCACCGGTTCCCCTTATGAGGAAGGCGCGCTGAAAGTACACAAGCTGACACCTGCCGAGGTTATCTTCACTATCGTTGGATGCGGCATTGGCTCCGGCTGTCTGGGCACAGCTTATTCCGCGCGGTATTCCGGCTTCCCGGTCATTACATTTTGGCTGATCGTTTCAGGAATTCTTACGCTGATATCCATGTACTATGTGGCTGAAACCGCCTTGCGCACCCGTAGGCTGGTTCAGCTGCCCGGCTTGGCGGACCGCTATGTCGGTCCCATTGGAAAGATTTTAATTTTCCTCGCGGTGGCGATTAACTCCATCAGCTGTCTCATCGCTTATTTTAGCGGCAGCGGCAACATTTTTAACGAACTTTTTGGCCTACCCAATTGGGTGGGAACCCTGATCTTCCTGGTGCCTGCCGCTCTGGTCACCTGGTTTGGTCTGAAGGCGGTTGGTGTAGCCGGCAAGTATCTCAGCATACTGATGTGTGTTTTGATCGTAGTGTTGACCGCTGCATCCCTGATCAGTAAGGATGCGGATCTCAGCCGTCTGTTCGTCTCCAACTGGACCTATGCCATCCCGGTGTTTAATGTAGCGGCTTTTAGCTATATTGGGCAATATCTGGTACCGGACCTGGCCCGTGGCCTCTCCCACGATCCTAAAAAGTTAGCCCCCTCTCTGCTGACTGGCCAGATCATTGTCGCTGTGCTGTTAATTATGGTTCCTTTGGGTTGCTTTGCCATTAACCCCGCGAATGAGATCACTCAGGTCGCAACTGTGGCTTGGGGCCGCGCAATTGGTCTGTGGGCGTTCTTTACAGCAAATATCTTTGCCTTGATCGCCATGTTCACCTCTTTCTGCCCGATTACCCAGACCTTGGTTTCCAATATTGTAGACTTCTTTAAGTTCGAGTCCGACTCCAAGGTTTCCATCCGGCTACCCATCATGACGGTCGTCATTGCGATTCCGCTGTTTCTGGCTGTGGGCGGCTTTGTGGGATTTGTTGACGCCATCTACTTCTCCGGGACGTTTGCGGCCGCCATCATGGCGATCCTGCCTATTTTCATGGTCAACCAAGCGAGAAAAACAGGAGATATTGAACCGGAGTGGAACTGCGGCAAGCTGGCGAGCTGGCCTGTGCAGGCTGTGATCCTGCTTTTGTATGGAGGTACTATTATTTACGCGATTCTGGGGGCGTTCGGTATCCTTCCCGCAGGTTGGTAAGGAAACAGTTGCCCAGGCGGTTCCCAAACATTTGATCCTGCTTTGAGGAGGCCTGCATATGCAGGCCTCCTCCTTATTGTGAGCGAAAACCACCGGCACGGCCGGTGGCCATGGCCTGCCGGAAAGAGAAAGGGGATAACACCCGCGCCCTTGCTTTAATGGCTATGGTGTGCTTGAAGGGGTAGCAAACTCAATGACGCCACAGGGCAGGCAAGTCCGCAGGGAGCAAAAAATATAGGAGCGGGTGGAGTGCGACCCACGCCCCTGTGAAATGCTTCAGAAAATTTGTCACACGAATCTCACATCATGGACTTTTTCCGGTACGGTACATATTTGGACTGGACGTCCCTGCGGGCTTATGGTAGACTTGACGGGAATCACAGTATTTCATGGATCGCGCGTGCACAAGAGTTATTTATTTTACAAGAAAATTGAGGTGTGAGAGTATGGCCGATTTTTTAGAAGCCATTATGATGGTTTGCTTTGGGCTGTCCTGGCCTATGAATGTGCACAGGAACTGGGTGTCCCGTTCCGCCAAAGGAATGAGCCTTGGCTTCTATATCATGATTTGCATTGGTTACTTATGCGGTATTTGCGCCAGAGTGACAACCAACCGGGTCAGCTATGTTTTGGTGGTCTATGTCATCAATTTACTGATGGTGGGCTCCAACATCCCCATCTTTTTCCGCAATCGCGGGTTGGATCGAACGCTTGAGGGGAATAGAACGGAGTGTGCCGGCGAATAGCCGGGCGGCGCAAGATATTATTTTAACAGGGAGTGGACCGGCCATGGGCCGGTCCACTCCCTGAACATTTTTCATAATATACAGGAAACCGCATTCCACAGGACGCCTCAGGTAAAGACACCACGCTCCAAGAGTTGCTTTTCCAAAGTGTGCACATGCTTTGATGCGCTCTCTTTCTGCACTGCGCCAGCCGCCTTACAGATCGTGCTGATCAGAGACATGCAGCTGGCGTAGTAAGGAAAATACGCGGCGGAGCTCACGCTGCAATGAAATACCAGATCCGCAGAGGGATAGGCGGGAGATAGACCGGTATCGGTGATCAGCACAACGGGCACGTTACGAGCGTGAAGATCGTGTATTGTGTCAACCACAAGAGAAGTATAGCGCGGGAAGCAAAAAGCAATCACCAAGTCCTCGGGATCAATCAGGGCGACCCGGTCAATATAGTCGCTCATGTGGCTGCTGATATCAAATACCTTGAGTCCCAAATAACGCAGCGTTGCCGTACAGTAACTGGCCAGAGTCCCCGAGGAGCGGCCGCCGGTCACATAGATCGATCTCGCTGCCTGAATCTTTGACAGCAGCAGAGGAAGGTTTTTCCGATTGAGAGGGTCAGTCAGTGTTGTACGGACATTTGCGATGTCCTCCTCCATGACCTGATCAAACACATTCTCTTCCCCGTTTGTTTCTTCTGTGGGTTGAGAAAGTTTATTATACATGATCAGTTCGGAAT
>Ga0153947_1000621_pt1 | contig 17637 bp, 20 predicted proteins | sample TSNJ031MetaG_FD_104697 | JGI IMG/M metagenome (GOLD analysis project Ga0153947, IMG submission 104697) | Attine ant fungus gardens microbial communities from New Jersey, USA - TSNJ031 MetaG | ecosystem: Host-associated > Fungi > Mycelium > Unclassified | place: USA: New Jersey, Wharton State... | reverse complement strand
GCAGGATTGATGGAAACGGAATTTAAGCTTAGTTTTGGCGAATTAGTACGGGTGATCTGCCAATACCTTGGTGTAGATTGTGGTCAGATTACGCAGACATGGACAAGGACTGCAATCAGCAATGATAAGGAACTGGCTGAAATTTGCAGTAAGAGTGTAGGCGTAGTCTCTAACAAGTCCATTCTGAAAGCCCATCCGCTGGTTGAGAATGCGGATGATGAAGAAAAGCAGATACAGGAGGAAAAAAATAAGGCAGCCCTGGAAGCAGATGATTATGTCATAGCTTTTGCCCAGAGAAAAGAAAAGGAGGCAGGAGATGGGGATGTAGAAGATGAAGAGAAATAACGACTATTGGAAGAATCGTTTTGAGGCCCTTGAAGAGGAATCCTATCAGAAAAGTGCAGCTTATTACAAAGATATCCAGGAGCAGTTCCGCAGGGCGTCCAACGATTTACAAATGGACATAGAGCACTGGTACCGCCGTTTGGCTGATAATAACGAAATTAGTTATGCGGCGGCGAAAAAATTCCTGAAGGAATCGGAGCTGGAAGAATTCAAGTGGTCCGTGGTGGAGTACATACAGCGAGGTAAAGAAAATTCAGTTGACCAACGCTGGATGAAAGAGCTTGAAAATGCATCTGCCAGGCATCACATATCTTATCTGGATGCCATGAAGCTGCAGGTGCAGCAGCATGCTGAACTGTTGTCTACGATATATGAAGGCGGTGTTACAGATTTCCTTACAAAGTCATATGCGGAATCATACTACCACACAGCCTATGAGGTAGCCAGGGGGACCAGTGTGGGGAGCAACCTTGCAAAGTTGGATACCCGTAAGATTGATGAAATAATCCGGAAACCATGGGCGCAGGACGGCAAGAACTTTTCCGGCAGGATTTGGGAGAATAAAGATAAATTGGTTCAGAACCTGCATACGGAACTGACCCAGAGTATTATTCGCGGCGAGGATCCACAGAAGGCGATTAACAGACTGGCCAAGACAATGGATGTAAGCCGCAACCAGGCAGGCAAACTGATAATGACCGAAACCGCCGCAATATCTTCCGCCGCACAGATGCAATGTTTTACTGATCTGGGTGTGGAGAAATTTGAAGTGGTTGTAACACTGGACAGCCATACATGTGAAATCTGTCAGGTTTTGGACGGCAAAGTTTTCACCATGAAAGAGTTCGCGGTCGGACTGTCGGCGCCTCCATTCCATCCATACTGCCGGTGCTGTATTGTACCATACTTTGATGATGAGTTTGATTCCATCGGGGAACGTGCTGCAAGGGGTATGGATGGCAAGACTTATTATGTGTCGGCGGATATGACATACCCTGAATGGGAAAAATCATTTGTAGACGGCGATAAATCTGGTTTACAAGAGGTTAAGAAAGATGATACAATTAATGTGAAATCTGGTACATTAGAAACATCATTAGGTAAAGATCATACTGATGAACTTACCAAGCGATTAGATAATGCACCCGATAATATAAAAAGGGTATGGAATAACTATGTTGACGATTTAAAGGTAATATCAACAAACTATACAGGTGGGGCACATTATAGTCCATTACAAAAAGGTATCAATATAAATTTAGAGAAAGTAGCAAAAGATCAATTAACTGCTTTCAGTAAAGTATCGGAGGTTTATCAAAAGGCATACGGGTCGGTATTTCATGAATTTGGGCACAATATTGATGCGTTATATCATAAAAAAATGGGGTATCCATCATCTAAATATGTGGGTGATGTTTTTGAAAGCACGAAGTACAAAGGGTATACGCTTACAGAAATGTTGAAAGAAGAAGCGAACTCATATATTAAAAGTGTACATGACGGTTTGAAACAGAATAACCCCAGTATCAGTATATACAGTGCACACGGAAAGATTAAATCCGAAATATTTTCAAAACCAGCAATAGCCCAAAGGGATATCTCCGATATATGGGGTGGGGTGACTGATAATGTTATTGTAGGAACATTTAAACATTCTGATAAATATTGGAAAAATCGCTCTGTTGCGGGTGAAGCCTTTGCTGAAATGTTTGATGCTACTATCAATAATCCTGATTCATTGGTTGAAATAAAAAAATATTTTCCAAAATCTTATGAAGTTTTTCTGGAAATAATAGAGGAAATGGCGAGGTGATTATGATGGATTATCTAAAAAAATACAATGACATGTTCACAAAACCGGGGAAGCCGCACATGGCATACCCTTATGGGGGGAGTGAGGAATTAATGGACACTGCCAGTCAAATATTTAAAGATTGCGTTGAAAGGGGTACTCCAATGACAAGGGAAGAGGAAGATAGAATTTTTCCCGATTGTGATTACGGTGATGAAAACATTGTTATTTAAGTTGAAATACTGTCAGTTCTGATAGAATTTTTGAGCGTTTCAGAATTTACACAATGGCAAAGCACTTTTGAAGATTCATTTTCAAGGGTGTTTTTTATATGCCCGGAATGGCGTAAAACTATAAGGAGGAACACAGATTGAAAAAAGAAGAATTTGTTGCATTAGGAGTCAGTGAGGAACTTGCGGCAAAAGCGGAAACCGCATCTTTGAAAGAGTTGGAAGGTTATGTTGCCAAAGCCGAATATGACACTGTAACCCGGGCAAAGGATCAGATGGAGAAGGACATTAAGGAACGCGATGACCAGCTTGATACCCTGAAAAAAAGCAGTGGTGACAATGAAGAGCTGACAAAACGGATCGACACATTACAGAAAGAAAATAAGGCTGCAAAGGAGAAGTATGATACTGAAATGAAGGAACTAAAAATCTCCACTGCCGTGAAGCTTGCCATTACGGGAACTGCACATGATGTGGATATTGTTGCAGGCCTGGTTGATAAAGAAAAGCTGGTTCTGACGGATGGAGGTACTGTTGCCGGTCTGGATGAACAGATCAAGGCATTAAAAGAATCCAAATCATTCCTGTTCAAAGCAGGGGAAGATGATAAAAAGGATGAACAGCATAAAGGCAGCGGATATGTTCCAAAAGCAGGCGGGACGATTACTGATGATATCGGGAAATCTATTGCGGAGGACATGAATAAAGCAGCGACAGGCGGTGACAACCCTTATGCAAAAGCATGGGGATGATCATAATAATTTTAGGAGGATAAATTATGTTTTTAACGAAAAAAACTTATGAGAACTCACCAGAGTTCTTAAAAAGTGCCAGCTATCAGAATGTGAGCTGTACCGTAGATGATACGGGTGTTACGGCAGATGAGACTGGTAAAAAGTATGTGTTGGGCGGAAACATACTGGATGCAGCCGGAAAAGTAGTGAAAGTGACAAGGAGCGGTTCAGCAGGTTCTTACACATATACACTTTCTGCATCACCGGCCGGGATATTATTTGATACAGTGGAGGTTACCTATGGACCGCAGCCGGGAGCTTTAATGATTGATGGAAGCGTCAATACGGAACGCCTGCAGGGAGTCTATATGGTGGAAGCCGTACAGCAGCTAATTGAGAAGATGCCGTTCATAAAGTTCTTTGTAGACGGCCAGCTACAGATTAAGGAGGTCTGAAAAAAATGGCAAGAGTAGAAGATTTACTGGTTCCAAGGCAATTAATTGACTATACCAAAACCCGTGCACAGGAAGCATACATGGGTGAAGTATTGTTTCCGGAAAGGAAAACAGAGGCATTGGAGATTGATATCGTGAAAGGTGCAAACAACCTTCCGGTATCGGCAAAGATACATGCTTTTGATACAGAAGCAGAAATTGGTTCCAGGGAAGGTGCAGAAAGGGAACTGCAAGACCTTGCGCTGATCAAAAGGAAAATCAAACTTTCTGAAAAGACCATTATTGCGCTTGAAAGCCCCAGAAATAACCAGGAAGAAGCAGAAATGGTAAGAAATATTTTCAAGGATGTGGATAATCTGGTGGCATCTATCCGCACCCGTGTAGAATGCATGAGGATGGAAGCCACCACAACCGGCAAGATCGTAGTAAATGAAAATGGTGTGAAAGCCACCATTGACTATGGAATGCCTGCCAACCATAAGGCAACAAAAGACTGGCTGACAAACAGTGACGCTAAAATACTGGAAGATATGGATGCAATGGTGAATACCATCGTGGATAACACCGGATTCACTCCTGCAAGGGTAATTACATCTAAAAAGATTCTGAACCGTATTTTACGTGATGAAAGGATAAGAGCGGCGATATACGGGGTAAACAGTGAAAAGATGCTTACTGTTGCAATGTTAAATGCTTTCCTCGCAGAACAACAGCTGCCGGTAATTGCAATTTATGATAAGAAATACCGGGAGCAGGATGCAAAGGGTAAATATATCACCAAGAGGTTCTTTCCGGAAGATTGTTTCGTAATGCTGCCGGATGGTAAATTGGGTGATACTTTTTATGGGGTTACGGCAGAGGAGTTAAAGCTTCGGAAAAATCCGGGTGTTGACGTTGAGGAGATCGGTAATATAATTGTATGCCGCCATACAACAGAGGATCCTGTTGCTGAATGGATTAAAGCTGTTGCCACATCCCTTCCTTCTTTCCCGTATGCGGATCAGGTATTTTCAGCAACAATAGCATAAGTCGTCAGGAGGGGATATATGGAACTAAGTAAATTAAAGGCACTTCTGGGGACACCGGAGGAAAATAAGGACCAGGATATCCCTTTGCAATTTGTCCTTGATGATGTGGAGGAAACCATCCTGAATTACTGTAACATTAAACAGCTGCCGTCCGGACTTGTAAATACTGCATACCGGATGGCAGTTGACTTATATCGCGGAGAGAAGCCTGGAGAAATATCAGCTCCCTTCCAAGTGACGTCAATTAAGGAGGGGGATACATCCACAGGGTTCGCAAGTGCGGCAGATGCATTAAAGGGCGGTATCCTTAAGAATTATCGGATCCAGTTAAACAGATACAGGAGGATCAGGAAATGAAGATGGATGCGATCAAGCAGGCCCAGCAGATGCACCGCCAGGTATTAGAGGCAACCTATGACGGAACATTTACGGCATGTGAGTACCGCAGGGTAAGAAATGACCAGACAAAATTAATGGAATCAGGAGAAGTTATCTATCTGACAGATCAACCCTGCCGACTGTCGTATAAAACCGTGACAGTTGCCCGGGAGGGTGGCGGCGCTGTGGAAGTGGCACAGTCTGTAAAACTTTTCTGTGCGCCGGAACTGGCTGTAAAAGCCGGATCCAAACTGGCAGTTACAAGGGAAGGAATTACGGTGGAATATAAAAACAGCGGAGTTCCAGCGATATATGCAAGTCATCAGGAAATACCGCTTGAGCTGTTTCGGGGGTGGGCATAATGGCAAAAATGGGGCGGTTTGATATGCGGGGTCTGAAGGAATTTCAAAAGCAGTTGGAAAAGCTTCAGGATCCGGATGCGTTTGTGGAATCATGCGCCATGGAACTTGCCGCCAGATTGTTGAGGCTGGTTATCAAAAGAACTCCAGTGGGTGATTACTCAGGTGATTCCTATACATGTGAAAATGGCCAATCCCACAGGGGCCATAAAGTTGCAGGAAAGGTTGGCGGTACATTAAGAAGGGGATGGACAGCAGATAAAAAGTCATCTGCAAAGGGTTATGCAGAATCGCTGACAGTCCATCATTTTGGGGATACCTACGTCATTGAAATAATTAATCCGGTTGAATACGCTTCTTATGTAGAATACGGTCACAGAACGGCTAATCATAAAGGATGGGTCAGGGGGCATTTCATGATGACGATTTCCGAACAGGAACTTGAGATGATCGCCCCAAAGGTACTTGAAAATAAAATTAAAAAGTATTTTGGGGGTTGCATGAAATGATAAATTCAATCATTAAAGCAGTCAGCATTGCTTTATATGCTGAATTTGGTTTTGAGAACCACATGGAAGAAGTTAAGCAGGACTTGAAAGAGCCTTGTTTTTTTATTTCTTGCCTGAATCCTGCCAGTGATCTGTATCTTGGGAAGCGATATTTCAGGAAGAACCAATTTGTGATTCAGTATTTTCCGGAATCGGATGATATACAGGAGGAATGTAATAACGTTGCGGAAAAGATGGTATGGTGCCTGGAATACATAACCGCAGATGGTGACATCCTTCGTGGGACCAAGATGAAGTATGGAGTGATTGATGGTGTATTGAACTTCTTTCTGAACTATGACCTGTTTGTTTATAAGGTGGAACAAATGCAGCCAATAGAATTATATGAGAGAAGTATAAATGTGAAAGGATAGGTGGCAGTATGGCAGGTAATAAAAGAGTAGCACATGAAGAGAAGCAGAACCTGTTACAGGAAGCAGATCAGAAGGAACCGTTAACAGCCTATACAAAAGGTCAGATACTTGCTTCCGCTAAATTTCAGGGAAGAAAAGATTTGGTGAGTGCTCTCTTAACAGATGGTGAAAACTATACCATCAATGATGTTGAAGAAAAAATTAAGGAATTCATGAAAGGAAAGGTGAAATAAATGTCTTTAGGCGGCGGTAGTTTTACCACACAAAATAAAGTGCTCCCTGGTGCATATATCAACTTTGTATCGGCTGCATCCGCAAATGCGGAATTATCGGACAGAGGGACTGCAACCATGCCATTGGAGCTTGACTGGGGTGCGGATAACGAGATTTTTACAGTTACCGGGGAAGACTTTCAGAAGAAAAGTACTGAAATCTTCGGTTACGATTATACCCACGAGAAAATGAAGGGACTAAGGGATTTGTTTCGGAATATTAATACGCTGCATGCATACCGGATAAATTCCGGAGGTATGAAGGCATCCAACGAGTTTGCAGAAGCAAAATATTCCGGGACACGGGGGAATGACCTGAAAATCATCATCCAGCCGAATCCGGATGATGCAGGCAAATATGACGTACAGACCATCCTGGGTGCGGTTACAGTGGATGAACAGACGGTGGCAAGAGCTTCCGATCTGATAGAAAACAGATATGTCAGGTTTAAGGATACCACACTTTCCACTACTGCATCTACACCGCTTACAGGAGGTACAAACGGAACCATAACAGGCGAGGCTTACCAGGCTTACCTGGACAAGGCAGAATCTTATACCTTTAATGCGATTGGCATTGTAACCACGGACGAAGTTGTTAAAACGCTTCTTGCTTCTTTCAATAGAAGGATGCGTGATGAAATGGGTGTAAAGTTCCAGGCGGTTCTATATGATAAGGCAGCGGATTATATGGGGGTTGTAAATGTTAAAAATAAAATCATGGATGAAGGCTGGCCGGAGGCATCTCTTGTCTATTGGGTGACTGGTATCATTGCAGGTTGTAAGGTAAATAAATCCAACCAGAATCAGGTATATGACGGAGAATTTACAGCAGCTGTTGATTACACCCAGTCAGCACTTGCAGAAGCCATTAAGGCGGGTGAATTTATGCTGCATAAGGTTAATTCTGATATCCGTGTTTTAGAGGATATTAACAGCATGGTAACAACATCGGATACGGAGGGTGATATCTTCAAGGATAACCAAACCATCCGCGTGATTGACCAGCTGGCAAATGAAGATGCAGTACTGTTCAATACGAAGTATCTGGGAGTTGTCCCAAATGATGCATCGGGTAGAATTTCCCTGTGGTCAGACCTTGTTAAAATACGGTTAGCCCTGCAGGAATTGGGTGCCATTGAAGATTTTGTGGATACAGATGTCATCGTGGAACCTGGAAGCACAAAAAAGTCCGTGACAGTTGCAAGTGTAGTCACAATAGTGAATGCCATGTCAAAGCTATACATGACAGTTACGGTTGAGTAGGAAAGGGGTGAAAAAGAATGAGTAATGTCATTATAAAGGGTAAAGATACCATTGCTGCAAAGATGGCAGAATGTTTTATTACGATTAGCACACGCCGCTATAATTTCATGCAGATGATTGACATGGAAGCAAGGGTTGAGAAAACGAAGACTACTGTTCCGCGCCTGGGTGCAATCATGGCTGGTCATAAGACGTGCGGTATGGAAGGTACGTTTTCAGGAACGGCACATTACAACCAGTCAGTATTACGTCAGGCACTGCTTGACTATAAAAACACTGGTGAAGATATGTATTTTGAAATGCAGATAGCCAATGATGACCCTACCAGCGCAGCTGGTCGTCAAACCATAATCTTATACGATTGCAATACGGATGGTGGTGTGCTTGCGAAGTTTGATGCAGATGGTGAATACCTGGATGAAGAAATTGAAGGAACTTTTGAAGATTTCTCTATGCCGGAAGCTTTTGCAAACCTCACCGGATTTCTTACCAACTAAACACCTAAAACCCCTTGTGTGGCTTTCCTGTAAGGTCATATAAGGGGTTTTTATTATCAAACCAACAACAGAAAGGAAATAAAGAAAATGTCCAAATTTAAGCAATCTATGAAAACCAACAAGGTTAAAAGGAATAATGAAAGGTATGCTCCCACCGATTCCCTGACGGATGAAAACGGGGAAGCCCTGAAATGGGAGTTCAGGAACATCGGGTCAAAGGAAAATGAAACATTACGCGATTCCTGTACCATAGAAGTGCAGGTTACCGGAAAGCCGAACTTATTCCGGCCAAAACTTAACACATCCCAGTATCTGTCAAAAATGATTGTTGCAGCTACTGTCTCCCCAGATTTGTATGATAAGGAATTGCAGGACTCATACGGTGTCATGACCCCGGAAGATCTGGTTTTTGCCATAGTGGATGAAGCTGGGGAATATCAGGAATTTACAACCTGGATGCAGAAGTTCCAGGGATTTACCAAGTCTTTTGATGACAAGGTGGATGACGCAAAAAACTTATAGAAGAAGGGGATGGTGAAGCGAATTATGCTTACTATGCCCTTCATAAACTTCACATACTGCCATCCATTTTTTTGGAAATGGATGAACAGGAAAAAGCTTTTGTTGTTGCATCTATAAAAATAAAAATGGAAAAGGACAAAGAAGAAAAGAAAAAGGCTGAAAAGAAAGCCAGGAAGAAAGGAAGGTGACGGTAATGTCAGGCATCCAGACAGGTATAGAACTCAATGATGAGTTTACCAACGTGATTTATGGTATCATCAATGCGGTAAACCTTGCAATTTCGGGCATGGAAGATATGCAGCATAGTATGAACGCTGACATTAACACGTCATCTCTTGAAGGTGCACAGGATGAAATCAATCAGGTTACCATGGCAGTTAATGAGTTGAATGCAGCCATGCAAAATACCAATACTGGAATTTCTGCTCCAATGGTTGATTCAGGTAGTCAAAATGTGATGAACATTGATGTAATCCCTGTCCTTCCGGATCCGCTTGTGGAGAATCCTGAACCTATCAGACCGGAGATACAGCCCAATGCGCCCCCTGAACCGATTGAAATTCCGGTACAGTGGGAAACGGATGGGTTGGACGTATTTACGAGTACGGGGATTGACCGGTTTCAACAGGAAGTTCAAAGCACGAATGCTATGTTGGAGCAGCTGAGCAATACACAGGATAATATTGCCAGGCGGGCTTACAATACTAATATTTTCCCTCCGGAAGCATCCCAAAATCTGATTAGCATGGCAGTAAGGATTGACAATGTACGTGATCGTATTCAGCAGATAGAAAATAATCCGGTAAATCTGGGAACGGATACTGCCAATGCAGAACTGGAACAATTACGTTCTCAATTATCGCAGGCATTACAGGCGCAGAATGATCTTAACGGTGCAATGCAGAATATGGATGTTTCTGCTGCAAATGATGCTTATCTGAGGTTATCGCAGACTGTCAGCGGTACAGAACGGTATATCAGGGATAATGTAAACGAACAGGGGCAGTTTAATCGTGAAATCCAGGAAGGTGTAAATGAAGCAAGTAACCTGCAGGGTATGATTGCAAAAGCCGCTTCTGCTTTTCTTGGTGTTGCTGGCATACGAAAAGCAATCGGCTATATTTCTGATACTACAAGCGCATATAATACACAGTTAAACGCTGAATTACAGCTTATAACTGTTCTCAGCAATATGATGGATGAAGATTATGTTTCACAGTTTGAGATTGATGTTACCGCTGACACAAGCAGCGCAATCAACGAGATCGCAGCCATTCAGAGCAATGCGGATGATGTAACAGTAATTGTTTCTGCTAATACCCTTGCATTGGAAAATGCTTTTGATGCTGTCACAAAAAAAGCTTTGGATATACAGTCAGGGGGCATCTATGGTGATGAAGCCATGATTGCGGGTGCTGGTGAATTATCAACCTATTTCACGGATATTGATGCCCTTACCTCTATGATGGACACCCTTAGTAATTATGCCATGGGTATGTCAGGAGGTGGTGTAATTGATTCAAAGGCTATGGTTGACTATGCAACCGGGCTTGGGAAAATAATGTCCGGCTCGTATGATGCTATGACAAAAAAAGGTTTTGAATTTACGGATGTCCAGAAAGCAATCATTGAAGGTACAGCCACTGAAGCGCAGATTGTTGCCGTACTTGGGGCAGAATACCTTTCAATGAGCAGCGACATGCAAGCCGCAGCCGCTATTACAAGCGTTATAGATGAGTCATGGGCTGGTTTGTACGAAACTATGAGTAATACACCTGAAGGGCGAATTATTCAGCTAAAAAATGCTTGGGGTGATGTATCAGAGGTAATTGGTTCACAGCTTTACCCCTATGTGATGCTGTTTGTTGATGCCATTGAAAGTAACTGGGGAACGATCGAAGGAATTGTATATGGTTTTTCAGATGCTTTACAGTTTATACTTGGCATTTTAGCGGCTTTGGTGGAAGGTGCTTTTTTTGTATATCAGGTAATTGCTGATAACTGGTCAATCATAAGCCCTATTGTGTACGGTGTCATTGCTGCATTGGCAACCTATGCCTTATATCTGGGAATTGTAAAAGGTATAGAGTTAGCAACCGCAGCGGCAAGTGCAGCTATGGCAGTAGGTAAAGGTCTTGTTGCAGCGGCAACTATGATTGCTACAGGTGCAACATGGGCACAGACAACCGCCCAAATGGGTCTGAATGGAGCAATGTATGCTTGTCCGATTGTGTGGATTATTCTGCTTATTATTGCACTAATAGCAGTTATCTTTGCTGTATGTAATGCGATTGCGGATATGACAGGCGTAGCTGAATCAGGTTTTGGTGTGATTACAGGCGGTATCAACGTGGTAATACAATTTTTCAAAAACCTGGGATTAGCCGTAGCAAATATAGCACTCGGAATATGGGAAGCACTGGGAGCATGTGCTGATAACATAGAGATTGCATTCCACAATGCAATCTGTTCTGTACAAGCATGGTGGTATGATTTGCTCTCCACTGTCCTGACAGTAGTTGACGGAATATGTGAATCACTGAATAAGTTACCTTTTGTGGAATTTGACTATTCAGGTATTACATCCGCAGCAGATGAGTATGCAGCCAAGTCAGCAGAAGCAGCTGGGAACAAAAAGGAATACACATCCGTAGGTGATGCGTTCAATAAAGGTATGTCAACCTTTGACACTTTTCAGGATGGATGGGCTTCTGATGCGTTTAATGTGGGTGCAGCATGGGGTGATGGTATTGCCGATAAGGTTTCTAATTTCAGCCTGTCGGATTTGTTTGGTGCGACAGATATACCCAATGTGGACGATTATATGGCAGCACTTAATGGTTCAGGTGTGGCCGGAAATCTTGATACGATCGCGGGTGACACTGGAAACATATCTGATGCAATGGATATCACAGAGGAAAATCTGAAATACCTCCGTGATGCCGCAGAGCAGGAGACGGTGAACAAATTCACAACCGCTGAAATAAAGGTGGATATGACTGGGATGCAGAACACAGTAAACAACAACGGTGATCTTGATGGGTTCATTACCGAGTTGACTGACGCAGTACATGAAGCCGTGGATATTATGGCGGAAGGAGCGCATGTATAATGGCAAAAAGTGGATATGATGTCTATCTGGATAAATGTCTTCTTCCTGTTACACCAGAACAGATACAGACCAGGATAAACAATGAGAATGTAACAGTTACCCTGATAAATGAAGGGCAGGTTAACCTGCTGAAAAAAGCAGGGCTTACGGATATCGAATTTGAGTGCATGATTCCTCAGGTGAGATATCCGTTTGCTGTATATAAAGATGGTTTTAAGGATTCCGGGTATTACACGGACTATTTTGAACAGCTAAAAACCAGCCGGAAGCCTTTCCAGTTTATAGTATCCCGTTTCCTGCCAGATGGGAGATCTCTGTTTGGTACCAATATAAAAGTATCAATGGAGGATTATAAAATAACGGAGAGTGCGGATAACGGTTTTGATTTAATGGTTAAGGTGAAATTAAAACAGTACTGTGATTATGCCACGAAAACAATAAATATTGTTCTGACATCTGCAAAACCTCAGGCTGCTGTGCAGACAGAAAGACCGGCTGGGAACGCACCCTCAGGCGGTTCCTATACGGTAGTGAAAGGTGACTGTCTTTGGAATATAGCAAAAAGTTATTACGGGAACGGATCTAAATGGCAAACCATTTATAATGCCAACAGGCAAACTATCGGCGGTAACCCTAACCTGATCAAGCCGGGGCAAGTGCTGACAATCCCGACAGCATAAGGAGGTGGCAAGGTGTACATAGAATTATTAACCGGCAATGAAACTGGAACAAAAGTATTCCAGCCGATTGTACAGGAAGGTATTGAGTGGTCGTTAGAACGAAGAAGTGTACCCGGACAGCTTACCTTTAAAGTGCTCAGGGATGATATCCTGGATTTTTCCGAAGGCAGCCCGGTCAGGATGAGGGTAGACGGCTATAATGCTTTCTATGGTTTTGTATTTACACAAAAAAGAGACAGGAACCAGATAATAACTGTAACCGCATATGACCAGCTGAGGTTTTTGAAAAATCCGGATACAAAGGTAATTGAGAACAAGACGGCTTCTGTTTTTCTTCTTCAGATTGCCGGAGAATATGGGTTAAATACTGGTGCAATACAGGATACCGGATATGTGATCCCATCCAGAATTGAAAAAGACACTTCTCTCTTTGAGATGGTGGAAAATGTACTGGATATAACCCTCATGAACACAAAAGAAATGTTTGTTTTGTATGATGATTTCGGAAAGCTGACATTGCGGACTTTAGCTGATATGTACGTTGGTGAGCCTGGCGCTTACCTGCTTATAGATGAAGAGACCGGGCAGAATTTTGAGTATACCTCTTCCATTGATGATAACACCTATAACAAAATAAAGCTTACCTATGACAACGAGGAAACCGGGAAAAGGGATATCTACATATCCCAGGATTCATCCAACATCAATAAATGGGGTGTCCTTCAATATCATGACACTTTATCAAAGGGAGAGAACGGTCAGGTAAAGGCGGATGCTCTACTTGATTTATATAACAAAAAGACCCGTAAACTCAGAATCAATAATGCTATTGGTGATATCCGGGTTAGGGCAGGAAGCATGGTATGCATCAAATTAGACCTGGGTGATATTAAGGTATCTAATTTTATGCTGGTGGAAAAGGTAAAGCATAAATTTAATGAAAACGAATACTGGATGGATTTAACTTTAAGAGGAGGTGAATTTATTGCCTGATGCAGCGGAATTAGTAAAATCAATCAAACGGGCAGCGGTAGAAGCTGTAGAAGCAGGTAAACCAGTGGAGGTATGTTTTGGGACAGTAGAGAGCGTGTCGCCTATAAAAATAAAAGTGGAACAGAAAATGACTTTAGGCGCAGCACAGCTTGTCCTTTCTCGGAACGTTACTAACTATAAAGCAAAAATCACCATAGGCTGGGAGACAGAAGAAAGCGAAACGATTGGCGAAACACATAATCACACCCTTTCCGGCCAAAAGGAAATCACAGTACATAATGGACTGGCTAAAGGGGAGAAGGTAATTTTGATTCAACAGCAGAAAGGGCAGAAATACATTGTATGGGATAGGGTGGAAACATGATACCTTCAACAAGCGGATTTTTAGAAAATGAATTTGAGATCACAGAGCAGCCAAGCAAGACTTTTAAGCTGGATAAGGATAAAAATTATGTGCGTGGGGTGACAGATCAGTTAGAAGCAGTTAAGCAGGCAATCTATATGGTATTAAACACAGAACGGTACCGGTACCCTGTGCTTACCTGGAACTATGGAGTGGAATTTATGGATTTGTATGGGGAACCAGTATCCTATGTTTGCCCGGAGCTTGAGCGCAGGATAACCGAAGCACTTACATGGGATATGAGAATAACCGGCGTGACGGGTTTTGAATTTGATACCGGCTTAAGGGGAAGTGTGCAGGTGAATTTTACAGTACATACCATTTATGGGGATGTGAGGGTAGAAAAGGCGGTGGATATATAGTGTACGAAGATATGACCTACGAAAACATACTGAAAGGAATGATGGCACGTGTCAGTAATGATCTGGATAAGAGAGAAGGCAGTATAATTCATTATGCGTTAGCTCCTTCTGCTTATTGTATGACACAGACCTATTTTCAACTGATGAATTTTGTCAGTCTGGTTTATCCGGATGAATCTGCAGGGATGTATCTTGACAACTTTGCCGGCATGTTTGGAATAGTTCGGAAAGCAGCTACAAAAGCAATCAAGACAGGCAGTTTCGATGTAAAGGTACCTATAGGCAATCGCTTTACAGCAATGGGTGAGTCAACACTAATTTACGCAGTAACAGAATATACAGGGGAGGAATCCGGTGTTTTTTTATACAGGATGAAATGCGAAACTGCGGGGGATATCGGGAATGAGTATACCGGAAAACTGGTGCCGGTTGAATATATCAGCGGTTTAGGTTCGGCAGAGTTGAGCGAAATCGTTACAGTCGGAACCGATGAAGAGACAGACGATGCGCTGCGGATAAGACTGCTTGCCAAGATACAGAAACCATCAACCAGTGGTAATGCCAATGATTATTATAACTGGACCATGTCGGTAAGCGGCGTGGGAGCCACAAAGATATTTCCCCTGGCAAACGGCTCCGGTACGGTCAAAGTGGTCATCACAAGTGAAGATAAGACTGGTGCCGATGCTGCGCTGGTAAAGGCTGTGTATGATTATATAGAGTCTGTACGTCCTATAGGTGCAGATGTATCAGTGGTATCTGCTATTGAAAAGATGGTCAATGTCAGCGCAAAAGTCAAACTGACAGCCGGTACTAACCTTGGGACGGCACAGGATGCATTCTTTAACAGCACAGAGGGGTATCTGCAGGGAAAGGCTTTTGGTATGGATTATATCAGTCTGGCCCGCATCGGGAACCTGCTGCTTGCTATAGAAGGCGTTGAGGATTATGCAGATCTGAAATTGAATGGGGAAGCTGGAAATATAGCGATCGCAGATGAAGAGGTGGCGGTGATCGGTACGGTCAGGTTGGAGGTGATGTAGTTGGAAGTAAAGTGCTTTCCTGAAAAACTAAATAAAGTTACCGGACATGTATACACCGTTGAAGAGGAAATTGCACTTACCAATGGTGTGTACGAAGCGGAGCTAAAGCACGACAATATCAATGTAACCACACTTACCGTTTATACCGGCCAGAAACTTACAGGGGACAGGATAGAGACCTATACCCTGTCTACTCCCAGCCTTGCTCCCTGGAAAAGGATTATCCGGATCCATGCCACTGTACCAGTGGTCTATCTCTGTTATGAGACAGACGGTGATATAGTGGAGGCTGATGATATTAATCTGGTCCAGGAGGAAATCACAAAAGCACAGATAGCCCTGAATGAGGAAAAGAACCGTGCGGAAGCAGCTGAAAACAGGAATGCTGATGCAATAGCAGCGGAAGAGATACGTGCAAAAAACGAAGAGAGCATAATCCGGATTGCATTAGAAAGAGAGGAGATCAGGGCGACAGCCAGAGAAATGGAACTAGAGGATACCCTGCAGGCAGAGATTATTCGGGCTGAGACCGAAGAACAGAGACTGTCGACTTCCATCGCTGTTGAAAAGGTGAGAGCAGAAGCAGCAGAAGGTGCGTTATCGGATGCCTTATCGGTGGAAAAAGACCGGGCTGTCAGGAAAGAATCCGATATTGAAATATCCCTTTCTGAAGAAGCTGCAAGAGCAAAAGCTGCCGAAGCAACTAATAAAAGTGCTATTAATGCCGAAGCTTTGCGTGCAGAAAAAGCAGAAAGTACCCTGTATACCAATCTTGAAGCGGAAATAACCCGTGCCAGAGCGGCCGAAGATGCTAATACAAGGGATATTGCAGCAGAGGCAGTTCGTGCAAAAGCAGCGGAAACCACCAATGCAAATAATATTGCATCAGAGACAACCCGTGCTAAAGCAAAGGAAGCAGAACTTCAGAGTAATATTGATACTAACATGTCGGCGGTTACTGTAGAACTTAACAACCGTTATACAAAAGACCGGGTATACACAAAGGATGAGGTCCTTGCTAAGATCGAGGAGCTGATAGGCGCAGCACCGGATACACTGGATACTTTCAAGGAGATTGCAGATGCATTAGGGAATGATCCAAATTTTGCCGCAACCATCATAAACGCCCTTTCCGGAAAAGTTGATAAAGAGGTAGGAAAAGGTCTGTCAACAAATGATTACTCTAACACGGAAAAGGCAGCCTTGGCTGATGCTGATACCAAGAAACACACCCACAGTAACAGAACCATCCTGGATAAAATAACGCAGACATTACTGGACAATTGGAGTGCTGCTTATAACAATCAGCATACTCATGAGAATAAATCCATTCTGGATACAGTTACCCAGACGCTGGTTGATCGATGGAATGCTGCATGGAACCATATCAGCGACTCAGTGGCACATATTACCAGTACAGAACGCTCAAACTGGACAGATGCTTATAATAAACGACATGAGCATAGTAACAAAAGCATTCTGGACTCCGTAACCCAGACATTGATTGCTAAGTGGAATGAAGTAACGAACAAGGTAGATAAGATAGATGGTAAAGGTTTATCCACCAATGATTACACCACTATCGAAAAGAATAAACTGGCAGGGCTTGCTACCGGAGCGGAAATTGATGCAACTTACATTAAGTCATTATCTGTATCAGGAAAGACCATTACGATTACCTGGGGAGACGGAAGCACAAATACCATAACCACACAGGACACAGATACCGATACCAAGAATACAGCAGGTTCCACAAACTCCACATCTAAGCTATTTCTGATTGGAGCAGCATCTCAGGCGGCGAACCCTCAGACTTATTCCCGGAGTGTGGTATATATAGGGACAGATGGCTGTCTGTATAGTAATGGAGTTAAGGTCAGCGTGGAAGGTCATACCCATGATTATGTAAAAAAAGCTCCTACCTGGGGCGATCTGATGGGGGTGTAAACTATGTACGGGCAAAATGAATATGGTACACAAGCGTATTCCGTCACAGGGACCGGCAACGGCATCCAGACGGAATATTTTGTTGACCTCTCCCAGTTAGTACCGGAGTTTGTTGCTAATTTACTGGAAATGAAGGAAATTTATCATGCACAAGGGTATGAACTTGGGTATCTTCAACATGCACTGGAAGATGTGGCAGACCAGTGCTTTATAGTAAATGCAACCTGGGGCCTGACACGATGGGAGCAAGTCTTTGGGGTTGAAACTAACATGTCACTGTCTTATGAACAGCGTAGG
>Ga0153947_1000617_pt1 | contig 17717 bp, 18 predicted proteins | sample TSNJ031MetaG_FD_104697 | JGI IMG/M metagenome (GOLD analysis project Ga0153947, IMG submission 104697) | Attine ant fungus gardens microbial communities from New Jersey, USA - TSNJ031 MetaG | ecosystem: Host-associated > Fungi > Mycelium > Unclassified | place: USA: New Jersey, Wharton State... | reverse complement strand
GTTTACGCATATTGAAAAGAACTTTTGTAGATACATGTTCCGGTGCTACTTTCAATGTCCCGCTGACGTGGTATTTGCATAGTTCCTTTAAGAATTCATCATCGCTATCCGCCATAACATAATCGAAACGGATGCCAGAGCGGATAAATACTTTCTTGACTTTAGGCAGCATTCGAAGTTCCCGTAAAACATCTAGATATTCGCTGTGATCGATTACCATCTGCTTGCATGGCGACGGATACAAACAATCTTTATCCCTGCAAACCCCTGCTGTAATCTGCTTGTCGCAGGCTGGACGGCTAAAGTTCGCCGTAGGACCACCTACATCATGAATGTAGCCTTTAAAGTCCCTCCGTTGCGTCAATGCGGTTGCCTCTCGTACAATCGAAGCCTTGCTCCTGCTCCGAAGCGCTCTGCCCTGATGATAAGTCAGCGCACAAAAACTGCATCCGCCGAAACAACCTCGGTTGTACACAATGCTAAACTTTACCTCATTTAGTGCCGGAACACCACCTGCAATTTCATAAGAAGGATGGTATTCACCTTCATACGGCAACTCGTAGATATCATCAAGTTCCTGTCGCTCCAACGGTTCTGGCGGCGTATTTTGTATGACATATAGATCGCCGTCATACTTCTCAGCCAATCGCTTTCCACTAATTGAATCATTATTTCTATATTGAATAGCGAAGCTGTCGCAATACCGTTCCCTACTTCCCTGTATTTCCAGAAAGGTCGGCAGCACAATGACATCCCCGTCTATGTCTTCCTTTCTGCCTTTTATACATGTACCGTGAATCCAAGTAACCTCTTTAACTTCAATTCCTGAATCGAGTGCTTCTGCAATTTCTACAATCGCTCGTTCTCCCATACCATAAATCAAAATATCTGCTTTTGCATCTAACAAAATGGAACGGCGAAGCTTGTCCTCCCAATAATCATAGTGTCCCATCCTTCGTAAGCTGGCTTCAAGTCCGCCGATAATGACCGGGACTTCTTTATATGCTTCCCTCGCTCGGTTGCTGTAAACAATGACGGCTCTGTCAGGTCGCTTACCTGTAATGCCGCCCGGCGAATATTCATCTTTTTTTCGTCTATGTTTGAACACTGAAAAATGATTGACCATAGAATCAACATTTCCTGAGTTTATTAAAAATCCAAGTCTAGGTTTCCCGAAGCGTTTAAAATCCTCCGCTGATTTCCAGTTTGGCTGCGATAAAATTGCCACGCGATATCCTCTGCTCTCCAAAACCCGACTAATTATGGCCGTACCAAAAGAGGGATGATCCACATAAGCATCACCTGTAACGAGTACAAAGTCCGCTTGATCCCATCCCATCTTATTCATCTCTTCTCTTGTAATAGGTAAAAATGTCATTTATATTTCCGGTGTGACAAACGCTTTAAAGGTAGCAGCATCATACGGAACGATAAATACGCCTGTATTAATGGCATGTGCCCATTTATTAATCTCAGCCATAGTTTCCTCAGGAATGTTTCCTACAGCATCGCCGATTGCCATACCTTCACCACCCAAAGTAAATTCTACATCAGTGCCATCAAATTCGCCGTTTATCATTTTAACAATTGCATAAAAAGTGGCATTATCAACTCTCTTGACCATGGAACAAAGTACATGTTCCGGATCAAGTACGGACTGATCTTGATCTACTCCAATAGCCCAAAATTCCTGCTCACCTGCTGCCTTAATAATCCCGACACCACATCCGCCCGCAGCATGATAAATCACATCTGCACCGGCTTTGTGCTGCGCCAGCGCAATCTCTTTCCCATATGCAGCATCCGTGAAATTCTGTGTATAGTTCACAATTACATTTTCACCATTGCCGTTGATTACTTCAACACCTGCCTGATATCCATATTGAAATCGTTCAATAGCAGCACTTTGTTCACCGCCGATAAACCCTATTACATCCGCTTCACTCATCAAGGCTGCCGCAACGCCGACAAGGAAAGAGCCTTCTTCTTCTTTAAATGTATATCCAGCAACATTGGCAGCGCCCTCAATTGTATTGTCAAGTAATAGAAACATTTGATCAGGATATTGCGGAGCAACCTGAATTAGTGATTCTTTCATGCCTGCCCCTGCACAGATAATCAAGTTAGGACTCTGTTCCGCCGCCGCTAAAATATTCTGTAAATAATCATCCACCGTCTTTGATTCTATGCAAGTCGCCTGAATCTTTAGCTCATTCTTTGCTCTTTCAACACCGGACCAAACGGAATCGTTGAAAGATTGGTCGCTAAGTCCCCCTTCGCCTGTTACCATAATAACAGTAGGACCTTCAGTAACAAAATCCTCTTCATCGTTAGATTCCTTCCCACATGCCGCCATGCTCAATATCAAAGTCAGCATTAATAAGATGGCTATCGCTTTTTTCATTTTGATTCTCCCCGGCTACCTATTAACCGTTAACAAAATATCCTTATATTATTATAAATGATATAAGGATATTTTGGAAGTCTTTTTTCAATTATACTACTGTGAGGGTGTTTTAGTCACTGTGTTTGTACATTAATACAATTCAGGACGCCTATGCTTTAAAAGCGGTAGTTGCTGCCTTATTTCTTCTTCATATGCCATATCAATGTCTGCGTAAAGAATCGTTTCTTTCTCATCAGCTTTTGCTAAGAAGTCACCCCACGGCGTTATTACGCAAGAGTTCCCGTAAGCCTGATATAATCCCTCCATATTTCTAGCTGGAGAAACAGCTGCAAAATAAATTTGGTTATCAAGTGCACGCGCTCTCATCGTTACATCCCAGTGAGCCGGTCCTGTCGTCATGTTGAAGGCTGCAGGCAGCACAATTAGTTTCGCACCCAAAAGTGCCATCTTCCGAGACAGTTCCGGAAATCGTACATCATAACAGATCGCAACACCAACCTTTCCAAATTCTGTATCTACCACAGTCACACAATCTCCGGCTGTCAAGGTTTCCGATTCCATGAAACGGATACCGTCCTTTACGTCAATATCAAAGAGATGTGCTTTTCGGTGTTTTCCAATTATATTTCCCATGCGGTCAAAGATAAAACAAGTGTTATATACTTTTCCGTCAGAAAGTTCCGGTATCGAGCCTCCGATTAGATAAACTTTAAGCTCTGCTGCCAATTTTGACATGATAAGAACCGTTTCACCTTCTTGAGGTTCTGCATATTCTCTGAAATATAGGTTGGAATATGGACAATTCCACATTTCCGGCAAAGCAATTATTTGTGCATCAACTGCTGCCGCTTCCCGTATCATACGTTCTGCTGTAAGAATCGTCTCTTGCTTATTTTCTTTTACACCTGCTGCTGCATCAGCTGCTCCACTCATCTGGCACAATCCTATTTTGAATATCATCCGAACACCTCCAAAGCGATTAAATTTGAGATGCTCTTATTATATCACAGATTGCTTATTTTATAAACATCTGCACCCAATAAGTCGTTCCGTTGCTGTCTGTTACATAACCTACGCCAATTTGATTATAGCTGGAGCTTAAAATATTGGCTTTATGACCGGAAGAATTCATCCATGCGCTCATGACGCTAGTTGGTGTTTTCTGTCCCTTTGCAATATTTTCACCTGCTGCAGTATATGTAATACCAAACTGCTTCATCATATCAAAAGGCGATCCGTATGTTGGCGAGGTGTGTGAAAAGTATCCATTGTCACGCATGTCTTCTGCTTTCTTTTCAGCTACTGCCGAAAGATTGACGTTGACTGTCAATGCCGGAAGACCTGCCGCCGCTCTTTCTTGGTTTACGATGTCCGCAACCTGCTGTTCATAGCTGCCGATGCTGCCAGAATTATTGTTTGTGTTTGTATTTGTATTGGTGTTTGTATTGGTGTTATTATTGTTGTTTGTATTGCTCCCTGTGTTTGGACAATTGTTCCCTGTGTTTGGACAATTGCTCCCTGTGCAATCGGTATTTGTATCTTCATTTGAGCAGTTGCTTCCTGTACAGTTCGTGCTTGTGTTTGGGCAATTACCCCCTGTGCAATCAACATTTTTATCATCATTTGAGCAGTTACTTCCTGTGCAGTTAGTGCTTGTATTTGCACAATTCTTTGATGCGTTGTTTGTGTTTGCTTTGTAAGTTGTAGAATTGTTACTTGCATTCGAATTTGTATAGTTCTTTGTCAGGTAATCTTTAATGGTGTTCTGATTGCAAGTGGTGGTATCTTTGACATCTGTGCTTGGGTTGCAATACTGTTTTAAGAGGTTCATATAGCTCCCACAACTTTTATTTAAAGTTGCGGCGGTTTTAACAGTAGTGTTATTTGTTTTACTGCACGAGGTCCCCGCGAATACGGTTGCCGGAGCAGCTACCAGTAGTAGCATACAAAGTGTTAACGTGATCGTGATAAATCTCTTTCTCATAAGATTTTCTCCTTTCGTTTTTCCATTACGACTTTCCATTACGACTGATTGTCTAGGTCACAAGGCAACAAAATGGAAATTTATTGATGCCTTAAGTAAAAGTATAAAACCCAATCTTGGTAATTTCATCCCACAAAAATTACCAATAAAAAAACAAGGCGCATTTTGCACCTTGTTAAGCCCTTCCTATTCATCCATTTTTGACCGGAGAATCTTTACCAAATTGTGTGTAATTCTGCCTGTTAGCCCCCATATTACATTTTCCTCAAAACGGTAAATCGGCACCTCTGATTTACCCTTTCTCCAATTATATCCATTGTTAAAATTTACCAGATTATATGGAAAATCCTTTCCAATTTTCGGAATAATATCCATATAATATATATATGGCTCATGGTCGAGAAGCCACTTTAACGGTACTAAAAATATATTTTTTACCTCTTCCAGGTTCGGCTTACATTTCTCATATGCATTATAATCAATCACACCCAAATAACAATACATTGTGAAATTGCTATAAGTGTATATGGTATCTATCCGATTGATAACCCGTATATCTGCGTACGTGATTGAAAGTTCCTCTACAGTTTCGCGTAAAGCACACTGCTGCGCTGTTTCACTTCCTTCAACTTCTCCGCCCGGAAAGCACACTTCCCCCGGTTGACGTCTCAAGTCATCAGCACGTACTTCGTATAAAAGGTGTATTTCCCCATCCTTTTCTACAAGCGGTACTAATACGGAAAAGAATTTATACTTTCCTACTGCACCTGGTCTTCTGTCTGCAAATATATCTTCAATTTGATCGATTGTAATCGCCTTCACCTTTTTCCTCCAACGTCCCATCACTTACTCTAGTTTCAGTAGTTTGTGCTCGCTTTGCCTCTCTGATGTTTAAATACGATGCGACTAAAATCAACCCAATCCCTACAAATGTATTCCAAAGTAACATATCCCCCAGAATTATTACTGCAATCACAGGCGCAATGCACGGTTTAATAAAAAATGCGATAGATCCTGTCGTCGCATCGGAATTTTTAATAGCACCGAAATAAAAATAATAACCAAAACCCGTTACAAAGATACTGATATATACGACCATCCCCAGATTATCTACGACACCCGCAATAACCGGTCTGTGCATAAACAAAATGATAATCAAAAGGATGGTTGAACCTAAAATAAAACTTATGCTGGTCTGCGCAATAAGACCGATTTTCTGTACGCTCAGTTTGCCCATAACCGTATAAAGCCCAAAGAACAGTGCCGCCAAGAGCAATAACACAATCCCCGCTCCCGTATTGCCTGCCTGCATATCCCACGGTCGAATCATAAATATAATGCCCAAAATACCAAATACCAATACAACTGCCTTGCGTTTATTAAATCGTTCATTTGCTATAAAATGCGCAAAGACCATTGTAAATATGGGGTTAATACAAATTAATACTGAAGCCGTTGAAGCATTACAACGCACGACACCTAGCTGAAAAAACAGCATGGACAGAGAAACCCCCACAATGCCGACTAAAAACAAATACCCGATATCTTTTAAATTCAATTTCGTTTGATTACGTTTCATTTCAAGTAGTGCAAACGGAAGTAAAAATAGTCCACCAATCATAAACCGGAGAAATGTGAGTTGAAACGAATCCATACTACTGCCTGCAAGCTTCAAAGATACTTCCATCGTACCAAATAAAAATGCAGTCAAAAAAATATATATATATACCTTCTTCATCTTAGTTGCTCCACCAATATTGCGTTCATAATTATTCCGTAGATTTCCAAACAAAGAACGGTGACAAAGCCACCGCCCATTTTGCTATATCAAGTTTTGCCTTTACTTGTTCAAAATGTTGCAACCCGTAAAATCAACGCCCTTAATTTCTTCCATCCCAGCAGACAGGCTTACGACAAACTCCAGACCATACATCTCTGATATGCTCTTGAGCCTTGTAATAAACTGTGGCACATCCTCTATGGAAAAATCTGCGTGCTTCAAAATACTGTCTATAAAGACAACCTCTAAATCGTGATCTGAGCTGATTATGCCATACAGAAACCCTATGTACTCGTCACCATTTGTTATATGTTTAAAATCTTCCATGCACACTACTCTTATTTTGTGCTTCAGATCATACATCAATCGATCATTCTTGCTGATGAAAACAACACTGCCATCGCTTACCGCTACTCGTTCATTGGCCATATCAACCATCTGCTTCGTCTTGCCGCTTCCTTTGTGGCCGATTAACAATTGCACCATATTTAATCCCCTCCCTCTCTTTTCATAGCACTTTTATACATGTACCTTTCATTCAATTATACACCATGGTTCATGGTCAAGCAATAAATATATACGACAAACATTGATTATTTTCCACATTATTTTCCACAAGTATTTTTAAATATTTTCCAAGTGAATTCCACCACTTTATTTCCCACCAAGTCGCAGTTGCCCGCAAGCGGCATCAATATCACCTCCAAGCTCCCGCCTAACTGTAACCGAAATCCCGCGTTTTTCAAGGCACTCCATAAAAGCATTCCCTGTTTTTTTACCTGTACTATCCAAATCTGTACCATGGACTTTATTGAGCGGTATCAAATTGACATGGCAAATCATGCCGGCTAAGTGTTTTGCAAGCGCCTGCGCGTGAATTAATTTATCATTTACACCCTTTATCAACACGTATTCAAACGTAACACGTCTTCCTGTCTTCTTAGTATAACTTTTGCAAACATCAATCAATGCTTCAATCGGATATTTATTGTTGATCGGCATCATTTCACTTCTCAAAGTATCATTGACCGCATGAAGCGATATGGCAAGCGTCACTTGCGGGAAGTCATCACCAAACCGCTCTATCTTAGGAATCAGACCACAGGTGGACACTGAAATGTTCCTCATACCAATTCCTACACCCTGCTCCGCATTCACGAGTCTTAAGAATTTGCTTAAGTTCGCATAATTGTCAAAAGGCTCTCCTGTCCCCATCACGACAATATGATTGATTTTTTCTCCTGTGTCGCGTTCTGCACAAATGAGCTGATCCACCATTTCACCAGGGCTTAAATTTCGCACGAGCCCTCCGATTGTCGAAGCGCAAAACTTACATCCCATGCGACACCCTACCTGAGACGAAACGCAGATGGAATTCCCATACTTATATTTCATAAAAACACTTTCAACTGTATTTCCATCGGCAAGTCGAAACAAATACTTTCGAGTATTGTCCGCCTCTGATTTCTGAACTTTTACTAATTCTAGGCAGTTAAGTGTAATTTCACCTGCCTCTTCCAGAGCGCAAAGTTTATCCTGCAGAGTCTTTGATAGGTCAGTCATTTCTCTAAAACTTTTCGCACCACGATAAAGCCACGCAAATACCTGCTTCGCCCGAAATTTCCGTTCCCCAATTTGTTCAAAAAAATGTTCTAATTCTCTTATATCTAAATCTTTTAAATTGATTTTTTTCATCATTTCTCCATTCGTATATTGCATCGCAACGTATTTACAATCTCTGTTACAGTGTTTTTCTTTGTTCCCCTATTATATACTATGACAAAACCCACCACAAGGGCGGGCTTTCAAACTGCCGACAAGACCCGATCATTCAATTATGAAGTCACCTATATCTATATGCCGATAGAATCATATATAATTCCAGCCTTTGCCCAATCTGCCACCTGAAACCAAGCATCGATATAATCAACTCTTTCCGCTTGATATTGCAGGAAATATGCATGCTCCCATATATCAATCGGAATGATCGGAATTGCATCATACGTGTAAGGTGTAATTTGATTTGCTATATTTATGATATTTAAATTTCCTGCAGCATCCGCCACCAACCAAGTATATCCAGATCCGAACACATCCATGGCCATAGCCTTAAATTGCTTTTGGAACATCTCAAATGTCCCATATTTGCGATCAATGGCTGCTTTCAGACCTCCTGTCGGCGGTGGATTTCCACTCCACGGTTTTGCTGTTGAATTGTCATTTCCCGTAATTGAATGCATCATATCAAAATAATAATTATGATTCAACACTCCGCCTGCATTTCGAAAAACCCCTGTCTGAATCTCCGCCGGTAGAGTATCTACCTCTTCAATCAGTTCTACCAAACTCCAATCCGAGTATTCCGGATAGCCCTCCAATATCGCATTTAATTTATCTACGTATCTTTTTTGCAGTACAAAGTGATGTACTTGTATTGTCTCCGCATCAATATATGGCTCTAAACCATTTACTGGGTATGGTAGTTCAATCAGATAAAACTTCTTTTCCATCTATGCCTCCTCTATGAAATGTTTTAACATATAGGAAATATCGCTTGCAGATATCCTATGCGATATGACATATATATCAAGAAAGTCAACCATTTACGAAGTGAGTTTTAGCGAATAGCACTTCAAAATGAGACTTTCTTGTAATTATATTCCCTGACTCTTGTCTCTATTCCAAATGAAAGAAACGAACGGTTCCTCTCATGAATTAGAGGCTCTCACTAATCCGCATGTAGATTTCCTCATTCGCCGTCTTTAGTCGTATCGGCTTTAAGTGAATATCTGTAATCGCATGTTTGGTCGTGCCTGTCACCAAAAGCTCCCCGCTTTCCTTATTCGCAATCTCGTATGCCATAATCACAGAAGCAGTGCGCAGTTCCTGTGCCCACGCTTTAATTGTCAGTACGTCATCATAATGTGCAGGCGCCTTATATTCGCAAGTCACCGCAGCAAGTGGCAGCCAGACACCTTCCTTCTCAAGCCGGCTGTAAGGGTAACCGAGCTGCCTAAGGTATTCCGCCCTACCGACTTCAAACCATTTTATATAATTCGTATGGTACACAATCCCCATCGCATCCGTATCAGCATAAATAACACGTATTTCCGTTTCATACTTTTTCATCTTACCTTTTATCTCCTCCAGTTTGATTGGCATTCTTTATCTCATTTTAACCTCATTTTGTTGGTATCCTATATTTTACCATACTCTTTACTGAAACAAAAGGCATGATTAGATTGAAACGCCCGCTTCCTTCAGGAGTTCTTTCCGAATTGATTCGGCTCTGCTATTCTGTAAATTATAACTTCTAAAGTCTATTTGATACGGCACCGTGGAAAATTCCATATTTCCCTCCCAAACGCGAGCTCCTGTCAAGCGTGTGAAAATCAACTCTTTGACTGCCGGATCATCTGACTTTTGGTATGCATCATATAGATACGGCGCAGCTGCGTCAGACAGTTTATAAAGTGCTACATCATCTACAAATTCCAGTGTTCCTGCTTCATAACGCTCTATATTGTATTTTGTAATCATTCCATCAGTATTTCCATAACATAAGCCCATGAATAAAATTATAAACCCAATCACAATCATACGTGATGCATTAAATTTTTTTACCTGTCTAATCAACACGATTGCAAAGATGAAAAAGAGGAGTACCATAAACCATGTAGTATAAACGCGTAGCTGCGTCAGTCCGAAGCCTTCGATATACATTGCCATCTTACTGATCGCTGTCACGATGAGCAACATCGTAAAAATGCACAATACTGCCGTCTCAACACGTAACGTTTTTGGTATTTTTATTGCACCATCTGCTTCTCCAGCTTCCTTTTTAATAAAGAGGTAAGAGACAGTCATCACTGCCAAATTGATTCCGGCAACTGTACATAATTCAAAGAATCCCCGTCTTGCATATTCAGCATATGTCATGGTTTCCGGCAGATGGTCACTGAATGCGGAGAATAAATAGGATGCCTGCGCAAAAAAGAAGGTCATATAAATCAAATTAAAGGCGGTCATCGCTCCATAAATCGTCAATTTCGGTGCAAAACTTAACGTTGCTGCTAACTGATCGATAGATGACTTCTGAATTTTATCTACATGTCTTCCTGTTTTATTTCCATACAATAGTCCATAAAGGTAAAAGGCGACGGGAATTCCAATGATGAATTCAAGGATATACGGAAATAAGTTGCCGATAGAAATCATATTAAAAAGCCTTGTAACTAAAGCATCGAATGCCATATCCGCCGAGGTCAGCAGTTGAACAACTGCAAAGAGAATCGGTAAAAATATGATGATTCCTATTACAACACTGAATATACTTCTGCCATGCTTATTTTTTGCCGTTATTTCTTTTAATCCGCAAATGCAACCTGAAAAATTAGAAAACGGAACAACAAACCCCTGATTAATCATATCTCCGATGATGTAAATCGAAATCTTCTGATCAAGTTGCCTTCCTGTCGATAAACAAACCCAATAAATAAATGCCACTGACAGAAACAGAAAATTAAAAATTCTCTCTACATACCCATCAAAGAGTGTGAAATAAACTGAAGACAAGGCTATCAGACCAAGCCACACCATTGTTTTCCTTGTCTGTTTAATACCTGCCTTTTTAAAATAAAGCAGTGTTACTGCGCACAGTGTTACTGTAAAGATTGTTACACCGGCTCCCAAAACATTAATCTGAATCATATTGCAATACAAAAACCCCAAAACCAACATGGCTACCGACAGAACAATGTCTGCTACTTGAAACTTTATAACTGGTCTTTCGTGTTTGTCTTGAATTGTAATACTTCTGCTTTCATTCAAATTCCCTGGACCCATATAATCGTACTTCATGTTTACCCCTCCAATACGCCAAAGCTTAATATAGTACTGCAAGGATTTCCTAAATCTCTGATTTAGTGTAATCTACTGCTGATATTCCAAAATATCACCCGGCTGGCACTCCAGTATTCTGCAAATCTCTTCCAAGGTAGAAAAACGAATCGCTTTCGCCTTGTTATTCTTTAGAATAGAGAGGTTCGCAGGTGTAATTCCGATGCGGTCTGAAAGCTCCCCTGCAGAAATTTTCCGCTTTGCCATCATCACATCTAGATTTACAATAATCGCCATAATATCCTCCCCCTTTCTAAATCGTAAAATCATTTTCAGATTTAATTTCTTTTGCCCGCTCAATCACATTTTTTACTACGCGTAAAATTAGACCGATGAATGCTGCTGCAATTGCTGCGGCAATAAATAACAGATAATACTTACCAGCACAGGCAAAGATGATTGAAACTGCAAAACAGCACCAGGAAATGATGCGCAGCAGCTTTACGTTTTTATCAGTAAAGATCTCTTCCCGCTTAATATTCGCCAGCAATCTGTCAAGGCAGATCAGTGCCACCATAGCCGGAATACAGCACACGTACAAAATGACCATAAGCGGATCGGCTTGCATCATGTTCGAATAGATATCTGCATATTCTAAATAACGATCCATCATTTTGGGCAAACCTACTGCACAAGCCACAACCAACACAATCACGCATCTCGTGCAGATTAACGATAACTTTACTGATTTTATTGAACTCCACATACAATTTTCCTTCCTTCTTAAAAATGTTATATCAAATCCCCTTTTCTAACCCATTATATGGCTATTATAATTGTTTGTCAACATAAATTTATCGATAAACAATAAATGTTTATCGATAAAAAGTGTATGCCGCCACTTCCACTAGCGAACCGTACACTTCGTATATTTCGATGAAATGAATTTTAGTAATTACCGCTTATTTGTTGCTTTAGGGCATATGTGTGAGCCGTGGCACCACCTCAATACGAGCGTGATCACCAATGTTTTGCTTCAATCGCGTAACCAGATCGGCATTTTTTCCCGATTCACGAGATTCGCCCATGACAATGCAATCAATATCATTTTTCAGTGCCAAGTTGGATAGGGTTTCCACAACATCGTTGGATCGAACAACTGTAATATTTACTCCATGATCCATTGCTTTTTCATAGAGATAGTCAAGTGCTTCACCATCTTTCGTGTGATTAAATGGATTAAATTGCTGCTGTGAGACATGGATGATTGACAATTCTCCGCCCTGTTCCCCCAAGATGCTCCGCCCATGTTCAATCAACCTGTCGCAAGTTTTTTGCTTTGTAACACAAACCATGATATTCCGGTTTTGCGGTACAGACGTTGGCACATCTAATATGGACTGCATATAGCGATAGCCTTTTTCAAAAGCTTCAAGGTTTCCGGATTGAAACTTCTGATCTAAGCTTTTTACAATTTCATTTTTCATTGTTTCGCATTTCAAATCTGGCAGTAGCTTTGTCAGTGCGCCGAGCATGACGATGTTCACGGCGACCGGCATACCCAGCTCTTCAGCAATTTCTGTCGCTGGTACGCCATAGTGGTTATGAGCTGCAGCGGAAACTAGGGTGCTATTTATTAAAATGCAAGCATCCTCATTTACAATATTACAGTATTGATCGTATCCCATTTGATTATATGCGATAAACAGGTCCGCCTTATCCACTTTCATATAGTCTATTTCTTGATCTGAAACAACCAGTTCGGCCTTGCATGCGCCTCCTCGTGCTTCCGGACCATAGCTCTGTGTCTGTGATATATTGTACCCTTCGCCAAGACCATAGGCTTTTGCAAGAAGTACAGATGAAAGAATGACACCCTGACCTCCTGCGCCTGCAAATCTAATATTTCGTCTCACGCCTTTTCCTCCTCTACTTCTTTAACATTGATTGCGCCATCCTGGCATTCCTTTTCACACAGCCTGCCTAAGATGCAATTGTCTGCACTCAATATTTTTGAAATGGTGTAGATTACATCCCCATACTTTCTTTTATAGTTTTTCTGCAATTTCATTTATTTTTCGAAATCTATTGTTGATTCCCGACTTTGTCAGAGGCGGATCCATCATCTCCGCCAGTTCAACCAAAGACGCAGACGGGTTTTCCCTCCGCAGTTCCGCCACATCTCGTAGTTTTTCGGGCAAGGATGAAAGCCCTTGAGTTATCTCGATCTTCCTGATTGCCGCCATCTGCCGCTCTGCAGTTGCCACAGTCTTGTCGAGATTTGCATTATCGCAATTTGTAATTCGATTTGTCTTATTGCGCATCTCTTTCATAATGCGAACTTCCTCATACTTTAGGAGTTGCCCATGCGCTTTCAGGATATTTAAAATATCAATAATCTGCTCCGATTCTTTTACATAGACCACATAACTTTTCTTGCGCAATATAATTTTCGCATGTAAATCCACAAAGCTATTGATTAATTTTTTCACATCATTCGCTAACATTTGAGTATTGCAGATTAGCTCAAAGTGATAACTTTTTTCGGGATCACTTATCGTTCCGGCACCTAAAAACACACCCCTTAAATAGGCTTTTCTGCAGCATTTTGTCTTGATGATCCCGTCGTAAATGCCATCACTTATATAATTCAACCCCGCGCGTACCATCAGGATGCCTGTTTCACGCAAAATTTGCTGCCCCATCTGCTGATCCCCATCCTCAACGCTTAAAATATATATGTGACCCTTTTTTAATGACGTGCCTTGTTCGATGGTAAGTGTCGCATCTATATCAAAATATTCCTTAATCATTTTTTTGTAATGCCTTACTATCGCCGGATTCTCAGTCGTAATCAATATGCTTATTTTCCCACCGCCCGCAAGCTTGATACTGCCACACATGCGAATAAAACCGGCGATTTCTGCCAACATACAGCATTTTTTCTCCGGCTCAAAATGGGCTAATTCATTTTTCGTATCTGTTGCAAACGTCATTATTTCCTCTTTTTAATGCCCAGAATTTCTCTGGCTTCATCCGGCGTCGCAATCGGTCTTCCTAAAAGCTTTGCTAATTTTACAACTTTTTCAACCAATTCACCGTTGCTCTTTGCAAGCACGCCTTTTTCGATATAAAGGCTGTCTTCAAATCCGACTCTTACGTGACCACCCATGATAATCGAGGCCGTTGCCATATCAAACGCTGCTCTGCCGATTCCTGTGCCTGTCCAGGTTGCACCCTGTGGCAGACTATCTACACAAAAGGCTAAATCTCGGATTGTTGCGGTCATCTGCACTCCTAACACAAAATCAAAGTGAAGGGGCTCCACCAATAATCCCTTTTTATATGCTTTCATTGCAATATCAAGCATCCCTTTATCAAAACATTCCAGCTCAGGTTTTATCCCCCGCTCTTTCATAATCTTTGCAAAATTAAAAATCGTATTATCCGTATTGACAAAAACTTCATCACCTCCAAAATTGCAGGTTCCGCAGTCCAATGTCGCAAATTCAGGTGTCGGTGAAATCTCGGTCGACTGCAACCTTTCAAGATCGGTCATGCCGACTGCTCCGCCAGTAGATGGCTGAATGATTACATCAGGACATACCTTTATAATTGCATCGACGCATTCTTGAAACCTTTCCTTGCTTTGGGTCGGTGTTCCGTCATCTTCTCTCACGTGAAGGTGAACAACAGCGGCACCTGCATCGTACGCTGATTTAGCCTCTCTTACAATCTCTTCTACTGTATACGGTACTGCCGGATTGTTTTCTTTCTTCACTTCAGCGCCGCAAATTGCTGCCGCAATAATCAATTTTTCCATACTTTTTATCCTCCGTTTTCTAAACTTACATTAAATTATATCACAAGTCATATCACAAATTCCATCCCCATAAATCCGTGATTCACTATAGATCCCTATGCTCAATCGTGATTCGCTTTCCTTGTTCTTTAAATATCTCTGCAAAAACATTTGCCATCGTAACCGAACGATGCTGACCGCCTGTACATCCGAAAGCGATGTTCAGATGATACTTGCCTTCCCTTGCAAAGCTAGGGGTGATTTCATTAATCAACTCATCCACTTTCGTTATAAAGCTTTTCGTCTCAGGATACTTCATGACATAATTCTGTACCTTTTTACTGTTTCCCGTCAGCTTCTTAAGGCTGGTCACATAAAAAGGGTTCGGGATGAAGCGCATATCGAAAATCATGTCCACATCAAGCGGGATTCCATGTTTATATCCAAATGACTGCAAATTGATGGTAAAGCTGTCTTTATCCTGTCCCAAAGTAAAGATATCGGTAATCTCTTCCCTAAGCTGCGCTGACTTCATGTTAGATGTATCAATGACATAGTCAGCCATCTTCCGTATATCACGAAGTGCGTGCTTTTCTTTTTCAATACCATCTTGGGTCGATAACTTACCCGCAAGCGGATGTGCTCGTCTAGTCTCGTTAAACCTTCTGATTAATATCTCATCTGATGCCTCAAGAAAGATGACTTTGTAATCCATACCACTGGTTTTCAAATCTTCGAGACACTTTTTTGCCGCGCCAAAAAATTCTCCACCTCGAACATCAATTACAAACGCTGCTTTTTCAATGCTGCTCTGATCATTCATGGTAAGCCCAATAAAGTTTTTAATCAATGCAGGCGGCATATTGTCAATGCAATAATAGCCTAGATCTTCTAAGCAATTCACAGCCTGTGTTTTTCCTGCACCAGATAACCCCGTTACGATAATTACTTTCATACTTTCATTCCCTCTTCATTTACTACACTTCTCTGCTACTTTAACGTAGACTTAGGCTGAATCAATCAGGGCTTGCTTTTACAAGCTCCCTCTTCTATAAGCTGTGGGTTATTGACATGTTTGAATATTGACGATTCTGCTGACCTCCAGCCCTGCTTCCAATGCTCTTTGAAGACCTGTTTTAAAGCTACCTACTCGTTTCGGTGTATGCGCATCGCTGCTGATTACAAACTGTGCATCACTCTTTGCCGCAATCTTTATCTCCGAAGTCGTCAGATGTGCATGCCACGTGCTGATTTCCATCAATGTACCTGTAGCGGCGCAAGCTTTTGCTAGTTCCCATATATCAAAAGGACCTTTATCACCCGGATGAGTCAATATCTTAATTGGATTTTGATAAAGCGCTTTTAGCACCATATCCGTGTTCTTTTTTTCTAAATTCCACCCTTGTGGATGAAACGGATTGTGTGAATGTATAAAATTTTGCACGCAATATCCCTTTATTACACCATAATGATACCCTGCCAGTACAAAGTCATAATCTTTGAATTCCGCCTTGGTTACATCCAAATTATTTCCTGCATTTATGATGTTGGCCTCTACCCCAAGATAAATTTCGATATTTGGATAGAGAGGTTTCAATCGATTGATCTCTGCCCGCATTATCGGTACAGCTCCTCTTTTCATCCCATAAGTCAAATGTCCTGGACCATGATCCGTGATGGCGATACTCGACAATCCTGCTGCAATGGCTGCCTTTACGTTATCTTCAATAGAACCTTTCCCGTGCGAAAAAGTCGTATGGGTATGAAAATCGTATTTCATTTTATAGTTTAAGTGCATGTCATTCCCCTATAATCCGAACTTCCGGTTCCAGCCGAACGCCTGTCTTGTCATATACAGTATTTTGCACCAGTTCCATCAAATTTATAATCTCCGTCGCAGTGGCTTTACCGTTATTTACAATAAACCCTGCATGGAGAGGCGAAACTTGCGCATCACCCAAAGTCAATCCCTTTAAGCCCGCTTCTTCGATGAGACCTCCTGCAAAACGACCTGGTGGACGTTTGAAAAAACTTCCTGCACTCGGAAGGTGAATCGGTTGTTTTTCATTTCGCTGCGCTAATAGTGCTCTCATCTTCTCTGCAATCTGATCCTTGTCACCTTTTTTTAGCTTTAATATAACACTGGTTACGATTTCTTTCGTCTCCTGCAGGCTGCTGCACCTGTAAGCCAAATTTAATTCTTTCGATTTCAAAGTACGGACAGAACTGCCGGTTTTATCAATCACGGTCACTTCTTCAATAATTTGTGAAATTTCCCCGTTATATGCGCCTGCATTCATGAAAGCAGCGCCGCCGATGCTGCCCGGTATTCCACTCGCAAACTCCAGACCTGTCAATTCTGCAGCTAGTGCTGCTCTCGCTGCCGTCGCCAACAACGCCGCAGCTCCTACAACGAGCCGCTCATCTTCCGCCTGAATTGACCCGAAGGCTTCCCCTAACTTTACGATAACGCCGTCGTAACCGCCATCTCGCACTAGCACATTGGAGCCGTTGCCAATCACCATATATTGTTTCATCGCACCAGATTCTGTAAGCCTTGCAAGAGTATGCAATGTGACCTGTAATTCTTCCTGACTTTCAGGGATAGCCATGATTGCCGCTCGTCCGCCCGCTTTAAATGACGTGTATTTACGCATATCACAGTCTTTTATAATCGTGCCTCGCTGCAAATCTTTCGCGAGCTTATTTGTAATGTATCCTCTGTCCAAATCATTCCCTCCGATGTCACTGTCTTACTCATGTATTTACATTTAATATATCATTTTTTTTTAAAGAAGTCCATATCACAATCAACTCTTTCGCAATCAATTCTTTCCTATATACGCATACCCGTTTGATATATACTTTTTTCTATTACTGTTCTTTATTTGCTTGTATTGTCTTT
>Ga0153947_1000616_pt1 | contig 17749 bp, 21 predicted proteins | sample TSNJ031MetaG_FD_104697 | JGI IMG/M metagenome (GOLD analysis project Ga0153947, IMG submission 104697) | Attine ant fungus gardens microbial communities from New Jersey, USA - TSNJ031 MetaG | ecosystem: Host-associated > Fungi > Mycelium > Unclassified | place: USA: New Jersey, Wharton State... | reverse complement strand
TTGATGCATAGGAGTGACTGATTTTGAATTTTGATTTTCTAGTAACCGTTCCACAAGCCAAGTGGGAACAACATAACGATACTGATATTGAGCCCAATCAGCTATTCTTTGGGCCAACCAGCAGCAATGGTCTTTCTCGATCCAGCCCGAAAGTTTATCTAAATTGTCAAACGTGGATTGCATGATAAAACCGAGCTGCGGACTATTTGCATTTCTAAGCAGGGAGAACAAAGCCCTCAGGGCAGCATCCGAGACTTGTCTGCTCGACGGTCCTCGTTCACCGTCCACGTGAAGGTGGATTGAAGCAGCGCGACGCTCGTATGTCGGACACTGGCGAAATTCGGCGAGTGTAGGGGAGATTGGCACTTTATCAGTGACATCAATAGCTCTGTACTCATAAATACTTATGTAGCTTCATCAAAGAACGCACGCACTGCTCATTGAGTTCCGATACCTCTGATTGAAGCAAGATGAAGATAATTGGATTGAGAATGACAGCTACTTGCGCTCGAAATTGGACGAAGTCGTTGAACAGAGCCTCTGAATTCAGTGCAGCCGTCACAGCCGAAAATCCAACCAAACGCGTGCTGCAGCTACATGAGGAGGGTCCAGAAAGCTTCTCCGGTAAGTGTACTGACCGATTTCGGGTTTCAATGTCAGCGATGTCACTTCGGCTGAGGGAGGCAAAGATGCGAAGGGTGGAAAGGTAACTTGCAGCCAATGCGCTATCAGCACCTATCGGATGACCGTCAGTGTATGTGGTCCAAACAGTAAACTAAACAAGGAGAGCATTTGTAAGAAGTGTGAAAGCTGTGGATGAACTACCCACAACGCTGGCTGCTCTTGCAACGACTTCCAAGTCGGAGATCAAAGAGGATAGAGTTGTATCGACAGAATTAACCAGAAAAGGTGATAGAAGTGCTATGTCTCTTTTACATTCAATCGCCAGAGCGCGGAATATTGAAAGTGTAATCAGAAGCGACCTTGATCAATCTGTCTCAGAATACAGGCCGAAAACTGGTAAGAGTAAGACTTACGCTCTCATACGAAGATTTCCGCTGCACGCCTTCCGGCATTCGGACCTTGAGCGCTTCTCCAGCTCGATACCCAGCTTCGTTAATTTACTGCGATTATTAGATCTGCAGTTCTGAGGTTAACAGGCGGAGGAAGTAAATTTTGTGGTACTAACGCATAGTAGGTTAGACGACTAAGCTCATGAGAACTGGGCGCGTAATTTGGAGCAGCAACGAGTGCAGAGGAGGGCGGATAGCAAGCATTGAGGAGTTGCACGTGATTGGGAGTAAAGATATGCATGGACGAAATGGAAGGCACTGCGCACAGACTGGCGTAGAAGCTTGGAAGAGAAGAAAAGGGGAAGTAAAATTGCGAGTCACCAGTGCAGGCTATGTCATCAACGCCCTGAAAGACGTGCAACGTATGTGACGTCGGGAAAACGATGCCCGTGGGAACAATTCAAAAAAAGTCACACAGTTGATATTTGCCCAACCTAAGTCACTCACTAGGTGACCACTGTCTTGGTAAGTTTGCTATCCTTTTGCTCTTTCATGATGAGTGTTCTTGCTGTGCACCAGACCAAGTGTCGCTTTGACGAACAATACCTAGGCTCCCCTTATACGCACGGGATTGCCCTGACCTTGATTGCCTTTGCCCTTCTAATCTCAAGCTCTAACCTTTTTTCTTTTAGGACATGCAATGACCGAGTTTGGACTACTAGCACAGCTACCTTTAGTTACCGACACAACTGTTCTTACATTTGTAGGCATTTATGGCTATTATCTATCAAAATCGCGTACGTCCGTTCTGGTTGTCGTTTGCCTTTCGCAATCGACTCGAAAACCCACTCTGGCCGTACAATATAGGGGTTATTTCGCATCTTTGTCGTCAGAAGTCGGTGCGTTTTTGATCCACTCATCCACTGAGAAGTGACAATATGCGTACATTGGGATGGTACCATGCTGGCCGAGTTTCAGCAAATAAAATGTGATATGTTAAGTGTGCTTACACAGTTTGTCCACCCCCTTCTGCGATGATTCGTTTTATCTCAATGTCCGTCGTACCGTTCAAGTACCCGCTCAAATAGACACAGACCGATTGGAATATTCCGTTGGATTTTGAATTTCGAGCCCATTGAGCATCTAGCTTCCCTTGCCTGTCTTGAAGATACAGTCTCCGATTTTGCCGCTCTTCTGCAACCTGATGCCCAGTTGAGACCGAGACAACACGGTCTATCACCCAAATTATTTTATTTTTAATGAATATTGCAAGTTTATATAGCCTAACCATATGTTCGCTTGCCTATATCCGAGTGTGTAATCGGATTGTCTTCATTCTTGAGGCTGCACAGCAGTCCCCTGTTGAGTTCCCTTATAGTAGGCTTGAAGCTTATCGCCTGGACTTCGTAATCTGAGTGTCTATGTTTGCGAGACTTGGAACGTCCAAACATACTTCCTTCCTTTTCTTTGGGCGTCAGAGGACTCTGTTGGCTGTAAGGATGGTACCGAGTCTTCTTTGAGGTTGATGTTTTGGCAATTTTAGGAAAATAGCGCTCCATTTATAGCAAAGTATAAAAAAAATGAATTGAGTGCTAGGCGCGAAAGACAAGGACACTTTGAGGGACACATTTACGGGCGCCAGTGTCTTGGGCGTGACCGTGACGACAATCACATAGTGACACAACTTTTATCGCAATCGGCATGTTTAAATTTCTCTCGATACCCATCTTTAGAACTGTCTATCCTGGTCCTATTGTTGAACGCATTCTTCGTCGATACATGACTTCAATACGAACTTACCGAGATGCCATAGATAATCTTAACAGCCTTCAGTCTAATGTTGCAACGCTGGAAGCTGTACGTGTCTCCGGCGGACGCTCGAGCGAGTTTGCTATTCCAGAAATGTTGGAGTATCTTGAACGGATAGGCTACTCAGTACGTCAGTAATGCTCAGGTAACCAGTGTGGTTTGGTACCCGAACATTCTTCATGACAGCCCAACGAACTTAACGCTTTAAATGTTATTCATATCACTGGAACAAAAGGCAAAGGGTCCACGAGCGCCTTCGTGAATTCAATCTTGCAACATTCTCAACCATCATGGAAAGTTGGTATGAGAGGCATCTTCAATTAAAAATCCTATGTTAATATCGTAAACTTTAGGCCTTTACACTTCACCTCACCTGGTTGCAGTGCGGGAACGAATCCGCATCAACGGTGCTCCTATCTCTGAGGATGACTTCACCAAATACTTTTTTGAAGTATGGGATAAGCTTCAGGAGAACGACAAGGTAAGTATTCCGAGTTGACCAAATATCTTGGGTTCATCTACTTGACAGCGCAAACTTCCGTTTACAACTCTGATGCCAGGCTACTTCCGCTTTATGACACTCCTTGCCTTCCATGTTTTCTTGAAAATGAAGGTGGATGCAACCGTCCTCGAGGTTGGTGTTGGTGGAGCTTATGATAGTACAAATATTGTACCCGAACCTGTGGTGACCGGAATCACAGCGTTGGGAATCGATCATGTGTCTGTACTGGGCAAGACACTAGAAGAGATTGCATGGCAGAAAGGTGGGATTTTCAAGGTCAGTTCCATATGCATTGTTTGTGTCCTTACCTGAACTTTACCAGCGAGGTATTCCAGCGATCACCGTCACCCAACCACCTAAAGGATTGAAAGTGCTCGAGGAACGAGCGAAAGAGCTCTGTGTTAGTGCCTGTATCACACATGCACGATGTAGACACTGAATTCAGGGTCAGTCATCTTCGTTTAGCGTCCTACAGGCATCCGACACTTTATCCAAGATTCCGTTGGGTCAGTTAATCCCATATTTTTCTAAGAAGGACTTACATGTGACCGCAGGTCTTGCTGGAAAACATCAGCTTCAGAATGCCACAATTGCAGTCGAGCTCGCACGACGTTTTCTACAGGAGCGTCGGGCTCTCGAAGACGCGTCTGAGCTTCCTCCGAGTTTTGTTGCTGGACTCAAAGCAGCCAGATGGCCAGGTCGCTGCCAGACGGTTGCTGATCCTGTCCACGGCAATTTGACCTGGTATCTCGATGGTGCGCATACCGCAGAAAGCCTGGGTTGTTGCATGGACTGGTTTCTCAATCTCGGTGTTGGTGTTGACTTTGAAGGAAATTCGTATGTCCTACTTGAATTAGAGTTGTTTTAAGGATTCTGAGCCCTTTGTTTCTAGCTCACAGACAAAAAGGGTCCTTATCTTTAATTGCACGAGCGGACGCTCAGGTCAAACCTTCCTCAAAACAATAGATGGAAAGATTACTGCATGGACAAAAGAGAGAGGGCAGTCATCATCTAGATTTTTCGACCATGTTGTCTTTTGCACCAATGTAACCTACGCCGACGGGCGCTTCAAGGATGGTAAGTCAGGAAATGTATTCAATATGAAAATTTCCTAAATCATAAACAACCAGATTTAACAACAAAGGCCATTTCTCACGAAGAATTATCGAATTTAACTACTCAAAACAAACTCGCGACTGCGTGGTCTTCTCTTGTACCAGAATATCCGACGGAGAATATTTATGTATTACCTTCAATTGAACATGCAATTAGTCAGATCAAGAAGTTACACGATGGAACTTGTCCGATGAAGGTTCTTGTGGCAGGCAGTTTACACCTGGTTGGCGGTGTGCTAGAGGTCGCAGACTTATCTGAAATCGCTCTTTAGTTCTTACAAGCCGACTAATTATTTACAATACACTATTGTCAGGTTTCATTGGATATATCGAGAATGGATGGAATGACGAGCGTTGATGAAGATGATATGATGCCTTGGAGTTTCAGAAGATTAGTACTGACGCAAGGCATACAAATGTGTCAAGATGGACTGGCTCATCGAAATATTATACATCCTTACCAGATAACCATGACACCGCTACTGTTGATTGCAGACCATCCTTCTCCTTCTCTTTTCGTGGGTTCACGCCTTAGGGGAAAGAGGGAACCGAGTGTTTTTAGACCAGCCGTGGTCATTTCTGATTTGATAACTGTGTGAATCATGAGCCTCAACAAGAATGAAGTCAGAGGCAGCTCACATGGAATGTCTTTTCAGGAGATAAAGAGAGCTCGGCTTGTCTTCGAGACTGGAGAAGTCGTGATGGAAGAAAGGTCACTGGAAAGGAGGAAGGTAGACCAATGTCAATGTCATCCATATTTGATGTCCGGAGAATTGCACGAAGGCGTTTCATAGCGTCCACTCGTTTTTGACTACTAAACTCCTCCAACGTGGATTCCTTCTTTGACCTGCTTTTCCTCTTCGAAACATCCTGAACCACCTCCTCGAGATGTGATCTCGGTAAATCAGTGTTCTCTTGTTTCGAAGTTTCTACAGTCATTTTGAGCTCTCTTTTGATAAGGATGGATACCATCTCAAGAGTGTGTGCATGCTGCTTGGCACAAGCTTCTATATGGTTGAGTTTCTCATAGATGCTTTTCTTGATTTTCCATTGCCCCTCGCAGCATACACAGCGCTGGAGTTTGGACATGGTGTTTTCTGAAACGCCAATGGCAGACAAACGTGCTCGTTTTCGATTGCGTATAACTGTGCCCCTTGTGGATTCATTGGATTCACTCTCAGGCAAGATCCGTGGAGTAGAACGGACAGTGCCTCTTGACAATGGAACCTGAAAAGCAAACTTATTCAGGGATGAACGTGGCAGTTCTTCAAGGGGCTCTGGTGAAAACTCAGATTGTACTGTATGACCTTTATGAATAGTAACATAAGCCAGAGAATCTATGATCATACAATTATCTGAGCCTGGGGCCAACTCCCTGCCTTGAGCTCTCCGAGGCGTGCATTTGACCTCCCCCTCTAGCTCTAATTCCTCTATGACCATGATCTCACCATCTGATTGTCTACCAAAAGAGCGTATAACAGAGAAAGCAGTGCGCTTTCGTAAGCTCCCATGCAACGCGCGCCATGTCACTTAGTCACATGTGTGACCTACAAATCGCGACGCGCGACGCGACGCGGTACATCGGTGGCGTGTGACAGCTGACGTGTCACGAGATCATTGTTACACACCCTTCTCTAAGGGATCTTCCTCTACTTTGTCATTTTACTTCGTATACAGTATTGTAACCGGGTATTATAGCTCACTTAGGTAAATAATATTGTCACTCCGCTCGCTTGCGGCAGCAATTCTTCTGAATTTGTTCCAACTCACGGCAAGCCTATACCTGTAGAGTCTCAAATTGTCCTTCGTGTCTTGGACCTGAGAGATGTGTCTATGTCGTTAATGTTCATCTATAGTGGGTGAATAAAACAATTTTTGTGTTTGTTCGGGGAGATTCATGCCAACATATATATCTTGCCACTCAGGTGGTAAGCGATCGCAATCCTCTGCATCGCATGGATTTGGCGCTTTCAAGTTTCCTAAATACAATCGCACATCATATATTTGGTGCCATCGATCGCAAGCGTCTGTCATCGCCGCGGCTTTAATGCAGCTTCTTCGACCTAGCTTCTCAAATAGTTCCCCGATCTGACGTGATTTTTTTCCGATGCATTTTTTCCAAGACATACCAGCTTGAGCCAATGCTCATAAGATTGTGACTGCTATTGATCAGTTTGGGCAGCTGAAAACTAGACAATATATAAATCGAGTTCTGATCTTTTGTTCCTTTGTTGCTAGGAATAATGCTCCTGTTGTACAGGATGCAACAGAACAACAATATCTAGACACATAGAACCGAGATGAGAATTTGGATCCCTAGGGATCTGAACCACTGACCTTAGGATCAGGTGTTATTGATGGTATTTGTAGTGTCCCTTTGAACTTTGTCAATTCCTTGGACGTATCAAAAACGCTCAATCATGAATTTTGGTAAACACGGAAACCTAGCTCCTGTACAGACGGTCAACCCACAAGAACTGTACCAAGCGATAGTGGATGCTTCCAGTCAGAACCCTTCTAGGGTGCATTCCTCAAGTGCCCGATTGGAACAGATGTCTCGAATGCTGGGAACGATCGACGCACTACAGGAAATTGCAATCCAGAGAAGCCTGCCTTTACCAATACGGCAACAGGCCGCCATACAGTTCAAAAACTCAGTGTCGGCGTCATGGAGATCACGGAGGTACTTGTGGGCGACGGTAGCACAAAAACAATGCTGATTTAACAACTAGAATCCTTTCAGATGAGCACCGCATGAGAATTCGGGCTCGAACATTGGGCCTACTTGACGAGGCAGACGATGCTGTAGGGGACAATCGCAGTCTTATAGTGTGATCCGTTTAAGATCTCTCAGTGTAACAGGACTGTCATCGCCACGATAGCTCGCCTGGACTTTCCTCATAACTGGTGAGACTTCCCGCAATCGTTCAAAAAGTCAAAAAAAAAATAAGTCATTCAGGCCGGATCTCTTCGACAATCTCATAGTCACAATTGATTTAAGGCTGACTAGCCGTTACTCTGCAGGCCATGATGAACAACAAGATGCACTGATCTTACTCAGGGGCCTTGAGATCTTGAATACTCTCATCAAGCAGTTCACAACCATCAAAAGGCCAAACGGTGTTCAGCTGATGGCTAACGTGTGTATTAAATTTCATTTGATCAGCTGCTGGTTAGAAGATGATCTCGTAGATTGTACAAACTTTCAGAGACCGACTCTTTAGTTACTTTGGGACGTTAGCATTGACTCTGTCGGCAACACTCAATCTTTCCGCGATCCTGACAGAGAAATTGCTTCAAGACATCATGATCACTCATCTCCTTTACAAAATTTTGGTCAAGATTGCCGTTTGGTCGTGGCAATGGTTGAATAAGTACTCAAAAGAAGAGGCAGCAGCCGCAAATACCTGGGTAAGTGACTAAACCTTACTGCTTCTTATTAGGCCTGTTGATAAACGAATCTCAGCAAGCTCAACTCTTCACGTTCTCATATGATTTCACCCAAAAATTGTTCAGTCTCCGAAAAGACATTGTGATTGCATTGACCAGAGACGGGAAGACCGCCCAGGCCCATAAGCCCCTTCGAGCTCTCACGAAGCATGTTCGCACCTGTGGAAAATATTTTCGTAGACTGCAGCAACTGGATACATCCCGTTTCGTAGAATTACCACAGTGCGGTGATCTGGTTCTCTATCACTGGAAACAAGTTGTGGATGCAACGGACAACTCTCTCGAACTAATCGCTGGTAGGTTTGGAATGACTTGGGCAGATCCTGGGCTAATCAGTTGCCTATCAGATACAGATGAGGTTGTTTATCCGACTCAAATCTTGGTGCAGGGCATGGTTCTATTTAAAGAGAGTTTGAGTCAATGGGCTCCGATACGCAGAGACGGGACAGGAAATCCAAATAGTAAGAATATCATGCACGTAATGAGGAATATTTTCATATATCATTACAGCGTTAACACAGGAATTTGTGCAGAATGCTGTACAACTGCTCATCACACGTTTCATACCTTTGAATCCCACGGACCTTGAAAGTTGGTCGGCTGATCCTGAAGGGTGGTTGATTCACCAGGACAAAGAAGATAACCAGTGGGAATTTGAAATTCGAGTAAGCCACCTCTGCTCAACGTGCTTTCACTGTATGATTGAGCCTCTTATCTAGCCTTGCAGCGAACGAGTGTTGTTGATTTTGATAAACAATTACAGCGATTATGTCGTTCCTTTGTTGTACGAGATCTTCAGATCTGCTAGTGCGTCTACTCCCAGCTCCAACCCTGTTCACAATTAAATTCAATGTGGCTTTCAGTGACACCGGCGGTTGATCTCAACGCTGTCATTCAGAAGGAAGCGATCTATTGTGCACTAGGGCGCTGTGCACATCACCTCAAGAAGGAGATCCCCTTCGACCAATGGCTCCAGCACACTCTGGCTGTTGAAGCTAAGGAATCTACTAATCCTAGGTACGACTTTGACGATCTGAGTTTTCTACCTTTAGTCAACTAGTATAGCTATCCTATTATCAAACGTCGCATTGCCTGGTTGATTGCAAAATGGGTTTCGGAGGATTGTGCTTCACCAGACAATCCTTTGATTTGGGATGTTCTTGTACATCTCTTGGGAGATCGTAGTCCTTCAACCGACACTGTTGTTCGTTTGACGGCGGCAACCGCTTTGAAGGATTGTATAGACGTATGTCGTATCATTCCTTTTCTTAAATCCTATTTCACCATGATTCAAATACTAGATTTTTGGGTACTCTATGAATTACTTACTCCCGCATCTTGCAACTACAATAAGACAGCTTGTGCAGCTGCTAGGAGAAGCCGAAACTCTTGAAAGCAAACGCTGTGTAGATACTGCGCTCAACACCATGATCGAGCAAGCTGGACATCGAGTATGTTTGATCCTTTTTTTTTTGAATTAGCTTCATCAATTACTTGTATACCTTAGATATCACCTTTCGTGTCAATGATTGTTGAGCCCCTTCCTCATCTATGTGGGTGGCTGATCAGACAAAGTTGTGCTGGAGATTGACTTTTGATAGGGTCATCTGCTGGCGATGACTGGTTGTTCAAAGCATCCCTATTGGTTACGGTCACCAAACTTGTTGAAGCCATCAAAGAACAATCGAATACGCTTGGTGCTGTGGTTGTCCCGCTTGTTCAAGAGAGCTTCTCTAACGTTTGTTTCCTGATCTAATGATCTCCAACCTTGCTGACCTCATCCCAGGTGCTTCAAGAAGATGGTTTGAATCTCTGGTTATCGGCTCTTAGGAATACCACGACGATAGCGAGCGTTGATGGTGCCCCGGCTCTGTCAGACCTCATACCTAGTGCTCTGGGGCTTCTTGCAGATGATAAAGACGTACTTGGCACAACAATTAATATCGTTGAATCGTATATCTTCCTTGATGCCTTAGGGGTTATCCAGGTAGGGTCAGTTTTCGTTGATTCCTTAGTGCCTACGAAGTTTTGTAGATATACGGTGCATTCCTTTTCGAAGCACTCACGCGGGCCATAAAATCTCATGCATTGCCTACGAATCTGAAGAGCCTTACCGGTCTCACGTGCATCTGCATTCAGCTCACTCCGCCCACTGCCTGGGCACCACTCCTTCACTCCTCTGGGCTTTTTGCTTGGCTTCTGGATAAGATTGTCGAGAACGAGGTATGTGGTGGACTTTTTGCAAATGAATATGACTGTTGCGTCTGACTGTCTGGACAGACAAATACTCTGGTAATGACTGAATTTATCTATGTCTTCGCTCGGATCGCCCTGGCCGACCCTCAAGTTTTCTCACAGCTGATTTCTGCTGCAGCTGGTCAATTGAATCAGAAGGAAAGCTATTTGATGGAGGGTCTCTTGGATCAGTGGTGGAGCAAGGTTTGATACTTCATTTTTCTTCACCTGCATCTGCTAATGGATAGTCCCGGCAGTTTGATAATATGAGTGAGCCTCGACATAGAAAGTTGACTGCCATGGGAATTGCCTCTTTTCTGTCCACTGGAAAAACGGAAATTTTGGCCCGATTGCCAGGTGAAATATTCAACCTTTGGCTGGACGTCTTTGGCGAGATCAAGGAAGCCCAGAATTTAAGTGGTTCATATGCTGACAGTGATAGGTACGTCGACAGGCGGTTTTCCCTTCACTGTTTACCTGTTTCTAGTTCTCCGCCGCCTCTGAAACGCTATTGGGATGTTGACGAAGCTCCCTCGTGGTTCTACCAAAATACGGAGGGTACGCCTGAGTATGAGCGACGTAAGGCAGTATGTATAACGCAACTTGAAATCAATGGGAGCGCTTGCTGATGATTTTAGGTTTACGATAACGACCCTGTCAGAAGGATCCAACTCAACACATTCATCAATGAAAAACTTCAAGAGGCTGAGCGAAATTCTGATCCTGCATTCTTCAAAACTATTGTTGTAAAAGCTGATCCCACAGTTTTTGAGCAAATTCAGGCCGAGTTGGTCTGATAAAAATTTCTTTGCTAGACGCATTAATGTTTTCACCCCGCAGATGAGACGCTTAGTCTAATAGTCGTCAGATAACACGGACTCTCTATAGCTACCCAGCGACCCAGATATGTCTGTCGTATCTAGATCAATATCGCTGCTAAGTTCATAATCGCTCCCACTTCCTGAGCCTGTAATCTCGACTTCATATCTGTTGGCACTAGTTACCTCCTCCGTACATCTCAAACACTCCCATCCATGCTCCTTATCTGTATCGTCCGCTATTCCCATCAGTCGTTCAGTTAGGCAGCTATAACAATATATATCTCCACAAGAAGCTATGTAAGGGATGTTGATAGGATATGCTGGAAGTTCTGGATCCTCCGCTGCAGAAGCACGCGGAACGAGAGTGGTACCGGGAATAGTCGCGGATTCGGACACGTTGAAGCTTGAAGATGCGTTTTCGGCGCAGATGGCACATTGGTCGACGGGTAAAGACCAGAATTTGTCACGCCTCTTTGTACCGGACAAAGATGATTTCTGCAAGCTTGAAGCACTGGGACGATTGACAACCGGAATGATAGAAATCAACTTGGATGGGCTGAGGTATGAAAAAAGTTTATTGAGTCGTCGCCGAGCCGACCGACCATGAAGAAGAGGTAACAAGAATATCAAGAACTCCTGTATAGAGTATATATCAGGAGAGGAGGTCGATAGAAATAATACTTACAGTAAAAGCATGCCAGACCATTTGACGATTCATAAATTCGTAGCTGATATCACGCCTCACTTGACTCCTCGAAGGAACAAGTTGCAATCGCAAGAGCCGGTCTGCGAGCGTCCGATATCTGAATCACCCAAAAATAAGCCATAGGCTCTACAGTTGGAAACAGTAACTCACCGCCCACTCCACAAAAAAGCCAGGAAGTTCAACAACCCGAGTAGAGTGTGTAAGGATTCAGTCGATGTCAGTACATCCCATGCTATTCGTCGTCGGTCTTTAGAGGGAGCATCTGGCCAGGCTCGCGAGAGGGCATGGGTTCTAATCCGTGAATGTAGATATGGTACAAGGATGGTCAAAAATCCATGACAAAGGAGAGTTATGCGTGGCAACCCGGATGCTGAGACGAGGGTCAGGTCACGCTCGAGGGCCGAAAGTGGATACGTACGAGCGAGAGATCGATTGACAGTTTGAGGCGTGAAATATCGAAGATCCTGCAATTTTGCACCGTAGCTTCCTCCATTATCCCATACCGACAGTTTGTAGAGAAAAAGTTGTATGAGTAGACCGAGTTCCGGCTCAATACCAGCTTTAGTGGTATGCTGAATGAGCCGGTCAAGTATAAGTATGTATGTCAAGTACATTACGCACGCTAACGAGAGAAAAGGCCCTGAGTATGGGTTCTTTTAGGACTTGCGCAAGCTCTTGGTCTAACAATACCGCATCAAGCTGTCCAACACGGACGACACGCTGTTTTGGGGTTTCATGAGGACTTAGAGAAATGCTGATTGAAGCTATCTTGGGCGCGGCAGTCCGCCAGGCGTTCTCCAAAGTTCTAAGAGAACCAGTCATCGGTTAAGAGAACGATGTTTATATATTGAAAGCGCGGCTACATAAAGTCATAGGCATCTGATTATGGGCTAGCACTCGGTCACATGACTGCAGAGAGAATCAGCTTCTGATCCAAGATCGTACCAACATTTCTTAGATTGCAATGTCGGAAGTTATCCAGCAACTTGTACTTGCGACAATAGCTTCTCATGGGACAATAAACGACACCCGCACACTTGTTCTTCCAGGACAGATGCAGCCAGCTACTTCTAGCGAGGACCAGATCAGTATTCTCGGTGCACTGAACTCTTTAATGAGCCGTGAAGTCTGTATTCAATATCCCTAAAAATATCCAATGCTTATATACTGTAGATGGTTACATACCATGCCCATGAGGTTATATCCCATGCTCTGACACCAGAAGGTACGCAGATTGCTAGCCAGGGGTCGCATGAAGCACGAGTCTGGCAAGTCCTTCCGGCAAAAGGCGAAGGCACTTCTATCTCCCCCGCTGAGCTCAAGAAACTCGTGGGTGATGAAACAGCCAAAGTTGGTCAAGGTCGTGCTTTTAAGAATGGTTGGATAGGAAAGGAGGGTAACGGCCTGATCAGGCTGGTGCGTTCATATAGCAGCAAAAACTTTCGGACGAAGCGCGCTTGTGTACTGATGGATGACACAGGTCCCAGTAATATCTGATGCAACAAGAAATGACATGCAGGAAATAGCTTCCACTGGTACACTTGAAGCCGGCGAAAAGGTCTTAGCAGATCTTCGCAAGCGTAAACTGATCTCTCAACGGTGAACATGACTCATATCATTTGACCAGCATCCTTATCAGTCAAGCAGGAAAGGTCAATGGTTTACTGTCAACAAAGGCTCTAACTTCAACACATCAACGACCAAACCAGAGACAGACTTGACTGTTGACATGCTGACTTCGTATGTTAGCCAAAGCAACATGTTCAATTTCTAGAAGTTGAGTTCACCTACCACAGCGGAACGTGGAAGACTTCCACCTTCAAAAAATACAATTTCGATGCTGATGGTGTGCCTATGAATGGTGGTGCCCTACATCCTCTGCTAAAGGTGCGCGAAGAGATCCGCAGCATTTTCTTAGAGATGGGGTAGGTTTATCTACCAGCTGCTCACTCTCACTGCTCAATGCAGTCCTCGTAGCTTCGCGGAAATGCCAACGTCATCCTTTGTTGAATCTGGATTCTGGTGCTTCGACGCTCTTTTTGTTCCTCAACAACACCCTGCCAGGGACTTACAAGATACCTTCTATTTATCTGGTGGGTGTTTGCACTGAAAAAATTTAACCAAACACACTAAGTTCAACATACTTTGAAAGACCCACAAAAAGCGCTCCCTCCTGAGCCAGAGTATTACAAACGTGTCTCAGCAGTCCATGAACACGGTGGATTTGGCTCAGTTGGTTATCGTGCCCCATGGTCCCACGACGAATCCAGTAAATTACTGCTTCGGACACATACAACAGCATCCTCAGCGTACATGCTTTACAAGCTTGCTGCGAAGTGTCGTGGCGAAACCGTTGAAGACGATGAAAAGCCATCCACCCATGGTCCTAAATCAACAACACCCCTGAGAGCTGAGAAGGACGACGGTTTTTGCCCGGCAAAACTCTTCAGTATCGACCGTGTCTTCCGTAACGAGACCATGGATGCCACCCATCTCGCTGAGTTCCACCAAGTTGAAGGTGTTGTTGCAGATCGCGACCTCACTTTAGCTGACCTCATCGGTTTCATGCGAGCTTTCTTCAAGAAGATGGGTATCGACCAAGTCAGATTCAAACCGGCATACAACCCATATACTGAGGTATGGTGCCCTTCAGAAGTGTTCATCGATATATTATTTGAGCCTATCTATTTCCTAGCCTTCCCTGGAAATCTTTGCATTTCATCCCCAGCTCAATAAGTGGGTTGAAATTGGCAACAGCGGAATGTTCCGACCCGAAATGCTTGAACCAATGGGATTTCCGAAGGACGTCCGTGTTCATGGTTGGGGTCTAAGTCTGGAACGGCCGACAATGATCAGGTGAGCCACGATATTCAGTACGTTATGTGATTCTACTTAGAAGAATGCTCAGGTATGGCATCAACAACATTCGGACATTAGTCGGGCACAAAGTGCCTATAGAGGGCATAGAAAGTTCACCAGCAGTAATATTTCAGATTTAATCATCCATTTCAGATGTACAGCAGGAATATACTTAGAAGGAAAAGACAGCAGCATTCTTGCGATTTCCAAACGTGTATACGAGTGCCTGGCTCATGAAGAGTCCGACTGTAATGCCTATGGTCACAGCAATCATTGCACCTCCAATATCAATGCCATTTCCGTTTGCGGTGATCCCGCCCGCGTATGAAAGACCGGACTAGAATCAAGGGATTGAATTGTTGCTGTTGAATTCAAAGCTATCAAACACACGAACTTACCGGGACGAGAAATAGGACGCCAGTAACCATCGACGTGAAGGCAGTACCTCCCATCCTTCGCGAGTAGATGTTACCAAGCAATCCGACGGTAAAAGCTCCAATAGCTGACACAATATCTGATCGATTGAAAATATAGTGATTGGCTATCTTGTTTGAGGCATATGAACAACAAGAGATGATGACCATGACAGGTAGCTGCTTGCTGCGGAATGGCTGAAGGTTTGCCAGCGAAGATAGGAGTGAGAACATTGGGACAATGATAAAGGAAGTCCAGGTCGGGAATGGCTGTAGATACCAAGAAAATCGTTTAGGTCGATAACAGCCATCGATAATATCGTACTGGGTTGGCGAGACGTTGTGGTTAAAGGTCCAGGTCCCGATCAATGGTATAGCTACAGTGGTGCCGTTGTCTGCAACCCAAGTTCCGCTAAGGCTGACGGTACTGCTGATGCTAGAGGCAACTTGTTCCAATTGAGCGCGATATGACGGATCAAGTAGCAGGTAAAAGTCGGAACCGATTTGAAGGCCAAACCCCTGGAAAGCAAGTATCAAATTATTGTGCGTTCATTTTGTGTAGAAAAAACCTTACGAGGAACAGGGTATATATGAGAGCGTAAACCATCTTGACGCTGCCACAGACAATATTCTTGGATGCGAGTTCCAAAGAGCTGATCACTATCAAATCCCATGAAGGACATGTTCTTGAAACGATCGGACTACGCACAGATGAGATAACCGGGGAGGATACCAATGATACCAGACGAAGATATTGCAGTATAGCAGAAGACCTGACTTCTGATGGCGCTTAATCCCCTGGCAGCGAAGGATACGAGGATGGCCACAGTAATTCTATGCCTGTATTAGTCCAAACAGTCAACCTCAAAAACAAACGTCCACAACTCAAAGACATTGGTATAGAGCGCGCTCTTTGTAGCAACGCAGAGTTGAAGGACTGAGAGGACAAATGCAGAAATCCCAGCAATCCACATGTCTACAAAAGAGCCACCGAAAGCGAGAGGGCAGATTAGCGCTGAGAGACAGAAGGCCAGAAAACAGCGAAAAGACACAGGATAGACGGGAGGGGCCTCCAGTAGAGCATCAAGACTTGCGACCGCTTTTTTTGCACTAATTTCGTCATGGACGACATCACGATAAATTTGATGAACTTTGTGCAGAGCGCCAAGAGAAAGCCTGCCACCGCACTTAAGGAAATGTGTTTCAGACGTTCCTAGTTCCTGATCACCGAACGAGCAGATAATAACCCCAGGGAAATGGATAAATTCAGCTTCAACCTCGAGAATGCGGGCAGCAGCAATGAGCTGAGATTCAATACGATGAGAAGGTGCCCCGAATGTCATCAAAGCTCGAGCTAATTTAGTCAGAAAGTCCTGTCGATTTATCATAGCTTTGTACGATAGTCAGGCACATCTGACAGGAAGGACAAGGCACTTTACAGGTTATGTTATATTCAATCTTGATGCGCATCATGTGCTTGCGTCGTGTTTTATAGTCCATTTGACGAAGTGTATTTTTCTCCAGATCGTCCAGGTCTTCAGCGTGCCTTCCTGTATCATTTTCACTAGGGGGCTCCTTGGGCGTTTCATCCGGTTCGAAGTCTGATCCTAGTGAATTGAACGAATACATTGAATCTCCTCTTGTCATGTATCTTGGCCGTGTAGACTTCCTTTCATGAGTTGGAGTTGATGGGCTCTCCTCGTTGATATTGGGTTCTCGTTCCACATTATCGTTGATACTGGCATACCATTCTCTGACCCCACTCAAGTAGCTCCTTCGTTGCATGACTCTGTCAGTCCTGTTTTGTACAATCTTGTCTGGAACATCTTCTGATTCTCCTGTAGCGGTGCTCCTCGGTGTATGTATTCGAGTTTGATCTAGCCCGGCAGCGTCATCGGGGGCTGGGATTTCAGAGGGATGGTTATAGGAGGAGAAAGTGTACCGGTTCCGCACAGATATTGGGTCAGCTCTATCTTTATCAATGTGAGGCGACGCATCTGTATGAGGGTCTGATGGCATTCCGGATGTAAGAGGAGAGTTGGGACATTGACCAACCTGATAACCCGTTCTAGCAATCGACCGACAAAAATAGCAAACAACTGTGACCTGCCAGCCACATAGTTCGGCAGTATCTGTCTGTGTCTAACGACAATAGCTCCAGAAATGATACAGACCCACTTCACAAGTGTTGCTCGTAATAGACACAAGGAGTGGGCAAATGGAATTAACAGGACGCTTTTTCTCCTGGTTTAGGGTTTCATGCTCGGCGTAAACATGAAACCTCTAATGTTCACTGTCTAATATAAAAACACTGATGCACGAATTGGAAATAAAACAGAATAATTTTCACGATGTCTTCAGATTGTTTTATCTGTAGTAAAGCGTTGGACTGAATAGCGTTAACAACCACAATTACAAAAAATAAGAGGGAGCGATAACTCACCATAACGTGACTTTGTCAGGCGCTGATCAGGAAAAGACCTAATGACGACACTGATCAGTAAACAACAAGGTCATGTGAACATAGCTTTTTTTCATTTCTATTCCGCAACAAGCAAACTAGCACTAAGACGCGAGGGGTTATGAAGAGCCCAATGTCTGGGGCATATCTACAGGAGAAAGGAGTAACTAGTGGATAGGGAGGATCGCAGTGTGTTCGAAGGTGATGTTATAACTTAGTGGGCCAGTATCACAGAATCAGGAGGTGATTTTGCTTTCTGCTTGTCTATAGAAATTTTGTTTACACAAAGCTTATCAAGTCTACATGAGACTCAGGTCAGAGTTGGCACCGGTTTTCCTAGGGTACAATCATACAAATACAAGGAA
>Ga0153947_1000615_pt1 | contig 17777 bp, 16 predicted proteins | sample TSNJ031MetaG_FD_104697 | JGI IMG/M metagenome (GOLD analysis project Ga0153947, IMG submission 104697) | Attine ant fungus gardens microbial communities from New Jersey, USA - TSNJ031 MetaG | ecosystem: Host-associated > Fungi > Mycelium > Unclassified | place: USA: New Jersey, Wharton State... | reverse complement strand
GGCTAATGAAAGGTGACCATCGGAAGGGACTTCCTCTGGAAGGAACCTTCCGATGGAAGTGCCGGTCAAATCAGAGGGAGGCATTTGTTTAGTAAAATGGGTGCGCCTTTAAGGCCATTCCATTGTTTTTTAAGATTTGCTGATTTGCATTGGCGCATTTACTATGTGGGGAGGAATACCGATGGATTTTTTGGCCTTAGGCCAAGTTATTACAGATGATGTGGTTTTTCCGGAAATGCCCTCAAGGAATAACTTGCTGGGGGGCGTTGCCTATGCCTTAACGGGGATGCGCCTTTGGTCGGACAGTGTTGCGGTGTGTTGCGGAGTTGGCAAAGATTTTGAAGAGCTGCATGGCGGGTGGTTCCGCGCCAATAACATAGATATATCCGGCCTGACGGTGTTGGCCGACAAAGGACCGCATTCGCTTATTCGTTACTTTGAGGACGGTGAGCGGGAGGAGATTTCTCTCAATGGAACTGCGCCTCTCTCTATGATGATGCCGCAGCCGGACGAAATCCCAAGGGCATTCCATACATGTAAAGGCATATATATTTTTAAAGATGCGGAAAAGGCTTATTGGGAGCGTATGGGGAGCTTTTTGAATCGCTCTTCAGCGACAGTTGTTTGGGAGATTCTCGGTTCTGCCGCGTGTCTCGAAAATAAAAATAACATTTGGGAAATTCTTAAAATGGTCTCCATTTTTTCGATAAATTTGACGGAGTGCCGCCGCTTGCTTCCTGGAAAAAGTCCGGAAGAATGTGTTAAAGAATTTCTGGGCGCTGGCGTTCAAGCTGTTCTTGTCAGAATGGGAGAAGGCGGAGCGCTGGTAGGGGACCGGCGCGGCATATGGCGAATTCCAGCGGTGAAAACAGAGGTGGTGGATGTTACTGGAGGCGGTAATTCTTCAACAGGGGCATTCTTGGTGGGTTATTGTGAGTCACGGGGAAATGTTGTCTTGGCAGGGAAATATGCATCCGTCGCCGCTTCATTTGTTTTGGAACAATACGGCCCGCCACATTTGCTTTATGGTGCCATAACACATAAGGCTGTTAAGAGGCTGGGTGAATTAAAAGAGGAAAGGATAAGATGAATGGGACTGGTCTTGGGGGATAATCCGATGTTGGAACAGATTGCCGCAGTGCCCAGCTTAATAGAGCGTCTTAGCAAAGAACAGTGGGAAGACGTACGTCTTGTTTTATCTGCGCCGGAACTGTGTGAGGTCAAGAATATTATCGTTTTAGGCTGTGGCGATTCCTATATGGCGGCTACAAGTGCCTCCTTGGCGTTATCAATGCTCAGCCAGGTTCATGTTCAGACTGTTACCGCAATGCAAGCCTCAAGATATATGGCCCCCATATACACCCCTTTACCTGCAAAATCCACACTGGTCATTGCCATCAGTTGTTCGGGAGAAACCGCAAGAGTGTTGGAGGCGTGCCAATGTTACCGCTGCGCCGGAGCGGTAACCCTGGCCGTTACTTGTAACCGCCAAAGCAGGCTGGGTAGAGCCGCGGACAAGGTGTTGGAGATCCCCCGCATACCTGGACGAGGGCCAGGTATAAACTCTTTTATCACCATTCTTCTCTCTCTTTACCTCTTTGCGATTAGAATGGCTGAGGTGAAAGGGATCAAAACCATGCCTGAGGCAGAGCTATTGCGGCAAGATCTGGTCCAGTGTGCGCGGATAATTAGGGATAAAAGGGAAAATCAGAACCAAATTATTGATTTTGCAAACACCTGCTCAATCTACAGGGAAATAGAGTTTATTGGATGTGGCCCCGCTTTGGGCATTGCGGAGTTTGGGGCGGCAAAGGTGCTGGAGGCCACAGGGATGCGCGCGTTGGCAAGGGAAACAGAAGAATTTTGTCATTTGAATTTTTTCAGAACCAATCCGCAGCAAATCCCCACTGTTTTTTTAAAGCCACGAAACAGCCTTGGGCACAGTCGTCTAGAAGAGGTTGAACGTTTATTAGAGGTCTTAGAGAGGCCGTTACTGACTTTAGATGCAGGTGAGGCGCCGGAGATTTTTGCGCCTTTGTGTTTGGCCCTCCAAACTGCTCAATTGGCGGCTTACCTGCCGGATAATTGTGAAGAGGAGTATTTTCGGGGACATTGTGGCGTGTGGAGCGGCGAGGGGTACTTGGATGTTTGTGAGAGTAAGATAGAAGGATAGGGATGAAGCTATGGTTACATATTCACTGGAAACTACAAAAAGCGGTTTGCTTGAAATTACGGAAAAGATAACTGAAATCGTGAGAAAAAGTGGGATAAAAAGCGGTTTGGTTCAAATATTCATACCTCACAGTACGGCCGGTATTGTTATTATTTCCCGTATGGATGCTTTGGGCCTTACAGATATAGAGGATGAGATCAACCGTTTGATCCCTACTAGGATTGATTTCAAGCATCAATTTGACACTCCCGCTGATGCGGCGGGCCATATTAAGTCTGCGCTTACCGGAGTCAGTATATCCGTGCCCATAGAGGATGGATCTATGCAGTTAGGAGCATCACAAGGCATATTCTTCTTTGAATTCGACGGGCCTAGGCAAAGGCAATTCCATGTACAGCTTATGTCAAGTGGATTGCGGGAGGAATGAACATTGGATACCAAAAAGAAATTGCTGGAACGTTATGACTATGCCGCGCACATGAGGGCAGGAGGATTTATGGTAAACGGCAAGCCTGCGCTAACTCAAATTGATCCGGAGCTGGTTGCACGTTATGTTGTCATAACCGTTAGGGATCCCCTTTTGGGGCTCCAGGAGGAGTCCGCCGACATATTAAGCCACCAACTGGAGGACCGGGTTTTAGCCGGAAAATCAGCTTTGTTTACAACCTATTCGGGAAAATATAAAGGAACGGAAATCAGCATTGTCAGCGGTGGAAGCGGAAGCTCCGAAGCGGAGTTAGTTTTAGTCGAATTTATGCAACATACAAAGGCCGACACCTTTATCCGGTTGGGCGGTGCCGGTGGAATCAGTGCCCAGGCGAGGGTGGGGGATGTGGTGATAGCCAGCGGTGTTGTAAGAGATGAAGGGATGACGCGGGACTATATTACGCCGGCGTATCCTGCAGCCAGTAATTATGAGGTGGTGGCCGCGCTTGCTCAAGGGGCGGAAGATGCGGGGGTCAGTTATCGAATTGGGGTTGCCCGTTCATCCGACAGTGAGCATGTGGGTGTTGGACGGCCCTCGGTGGACGATTATTTTCAGCCACGTCATATGGAACTGTTGGATTATTATGATCGCGCAAATATTCTGTATACAGACCGGGAATCGGCCGCTGTAGTCACATTGTGCGGCTTATTTGGACGCAGGGGAGGCGCGGTTTGCTCTGTGGGCAATAGCTTGCTGACCGGAGAAGAGTTTACTCCGGGCCTTGGAGCGCGGGATGCAAACAGGACAGTACTTGAGGGGTTGTCGCGACTTTCTCAAATGGATCACCAAAAGGCATGTTGTAATAAGGAATATTGGACACCTTCCCTGTGGCGGGAGGATGTAAAAACAAAATGACTTGGGGGAATGGAGTACGTGTTGTATTTGCTGATTGGCATAACGATTATGCTTTTTGCGCTGCAAAGTGTTCAGCTTAAATTAATACCTGCACGAGGCTTTTTGCAAAACGTATTGAATACTGCGGCAATTTGCCTTGTGGCGGGAATATCGTTATGTACATGGATACTCTGGAGCAATGAACCGTGTGATGCCCCTACAAAATATTTGGGGGTGCTGTTTGGAATCACGTTCAGCATATCGATATGTGCTTATTCTTATGCGATGAAGATAGGGCCGCTTTCCTATACATCTTTTTTCTATTCCGCCAGCATGATCATACCGGCGGTGGCTGGGTTACTTATATGGAAAGAACCGGTGACGCTATATGGCATATTGGGCGTGATCTTGTTTTTGTCGGCCTTTTATTTTATTTGCTTAAACCGTGGAAAAGATTCCTCTTGGAAAGCCAGCGTCGCATGGATGGGCTCCTCTTTTTTAAGTTTTGTATTGAGTGGGTTTTCGTCGCTTTTGATTAAAATGCATCAGACACGGATGAACGGGGAGCAATTTGTCAGTTTTATTGGGATTGGCCTATTTGTAGCGGGCATTGTATCATTGGCGGGTTATGCGGGAGGAATTATTTATTCGCGAAATCGTGTGGAAGATTTGGATATCATTCGCCATCTAAAGAAAAATTGGAGAAGGATACTGTTAATTGCTTTATGTACAGGCGTTGGGAATATAACATATGCTTATGTTGCTGCCCGTGTGCAAAGCATGTATGTTTTTCCTTTAATCTCAGGTGGAAATATGCTTTTGGCTACAATATTTTCAGTGGTATTTTTAAAAGAAAACTTTAGTAAAAGGGGCTTTGTGGGAATAGCTTGCGGATTACTTGCTATCATTGTTTTAAATATCTGATATTTTTGGCAAACTCCGTCAAATCTCCAAGGTATCTGCAGGAACAATCTGAATGTGATGCCACGCCACCCGGCAAAGCTAAATGCCTAGGCGTTAACAGGACATATAATCGTTTTAGATGCCTACAAGCGGATAGGCTTGACACAATAGCAGTATATCTCACGAAAGGATTTGACTTAGATAAACCGGAGCGTAGATAGCCCGGCCCTTAGCCGCAACGGAGCTCTGGCGCCGTCTAATACTACGCAATGGCTCAAGCGCGGACATCCATTCTGTGAAGGTCCTCTGCCTACGGCTGCTTTGACGCAAACCGTGCAGTGTAATCTTTGGAAAATGTGCTTGGAGACTCGTGAGTTTTGTTGTAAAGCATATGCCGGTCATATAGCAAAAGGTATTTCGATTATTCAGAGGGAGCAAAGGAGAGGTTGAGGTTGTTATCTTGGGTAATGATAGCGGCTAATTCCTCCGGGGTCTCAGGGCAGCCCAGATTGAGCCAACGGCGAATGATTGCGTTAAGGCCGGCTCTATAATATTCCAGCCTGTATTCCATGACATTTCGCTGAGCGGCGCCTTCATAGAAATCCTTTTCTTCAAGAAGCTTCCTGCCGGATTCGGTCATATGAATGTTAATGGAATTTTTTCCGCTGGGATCATTGAGATAAATCTGATAGAAGGAACGGTTCTTTTGAATATAATATAGCAGCTCAACATAACGGTTATAGTTAAAGGGCTTGTGCTCTTCCTTCTCAAAATCATAGAAGACCTTGGCGATGGATTGGGTCATCACCTCCTCAATCTGTCCAAACAGATCCCGGACATCCAAATAATGGGAATAGAAGGTGGACCGGTTGATATCAGCCAACCGGCATATTTCCTGAACGGTTATCTTGGATATCTCTTTAGACTCCAGTACTGATAAAAAAACCGATTGAATCACCTGTTTCGTATGCTTGGAGCGGCTGTTATCTTTTGTATTCACATTTACCTCCATTAAAACAACAGTTGGCTTAATATTGACGGTTGATATTCTATTTTTGTTTTATTATACTATAAACACAATATAAATACAACTGTTGTTTTAATGAAAGAGGGTCTATTTATGGAAAAGACAGATCGGTTTACGTCAGAGCCCATATGGAAGTTAATTGCAAAGATGTGCATTCCCGCTATAGTTACCACCTTGGTGGTGGTCCTATATAATATGGCTGATATATTCTTTATATCAAAGACAGGCGATACTGCCCAGGTGGCGGCTATATCCTTAATCTCACCCATCTTTGCCATTCTGTCGGGGCTGGGCGCCCTCATTGGCAGCGGTGGATGTGCCGCCCTCTCTATTGTGTTGGGCAGGCGGGATGAAGAACAGGCGAGAAAAATATCCAGCTTTTGCTGCTACTTTTCCCTCGGCGCCAGCTTGCTGTTTTCTATTGTTGTGCTATGTGCTATGACGCCGGTTATGAGCTTCATTCAGGCCAGCCCAGAGACAGAGGGTTATGCCAGAACGTATCTCACCTGGATTTGTGTTGGCGCGCCGTTCATAGTGTTCTCCAGCGCTTTTGCGAATATTGTAAGGGCTGAGGGAGCTGTGAAAGAATCCATGATAGGCAACGGCATCGGAAGCATTCTCAACATTATCCTGGATCCCATACTCATTTTAGGCTTTAATATGGGTGTGGCGGGGGCCGCCATCGCTACAGTGATAGGCAATATGGCGAGTGTGGTCTATATAGTGTTGTACATCAGGTCAAAAAAATCCCGGCTGTCTATCCATCCAAGGCAGTTTACTTTTAGCCGGAACATCTCTCTAAAGGTGATTTCCTTGGGTATGCCCACGGCAATAGGAATATTACTCATGAGTATTTCCAATCTAATTACCAACACCTTTGTTAGTGGTTATGGGGATAGCGCCCTCGCTGCCAGAGGGGTCGCCGGAAGTATTGGCATGATTATCAGTATGGTACAGATGGGAATATGTATGGGAATTCAACCCGCCATCGCATACAATTTCGGCGCTGAGAATCTGAAAAGAGTTATCGCCATAGTTAAAAGGACCGCTCTTCTCACAGTAACAGTGGGGTCCGCATTGTCGGTGATTTGTTGGTTTGCGCGGACCGGATTTATGGCCTCCTTTATCAATGACGCCGAGGTAATTGGATTTGGACAGCAAATGGTGATGGGAAGTATTGTTTCAGGGCCGGTATTTGGGCTGTTTTACTTGGCTACCGGCATCCTGCAATCCATTGACAAAGCCTCCTACGCTACACTGACCTCATTGTTGCGGCAAGGCATTGTTCTTATCCCCATCCTGCTCTTGCTCAATGCTATAGCAGGATTGTCGGGTGTTATTTTTGCTCAAGCGGTGGCGGATGTGGTTGCCACTGTCATTGGAGTAGGGCTGTGCTTTACACAATATACACGCATTACTAGAGTGAATGAGATAGAAAAACATTTGCAACCTGCGACAGTGGTAAATACAACAGCTTGATGTATAAACTGAAATATGTGTGGGAAACCTTCGATGACCCTACGGAGGTTTCCCATTTGCGTAACAAAGGCAAAATATTTATTTAAAGCATGTTAACACAAGATATAAAAAGTGATAGAATAAGGGAGCGGGATTAACGGAAGACAAGCCTGTATCAAAATATGAATGAGGTGAGCGGATGAGACTGGTCATTATCTTTGGCCCTCAGGCGGTGGGGAAGATGACGGTGGGGGAGGAGTTGGCAAAGCGCACAGGATTAAAGCTTTTCCACAACCATATGACCATCGAATTGGTTTCTAACTTTTTTAGCTATGGCACCCCTCAGGGAAAACGGCTGGTGGGCATGTTCCGGCAGGAAATCTTTGAGGAGGTTTCCAAAAGCGATTTACCAGGCTTGATCTTTACATATGTTTGGGCCTTTAATGAGCCTGGAGATTGGGAATATATAGAGTGGTTGTCCGGCCTCTTTGAATCCCGCGGAGCCAATGTATATTATGTTGAACTGGAGGCCGGTATCGAAAAGCGGCTGGAGCGGAACAAATCGTCCCATAGGCTGAAGATGAAGCCCACCAAGCGGAATGTAGAATTCTCAGAACAGGATTTATTGTCCAGCATGGATAAATACCGGCTCAACTCCAATGCGGGAGAAATCTGTAAGGAGAATTATATTAGGATAGACAATGCGGAGTTATCCCCCCAGGAGACAGCTGAGAGAATTATGGCGGCGTTTTCCTGGGTAAAGGAGGTGTAGAGAAATATACCTAAGGTAAATTGCGCCAGAAAGGGCATTATATTTGATCTAGACGGCACCCTTTGGGACACTTCCGCTCAGGTGGCCCAGGCCTGGGACTGGCTGCTGGCAGAGAGGGAGGATGTTGATCTGCGGGTAGATAGGGAGACAATCTGCGGGATTATGGGCAAGACCAGTGAGGAAATAGCCCATAGCCTTTTCCCAAGCCTGGAGGAAGGACATGCCCTTGAAATCATGGAGGCACTGTGTGAAGAGGAACTTGTATGGCTGAAAAAATGTGGGGGAGGTCATCTCTATAAAGGGGTAGAGCGGACCCTCTCTACCCTGAATCAATCGTATGATTTATTCATTGTAAGCAATTGCCAGGAAGGCTATATAGAAACCTTTTTGGAATGCCATCAGTTGGAGCGGTATTTCGCGGACTGGGAGTGCTCCGGGCGGACCCGTAAAAGCAAGGGAGAAAATATACAGTCAGTTATTCGCCGCAACGCCCTGGAATGGGCTGTTTATGTGGGGGATACACAGGGCGATTATGTCGCGGCCCTGTATGCGGAGATTCCGTTTATATTTGCGGCCTATGGATTTGGCACCGTTGATGTTAAAACCAATAGGATCAAAGCCTTAGACGGTTTAGCTGAATTGATTCAAGCATTGTAATTGCAGAATAAAACATCCCGTAATCTCATGAATTACGGGATGTTTTATCAGTGCTGCGTTTCAGCATGGGGGAGAGTAATCAGAATATGAAATCCGCCCTCCGTCCCTGGCAGGTTGGAAAATTCAATGGAGAAGCTTTCGCCGTAAATCAGCTCAAGCCGCCGGAGAATATTTTTGATGCCCACTTGTTCTTCCCGGGAGGCTTCAAAGACCCGGTTATTCAAGGCCGCCAACGTTTCCGGCCCAGCCCCTATTCCATTGTCGCTTACCGAAAGCACCACGTTACCACAGCCATCGTCGCAGGCCGAGATGGCGATACGCAAATTTTCCTGAAATTTGTTGTGCTTCACTGAGTTTTCCACCAGAGTCAGCAGGATGAGCGGCGGAATCCGGTAATTCACCGGATCATCGGCGGATAGGTCCAGCTGGATGGCGGTTTTAAAGCGGATATTTTGGATCTCCAAATATTCCCTGATGTGCGTTAACTCATCCTCCAGAGGGACCAGGTCGAAGCTGTTGACAAAGAGGTGCCGCACGTAGCTGGACAATTTGAGGCATAATTCCTGAATGGCCTCGTACTTTTGGCTTTGGGCCATGCCGAAGATGATGCTGAAGCAGTTGACAAAGAAATGGGGCTTGATCTGCAACTGGAAATAATCCAGCTCCGTCCTGGTACGGGCAATGCGCTCCTCATACATATCAATTTTGAGCACCTCCATCTGTTGGATCAGGGAATCAAAGATTTCAGTGGCCTCATTGAGCTCCGCAAAGCCCCGAACCTTTTTTCTCATGCGCTGTTGTTCGTAGAGATGAACGTGGTGTTTAAAATGTTGGAGAGGGCCCATGATGTAGTGCCGGAAGTAGTAGAGGGTATAGCCACAAAAGCCGATGACCACAACAAAGATGACGGCGAGCACCCCGGTGTAAAAGCCGGCGCTCTCAAACAGATAATCCTTTTTATCAACAAATAACAGCCGCAGATTCATCCGGGTGGGGCTGGACAGGTAAACGAACATGGAACCTTTGGTATAACAGATATCTCCGTTTACCAGATCCGGCAGATAGTCCTCCAGACTTTCCGCCGGAGTGAGGGGGTTAAGCTCCTGGTCCAACAAAGTATAGAAGCTGTTGTCAGATACGCCGATGCTCTGGAAGAAGGAGAAGAGGCGGTCAGTGCGTATCCAGCAGCAGACATATAACGCCCGGTACTGATAAATCTGGGCCAAATAAGTGTTGCCCTCAATTTCATACAGATTCCAGGGAGACCGGGTGCCCTGGTTGGTGTAGTGGGGGATTACCTGGTCCCATAGATAGTCCAGTACCCGCGTCTTTTGCCCATAATCGGTACTGGCGTTGGTACCGGAGACCACAAGGTCCCTTTCAGGATTCATAAAAACAAAATTAAAGCCTTCATCAATAAACACTTGAGCGGCGGAGAGGTCGTTTTGAATCTGGGTTGAATAATAATATATCTCATATGGCGTTAAATCCTCTGCCAGACGCTGGGCATTCTTGTTGTAGGTGAGCGTGTTGACCATAAAATAATTGATGTTGGACAGCTCACTGTCCAACTGCTGGAGCTGAAAATCCAGGGTCGACTCAGTCCGCTGCTTATAGTTGGCATCCCCTATGTAAAAGGTATAAACAATTATAATCATAGCGCCCACAAAGACGGGAATCAACAGCAGCAGGAGCCATTTAAGGAGTTTGCGCAGGGAAGGGGGAGAGCCTTTAAAGACTTTGGATAGCATAATCTTCACTTTGGCACCTTCTCTCGCCCAGAGCCCTGCATCTGTCTGCGGTATTTCCCTGGGGTCATCCCCGTGGCGTCGTGGAAGAGGCTGGAGAAGTAAGAGAAACTATCGTAGCCCACCATCTGGGCTACCAGGCTGATAGGGATGTTGGTGCCGGCGAGCTTTTGCTTGGCCGCTTCAATTCGGCTTTCCTTGATGTACAAGGAGACGGATTTGCCCGTGTTCTCCTTAAAAAGCTTTGCCATATAGTCGGGGTTCAAAAAAACCACTTTAGCTAGGCTGGAGCGGGTGATGCTTTCGCTTAAATGCTGGTCTATGTATTCCTGGATGGTGCGGACGACCGATTGGGGCCTATTGGAAAATTTGAGATATTGTTCCGATACGTTGAGGATGTAGTGAATAAATGCCCACATATCGTTGATGGAGTTGAGGGAACGCTCATACAGCCCCTGATACTCATCCTGATGAAACAGCTGCCGCGCCGCAATATTGTTCTCCTTGAGAACCGCAAAGACCATTTGAACAAAATCAATGCGCACCACCTCCATCAGCTGGCGGGACAGGATTTTCTTTTCAGCGCACCGGGTAAAAAAACGGTCCATCTCCTCCATAATTTCGTCCTGCCGGCCCTGAGACATCAGGGAGGCGTAGTTTGTCATAGCCTCGGGATTGATGTAGCCGGCGCCCTTTTTGCGGTGGAGTGGGGCGTCGTACACCTGGTTGGTCCCGGTCAAATCGTCCCGGAAGATGTCGTGAATTTTGCGGATGGTGGCGTGGACATAGTCAAAGGGGGTGTTGACGGCCATATAACAATCGGCGTTCATAAGGAGGTGCTGATTGCAGAACACAATAAACGCCCGGCACCGCCCGGCAAATTCCCCGCGGTCCACAGTAAAGCCCCGGTTTTGCAAAAGGATCAGCCGGTAGACGCCCTTCTCTAACTGGGTTAGGGCTTGGATGGAGTATTGATCGCTTTGAAACAATTCCATTATCACGTTATCCAGACAGTAATATAAGGTGGGGCTGTCCCATTCTCCCATCTCCGTACAATGCTGGATATCAAAGACACAGATGGCAAAGCTGTCCGAGGAGGTGTAGGGCAGCTTATACCAGGCAGCCTCCGCCGCCAGCTGTTGCTCAGTGAGAGCTTGGTTATCGGCCAAAATTTTTCTCCAAAAATTGTTGCGGTTTTCCTTTTGAAAGTCCAGCCAATACTCTCCAAATTGCCGCGCTTGGGCCTGAGAGCGGCGTTTTTGAAGCTCCTCCACAGCGCCTCTGAGTTTTTCTTCAAGCTCCGTATAGCGTATGGGCTTGAGGTAGTAATCGAAGGCGCGGAGGTCCAGAGCTTTTTTGGCGTAATCGAAATTGGAGTAGGCGGTACAGAGGAGGCATAAAATGTCCATTTGGCGGGTGTTGACCCACTCCAGCAGATCAATGCCGCTGTTCTTGGCCATCTCAATATCGGTGACCAGGATGTCAATGGGGTGCTGTTGGAGCATCTCCATGGCTTCCTCGGCGCTTCGCGCCATAAGCGCCACAGTGATGCCAATGGAGTCGAAGCGGACGCCATTGGCAATACCGGTCAGAACATCGATTTCATCATCCACAAATAAAATATTCATATAAAAGCCTCTATGTAGTGTTGAAATATGTTAATTTTGAGGTTATATTCTATATCAATTATAGTGAGGAGTCACCATAATGTCAAACGCATAGATGAAGGTTTTTGATGATAATGTCTGAATTGCGATAATTGACCACCCGATTTCTTATATTTTTTTATTGGGCGCATTTGGTATGATGGGGGTGATAAATGGAGGCGGAATATGGCGGCCTCCATAAAAATAATTTCAGGAGGAACTATTATGATCAAAAAGTGGCTGTGCTGTGCCTTGATAGTCGTCTTCATGGTGGCGCTGTTCGCGGGCTGCAACAACTCCGGGAATGGAAATTCCAGTAAAGGAAACGATGCCGGGATTGATGCCGGGAGCAACGAGATCAATTTTGACGAAGATCCCTTTAAGATCACATTTATGACAATCATCACCTCCGACGGCGCCGGCCTGGATGATGTGGAGAAGGCCATCAGCGAGGCCGCGCTTCGGGACATCAATATGACCATCGACATCGTTCCCACTTCCTTTGGCAATCACAATCAACAGGTACAGCTGGCCCTTTCAAGCGGCGAGCCTCTGGACGTCCTGATGATGTTCGGCAACAATGCCCCCACTTACATCGACAGCGGCTACCTGATCGACATGGGTCCGCTGCTGGACCAGTACGGCCAGGGAATCATTGAGCAGTTGGGCGAGGATGTGGCTTACGCCGCCTCCATGAATAACTTTGTATTTCTGACCACCGGCTTTAAGGAGTACTGCTACCCCTACGGCCTGAACATGCGGGCGGATATCTGCGACGAGTTGGGGATTGATCCTGATGCCGTCAAAACATTGGACGACTTGGACGCCGTGTTTGCAACTGTGCGGGGAGCCTATCCCAATATGGATATTCTGGTCAGCGGTTTGATGCGCTTTACAACGACCGACAACATAGATGCCTTGACCGATAATTTTGGCGTCCTGATGGATCCAGCCAACAACACCACTGTCACCAACAGGTATGGCTCGGACAGCTATTACGAGCAAGCTCAGAAGATCCGCCAGTGGTACAACGACGGTTATGTGAAGAAGGACATGGCCATCACCACCGAAACCGGTGAGGCTATTGTCATGGCCGGCAACGCCTTCTCCTTCTTCAGCCTATTCAAGCCCAATACCGCCGTGGAGAAGAAGAGTCAGACCGGCTACGACATGTATCAGGCCTGGCTGGGAGCGTCGACCATGAGCACCGGCACCATCAGCGGCATTGGCTACGCCATCGCCAACAATACCAAGGACCCAGTCAAAGCTATGCAGTGCCTCAATTGGATGTACACCAGTTCAGAATTTATGAACCTCATTGACTGGGGCATAGAGGGCCGTGACTACCAGTATATCGATAAAGAAAACAACATCATCGACTATGTGGACGGCCAGGACTACCAGACCGTGGCCTATCATGTGGATTTGGGCTGGGCGCTGCCCAACCAAAGTATCGCGGCTTTGTGGGTCGGCAATGAGCCGGATGTCTGGGAACAATACCGGGCCTTCAACGATGCGGCCACCCGTTCCCTCGCCATGGGCTTTACCTATGACCCTACCCCCGTCATCAACCAGGTGGCCAATGTTGCGGCTGTCGTTGAGGAATATGAGAAACCCATCTACTGCGGCACCGTGGACCCGGAAACCGCCATCCCCGCCTTCCTGGAGGCGCTGGAAAATGCGGGCATCAACGACATTATCGCGGAAAAACAGAGACAGCTGGATGAATTCTTGGCCTCCCAATAATGATCATACCTGTACAGGGGGAGTTTCCATCCCCCTGTACCACATATTGAGAAAAGGAGGCTTTTGACCATGACCAAATCGGAAATTACGGTTCCGGCAACGTCCGGCAACCGATTGCTGCGGCAATGGCGGCGCGTCAAAAAATGGTGGCCCGTCTACCTGATGATGCTGCCAGGCGCGGCCTATCTTATCATCAACAATTACATCCCCATGACGGGGATTGTTGTGGCCTTTAAAAAGTACAATGTCCAGGATGGCATCTGGGGAAGCCGCTGGGTGGGGCTGCAAAACTTTGAATACCTGTTTACCTCCAAGGACGCCTGGATCATGACCCGAAACACCCTGCTTTACAACCTGGCCTTTTTGGTGATCAACAACGTCTTGGGTATCTTGACCGCCATCCTCATCACCGAGGTTAACCGAAAAAGGTTTCGGCACTTTTTTCAGAGCATGGTGCTGGTACCCTTTGTGCTCTCCATCGTCATCATCAGCTACATTGTTTTCGCTTTCCTCAGCGCGGACGGCGGTATTCTGAACCACACCATCTTGCCTGCATTGGGACTGGACGAGGTGGACTGGTACAATTCGCCTCGATACTGGCCGTTTATTCTGGTGATCGTTAACGCGTGGAAGGGCGTGGGCTATGGCAGCATGATCTACATCGCCGGCATCACCGGCATAGACAAGGGCCTTTATGAGGCGGCGGAGCTGGATGGAGCGGGGAAGATACGGCAAATTCTCAACGTTACCTTGCCGTCTCTGGTACCCTCCATTATCACCCTGTGCATGCTGAGCATCGGCCGGATATTTTACTCCGATTTCGGCTTATTCTATCAAGTTCCCATGAATTCCGGCACTCTCTATAGCGTCACCAATGTTATTGATACCCAGGTATACCGCATGCTTATCACGGTCGGCAACATCGGGATGTCCTCGGCGTCCGGCTTCTACCAGTCCATTGTGGGATTCATTCTGGTATTTATGTCCAATATGCTTGTCCGGAAAATCAGCGCGGACAATGCACTGTTTTAGGAGGTGAAGGATGATGAAAAATCGGTATCCTGTGACCCAGCTTATAGCCTATATCTTCCTTATCCTAATGACCGTCTGTATTCTCAGCCCCTTGGTTCTGCTGTTCATCTCCTCCATCACCGATGAGAGTACCCTGATCGTTAACGGCTATTCTTTCATGCCGGATAAGCTGAGCCTGGAGGCTTACAGTTATATCTTTACCAAAGGTGAGAGCATTTTACGGAGCTACCGCACCACCATTCTGGTCACCATCATCGGCACGGCGGGCAATCTTTTGCTTTCCTCCATGTTTGCCTTCGGCCTTTCCCAGCCCAATCTGCCGGGGCGAAAATTTTTATCCTTCTTTGTATTTTTTACCATGCTGTTTAACGGCGGCCTGGTTCCCTCTTATTTGATGTGGACCGGAACCTTCCACATCAAGAACACCATTTGGGCCCTGATTCTACCTAACTTCCTCATGAGCGCAATGAACGTCATTCTGATGCGCACCTACTTTATGACCAGCATTCCGGGAGCCCTCTATGAATCCGCCGAGATCGACGGCGCCAGCCAATTCACCATTTTCCGGAAAATTGTCATCCCCTTGGGCAAGCCTATCTTAGTTACCATGGGGGTTTTCACCGGCCTGGCGTACTGGAATGACTGGACCAACGGCCTTTACTACATCACCGACACCCGGAAGTTCGGCATCCAAAATTATCTCAACAAGCTGATCACCGACGCTCAGTTTTTAATGCAGAACGCCACCATGTCCTCCAGCCAGTTAATGCCCTCCATGAGCATCAAAATGGCCATCGCTTTTATCGCCATCATTCCCATCCTGATCGTGTACCCCTTCCTGCAAAAGTATTTTCAGAGCGGCATTTCCTTGGGGGCAGTCAAGGGCTAGACCGGTGGAGACTACTGAGCGAAATAATAAACTGATACTAATCTTCATTTAAATCCGTAATAAATAAAATTTCTGTTGCGGTCTGATCCGCGCGGTTTTAAGAAATTTTATTTATACTTTGATTGAAGATTCGTATGAACAATAAAAATATGGAGTGAGCAGACATGAGAGAGTACTATATCGCCGCAGTGGAGATGCTGCAGGCGCAGCAAGAGCCCACGGAGGTGGACGGAGCCCCCGTCATCCTGAAAAAGAGTCCCAGTGAACCCAGGGACGGCTACCTTGACCACGATGAGCTGGCCATCATGAAAAATCATTGGATCGCCCGCGAACAAGGGGAAGAACCGGAAGTGCCGCCTTCGCCGGAGGAGGCTATCCAAGCTATGCGGGACAGCATGGGATTTCCCAACCGCAACCTTTGCACTGTGGAGATTCACACAAAATTTGAGACCTTGAACATTGGCGGTAATGAAGTGGGATTATGGCGCTATTACCCCAGGACAACACAACGTGAGAAAAACCGCCCTTGTTTTATTTTCCTCCACGGCGGGGGATGGGTGGGCGGCACCCCCTACACCGTTGAAAATCCCTGCCGGCTTATCGCCCAGTTGGCCAATGCAGTGGTATTTAACGTGGACTACGCCTTGGCGCCGGAGAAAAAGTATCCCAACGGATTCAATGACTGCTACGGGGTGGTGGAACACATCTTTAACAATGCCGACTTCTACGGCATTGACAAGAACCGGATCGGCGTCGGCGGAGACAGCGCCGGCGGCAACCTGACAGCAGCCATCGCCCTCAAGGACCGGGATCGGGGCACGCATATGGTAGCCTTACAGGTGCTGATGTACGCCTGTGTGACCATGGTTAACCTGGGCGTGCCGGATTATAAATGGAGCATCGGCGCATATGAAATAGCCGAGGAACAGCGTTCCATCATTGAACCCTGTTTAGGCATCTCCCGGCCCAAGTCGGAGGACGATGACGCCATCCAGATGGAGAACTTGTACTTTGACGATCCCAAGGTTCAGGCTCGGGAGCCTTATGCCAGCCCGCTGCTGGCTGAATCCCTGGAGGGCCTTCCCACTATGCTTAGCGTAGCCTGTGAATACGACGGCCTGCGAATCCAGGATGAGCTATATGCCAAAAAAGCCGCTGAAGCGGGGGTTAAGGTAAAATCCATCCGTTATAAGGGCGTCACCCACGCGTTTATTGACCGGCTGGGCTTTGTTCCCCAAGCCGAGGACCTGTGTATTGAAATTGCTAACGCAATTAATGCGATGTAAAGGAGAAATATATATGGCGAAATTTACCTGCAACTTCATATCCTACACCCTCAAGCGCACCGTGGACATCACTGTGGTTGTCCCCACTGTCACAATCCCTGAATCTATGGGCATGGGGCTTGCCGAAGGGGAGAAGCCCAGCCACAATGTAGCGGCGCCGTTCCCAGTGCTCTACCTTCTTCACGGCATGGGCAATAACCACGCCACCTGGACCGGATATACCAACGTAGAGATGTACGCGGAGGAACGAAACATAGTGGTCGTCAACATCTCAGCCGAGAACAAATCCTATGTGAACCATCCCAGCGGCGACAACTTTTATGACTTTATCTCCGGGGAGCTGCCGGAATTTGTAAAGTCCATGTTCCCCATCTCCGATAAGCCCGAGGACACCTACATCGCCGGCCTGTCCATGGGCGGCTTTGGCACTTTGGTCCATGCGTTAAACCGGCCGGAGCAGTTTGCGGCCCTGGGCGCGTTTTCCGCGGCGGTGTCCCTCAACCCCGCCTCCCTTACCGGCGGCGAGGACCGGCCCATTGAGCCCCGATTTGATCCTGCCACCTTGGCCAAGGAAGTGGCCGCCTCCGGCAAGAAATTTCCCGCCCTCTACATCGCCTGCGGCGAAAAGGATTTCCTTATTGATGCCAATAAGGCGTTTGTGAAGGATCTGGAGGATATGGGCCAGCAGGTAACCTGGGTCACTATGCCCCAGTACGGTCATGAGTGGCGCTTCTGGGACATCCAGGTGGAGGAGTTCCTGGACTGGATTCCCCGCACCGACGCTTACGCAAAGACTGGCAAGCGGCAAATCTAAACGTTTTGATCAAGCGAAGAAGGCGCAGGGTGTAAATTCTGCGCCTTCTTTTTATGTAGCTTTCTGGAAGTATTGATCTGAGCATACCTCTCCTCAATAAAGATCGAGTCAAACCGTCAACGAGATGAAAAAAAGCTGAGTTCTTATTATAAACTGCTTGACTTAGAGTGAACTCCAAGTGTTATTCTAAAATAAATAAACGGTTTTTCGGATAAAAAAGGAGGAGCAAGATGATTTATAAGCAATTTAAGGACATGAATTTGTCTTGGCTGGGTATGGGGAATATGAGGCTGCCCACCCAAGGG
>Ga0153947_1000607_pt1 | contig 17835 bp, 14 predicted proteins | sample TSNJ031MetaG_FD_104697 | JGI IMG/M metagenome (GOLD analysis project Ga0153947, IMG submission 104697) | Attine ant fungus gardens microbial communities from New Jersey, USA - TSNJ031 MetaG | ecosystem: Host-associated > Fungi > Mycelium > Unclassified | place: USA: New Jersey, Wharton State... | reverse complement strand
CTTGTAGCCTTTGCGTCCTCACTGGACCAGATCGGCCCCTTGGGACGCACTGTGGAGGATGTGGCTATGCTGTATAGCCTGATCTCCGGTTATGACCCCAAGGACGCCACCAGCGTTAACCGGACGTATACTGATTTTGTAGCGGGCTTAAATGATTTTCAGGTCAATGGGCTTAAAATAGGCATTCCCAAGGAATATTTCGGTGATGGTGTGGACCAGGAAATAAAGGAAAAGGTCCTTGCCGCAATTAAGCTGCTGGAGAAAAACGGGGCAGAGGTGAAAGAAATCAGCTTGCCCAGCACAGATTATGCCTTGTCCGCCTACTACATTATTGCCTGTGCGGAGGCTTCCTCCAACCTGGCCAGATTTGACGGGGTTAAATATGGATACCGGTCAGGGAAAGGTGAAGGCTTGACCGAGATGTATGAGTATACCCGCCGGGAAGGCTTTGGAGATGAAGTCAAGCGCAGGATTATGTTGGGGACTTTTGTACTTAGCTCCGGCTATATTGATGCTTATTACAAAAAGGCCAAAGCCACGCAAGCCATAATTGCGGACGAGTTTCGGGCGGCTTTTGAGCAGGTGGATTTGATTATGACCCCTACCGCGCCGGACACCGCGTTTAGAATTGGGGAGAGGTCGGCGGACCCCCTTAAAATGTATCTATCGGATATATGCACAGTCACTGTCAATATTGCCGGCTTGCCGGCTTTGTCGGTGCCTTGTGGGGAGATAGGCCGTGGTTTGCCTGTGGGACTGCAGATGATAGCGCCCCATTTTGGCGAGGACCTGTTGTTCAAGGCGGCCCATTATTATGAAAAAATCTCCGGGCTGCGTCTTGCGGACGTGGCTGCGTTATAAGGAGGGAGTATGACATGGAATATGAAATGATTGTGGGCTTGGAGGTTCACGCTGAACTTTCCACCCATTCAAAGATCTACTGCGGCTGTAAAAATGCCTTTGGCGGAGAGGTCAATTCCCAGTGCTGTGAAATTTGCACCGGTCTGCCGGGGACATTGCCCTCCCTCAATGAAAAGGTGGTCGAATATGCCATTAAAATGGGGCATGCGCTGGGCTGCACCATTAACCCCGTCACGAAACAGGACCGGAAAAATTACTTTTATCCCGACTTGCCCAAAGCCTACCAGATTTCCCAATATGACCTGCCCCTCTGTGAGCGGGGGCATTTGGATGTGTTGGTGGAGGATGAGGTGAAGCGCATTGGGATCACCAGGATTCATATTGAGGAGGACGCAGGAAAGCTGCTTCATGATGAAAGCTTTTCCGGTTCCCTGGTGGATTTTAACCGCTGTGGCGTGCCGCTGATTGAGATTGTGTCTGAGCCGGATTTCCGTAGCTCTAAAGAGGCCAAGGCCTATCTGGAAGCACTGAAACAAATCCTGATTTATCTGGACATCTCCGACGGCAAGATGCAGGAAGGCTCCATCCGCTGCGACGTCAATGTGTCTGTCCGCGAGAAGGGCAGCGATATCTTTGGCACACGGGTGGAGATGAAGAATGTGAATACCTTTTCGGGTGCGGTGCGTGCCATTGAATATGAGGCGGCCCGTCAGATAGAGGTGCTGGAATCCGGCGGGACGATATCGCAGGAAACCCGGCGTTGGGATGACAGTAAAGGCGTCAATGTGCTCTTGCGCAGCAAGGAGGACGCCATGGATTACCGCTATTTCCCTGAGCCCGATTTGGGTGCCATAGTAGTCTCGGAGGCATTGATCCGGCAAATGAAGGATGCGCTGCCGGAGCTGCCCAACAAAAAGACCATGCGGTATATGAGGGAATTTGAATTGCCCTCCTTTGATGCCGGCCTACTGGTAGAAAACCGGAATAAAGCCCGCTTTTTTGAAGCCTGTACCGCTATTGGCGGTTGTTCGCCTAAAAATATAGCCAATTGGATTCTGGGGGATATCACCCGTATTCTGCGTGAGAATAAGCAGGAGCTTCCGGAAAGCTGTATAACTCCGGAGAAGCTGGTGGACATGGTGGCGCGGATCGAGAAGGGTGAAATCTCAAATGCCGCGGGCAAAACCATTGTGGAGGTATTGTTGGCTGAGGACAAGGAGGTGGCCCAAATTGTTGAGGAAAAGGGATTGGGGCAGATCTCCGATTCCTCGGCTCTGGAGGATTTGGCCAGAGAGGTGCTGGCCGCCAATGAAAAGGCGGTGGAGCAGTACCGTGGAGGCAAAACCAATGTGTTGGGCTTTTTGGTAGGACAGTGTATGAAGGCCTCCAAAGGAAAAGGCAATCCGGCATTGCTTCGTGAGATTATGCTGAAGCTGATTGAGGAATAAATGAATTAAATGTGATGAAGCTGCCCTTTCATGATCCATGGAAGGGCAGTACTACTATGAACTAGCTTACAGAGAGGGTGGTGGCGGTGGATTTGCAATCCAATATTCGGCAGATGAAGGGTATAGGGGAGAAGCGGGCGGCCCTGTATGAAAAATTAGGCGTCGTCACGGTGGAGGATTTGCTGGGCCTCTATCCCCGCCGCTATATTGACTATGGCAGCTATATTCCACTGACCGATGCGGTGCCGGGAGAGGTGGCCGCCATTAAGGCTACCTTAGTAAAAAAACAGAATCCCGTGCGGATTTCCGGCGGCCGTATATTGTACCGCGCGGTGGCTGCCGATGGGCTCAACAATCTCAATATAGTATTTTTCAACAACAAATTTGCTTTGATGTTTGCACAGGAAGGCAGAGACTATATATTTTATGGCAAGGTGACGGGCAAAGCTATCAAGGAGATGGTTTCACCCACCTTTATTGCCGCCGACGACCCGGTCAAGCTTTATCCTGTTTATCCCCAAACTACAGGCCTATCCTCCCATTCCATAGTGAAGGATGTCAAGCAGGCCTACAAGGCTTGCCAGGAATATATTGAGGATATTTTCCCCGATAATTTGAGGGTAGGCCACCAACTCTGCCATAAAAGCTTTGCGGTTAAAACCATTCATTTTCCTGAAAATGAACACGACTATGAGGTGGCCAAAAAACGGTTGGCCTTTGAAGAATTGCTGGTGCTTCAATTGGCATTGTCCAAGTTGAAGGTGGCAGCAAAAAAAGGATCTGCCATAAAATTGGAGCCTGTGGATATGGAACCATTTTATAATAGCCTGCCCTTTCCATTGACCCAGGCGCAGCGACGGTCCATTGATGAAGGCATTGCCGACCTTCACAGCGGTGTTGTGATGAACCGGCTTGTTCAGGGGGACGTGGGCTCCGGTAAAACTATGGTGGCCGCCGCGCTGGCGTACTACTTGATAAAAAGTGGATATCAGGCGGCTATGATGGCCCCCACTGAGATTTTGGCGAAGCAGCACTTTACTACCTTTATAAAATTATTTGACCGGTTTGGATTCCGTTGTGAGCTGTTGACTGGCAGTATGACGGCGAAGCAACGCCGTGAGGCGGCCATGCATATAGAGACAGGCATGGTGGATTTTGTGGTGGGGACACACGCCGTCATTTCCGGTAGCACCCGGTTTTACAACCTAGGCTTGGTGGTCACCGATGAGCAACACCGGTTTGGGGTGCGGCAAAGGGCCATGCTGAGTGAAAAGGGGGAGCAGCCCCATACCTTGGTCATGTCGGCAACGCCTATCCCCAGAACATTGGCGCTGATTCTGTATGGGGATTTGGATATTTCCATTATTGATGAACTGCCGCCGGGGAGGCAGCAAGTGGACACTGTGCTGATACGCAGCTCTAAGCGGGAGCGTGCCCTGGGATTTGTGAAGGATTTGCTGGACAAAGGGCTTCAGGCTTACATTATTTGTCCCTTAGTTGAGGAGGGGGAGGAGGAGCTCGGCGACCTTAAATCCGTGACCCAGTATGGACAAGATATCGCCGAAAATGAATTGGCCGGCTACCCGGTGGGAATCCTCCATGGAAAGATGAAGCCCAAGGATAAGGACCTGGTCATGGAGCGGTTTGTCAGGAATGAGCTTGGGGTTTTGGTCAGTACCACTGTTGTCGAGGTAGGGGTTGACGTCCCCAACGCGGTTGTTATGATGATTGAGAATGCGGAGCGCTTTGGCCTTTCTCAGCTCCATCAGCTCCGGGGCAGGGTGGGGCGTGGACGGGAAAAATCCTACTGCATTCTAATCTCCGACAGCAACAATGAGGTATCCATTACAAGGCTGGGGATTTTGACGAAAACCAATGATGGGTTCCGCTTGGCGGAGGAGGACCTCAAGCTCCGGGGGCCAGGCGACTTTTTTGGAAACCGGCAGCATGGGTTGCCCACCCTAAAAGTGGCCAATATGCTGACAGATTCCAAGCTGCTCCGCGTAACCAGTGATGTTGCAAACGAAATATTGCAAAAGGACCCCCAGCTTATTACAGAGGAATATAAAGGCCTTGCCGGTGCGGTTGAGCGGTTGTTCGGCCATTTAGACGGAACGGTATTGAATTAAGTTTACCTATAATTATTTTATATACGATAGGGGATTTTTATGGAGATTATTCCAACGGATCACCAGAACCGGAACCAGGTAAATACATTTATCGCCGAGCATTGGGGAGGAACCTTGATGGTGATTTGCGGCGAAGAGGTGGACGTGGCCGGGTATCTGGGCTTCGCCGCTATGGAGGAGAATTCTGTTGTAGGCGTTGTCTGCTATAGAATCCAGGAGGATCTGGGCGAGATTATTTTGCTGCATAGCCTCGTAAAGCGGTCCGGCAGAGGCAAGTCGATGTTGGCGGAGGCTGAAAGAGCAGCTTATCGGAACGGCTGTACGCTGATGAAGGTGGTTACCACCAATGACAATATTGATGCATTGCGTTTCTATCAGCGCTGCGGATACGATCTGGTCAAGGTGCATTATAATTCAATGGATTTGGTGCGCAGGATCAAGCCTTACGTACCCCTGGTGGGGGAGTATGGGTTACCGCTAAAATCGGAGATGGAGCTTGTAAAAGCGTTGAAATAACTTATTCACTCAATGATAGCGTTATTTTAAAAAGAAAGTAGAATGCGACCCGAATTGTACGCTATGTAAGGTTACTGGTCAACTCACTTTTTCGGGCATTTCTAAAACTGCTTTAATGTGCTATAATGGATAACAAAAATTTGATTGGAGTGGATAACCATGTATGAACTGCTTAAGCTTTTGGAACATAATGCCCGTTACAGCACAGCACAACTGGCTACCATGCTGGGAACAACTGAGGCCGAGGTTCAGGCAGCCATCGCCCAATATGAGAAGGAGGGCGTTATCCGTGGCTATACCACTATTGTGGACTGGGAAAAGACGGAACGCGAATATGTGTCCGCCAGGATCGAGCTCAAGGTGGTTCCGGAAAAGAACAGGGGCTTTGAGGAGGTGGCGGAGCAAATTTCAAGGTTTGAGGAGGTCAGATCCCTGCGCCTGATGAGCGGCGGGTATGACCTTGCCGTCACTGTAGTGGGGAAGACCTTTAGAGATATCGCCTCCTTTGTGGCCTATCGGTTGGCGTCCCTGGAATCGGTTCAGTCCACGGCGACTCACTTTATCCTGCGCACCTACAAGGAAAATGGGGTGGTTACGGAGCAGAGCAAGGATGAACGGGGGGTGGTCTTGTAATGGATTACAGCAACATACTTTCCCGGAGGGCCATGGAGCTCAAGCCCTCTGGGATTCGTAAATTCTTTAATGCGGCTTCTGAAATGGATGATGTAATTTCCCTGGGTGTGGGTGAGCCGGATTTCCGCACCCCCTGGTGTATACGGAAGGCCGGTATCGATTCACTGGACAAGGGGAAAACCTGGTATACAGCCAATACAGGACTTGCGGCGTTGCGGGAGGAAATTACCCGTTATCTCTACCGCAGGTTTGAGCTGGAGTATGATGTCAAGGACGTTTTGGTAACGGTGGGCGGCTCCGAGGCCATTGATATCTGTGTACGGTCCCTGATCAATCCAGGGGACGAGGTGTTGATTCCAGAACCCTGTTTTGTGGCGTACGCGCCTATTGTGGACCTTTCAGGAGGAAAATCGGTACCCATTGTGACCTGTGAGGAGGACGAGTTTCGTCTCAATTCACAGGCACTTAGGAAGGCCATCACCCCCAAAACCAAGCTGCTGATTTTTCCATTCCCCAACAACCCCACCGGCGGCATTATGCGAAGGGAACATCTGGAGAAAATCGTGGCTGTTTTAAAGGACACGGATATTGTGGTGTTGTCGGATGAGATATACGCCGAGCTCACGTATGGGGGAAGGCATGTATCCATTGCGTCAATGCCGGGGATGAAAGAGAAAACCGTTGTGGTCAACGGTTTTTCAAAAGCTTATGCAATGACCGGCTGGCGCTTGGGCTATGCGGCAGGGCCGTCGCAAGTGATGGAGGTGATGAATAAAATTCATCAGTATGCCATTATGTGCGCCCCCACCACCAGCCAGTACGCAGCTATCGAAGCGCTGAAAAGCTGTGATGAGGAAATAGAAGCGATGGCTGCGGAGTACAATATGCGCAGGCGCGTGATTGTGGAGGGGCTCAATAGAATTGGGCTCAAATGCTTTGACCCCGGGGGGGCGTTTTATGCTTTTCCATCCATAAAATCCACGGGGATGACCTCCCAGGATTTTTGTGAAGGGCTGCTTCATTCCAAACGGGTGGCGGTGGTGCCGGGGGATGCTTTTGGGGAGAGCGGGGAAGGCTTCATCCGCATCTCTTACGCCTCATCTATGGACCATATTCTCACGGCGTTAGAGCGCATGGAGGCCTATTTGCAGGAAATATAGATAGGGAAAAGGCAGTGCTTACGCACTGCCTTTGTTACATATGGAACCGTTTTTTCAACTCATGCTTGGTCCGCCGGTCCTTAAAAATAAACATTCCAATAAAGGTAAGCAGGCTGTAGACGGCTGAAGCGATGATTAACCAGTCCACTGTGGCGATCTTGAGGAGCCAAATAATCAGCGGAGCAACACCTAGCAAGGCGATAATAAATTGGTAGATAATATAGTCCCTCAACAGCATGGGCTTAAATACGATTATGATGGTGATGATAGTAGTCCCCAGCATGATTACTGCGGGAACCAGGTAGTTGATGGACCACCATACAGTGCCGGTTTGGGAATCGATGAAGATCATGAAAAGGGAGAACCCGATGACGTTGGCTAGGATCATCAGTCCCAGGTTTCTGTGTGAGCGAACCGCGAAGATAATGGTGATGGTCAGATACAGGGTAGTCACCATAGCGATGACCGCCCATAGAGAGTGCTCCGGGACGACAAAATCAATGGTTAATATGGTAGCGATGGCGACAATAGCTAGAAAAATAATCAGGCGGATCAAATATTTAAATTTCTTTTTAGAGATATTGGTGGGATAATCCAATTCATAATGGTCATCAATTTCAGCGGTGTTTTGTCCGCATAGAGGACAAAGGTCAATATCGTTTTCAATGTGGACGTGGCAGCGGTTGCAGAGTCTCATCCCTTATCCTCCTTTTTTGCTGTAAAGGCCCCTGTTTCCTGCCAGTTGGTGGAGACGGTTACCCCAAGGCCATAATCGGTCAATATTTTAAAGAAGCGGTATTCAATGGAGGTTTCCTCAATCCCCGATGTAAAACTGATGACCATCTGATCCTTATAGGAGCACATGCCAATCTTCTTTTGCTGGACGTCGTTGACCCATACATGGATTAAAAACCGGTCGATAAAGGGCTCCAGCTCCTCAGGGACGGTAATCCGCCCCATATTGGTGAGGGTGCTGGTCAGGGACTTTTCTCCTATTTTGTAGATGATTTTTAACGCCAGATCCTTGATGGGTATAGGAATGGCCCGAAGCATAATGTTTTGCTGGGCGCTGACATTATATTTGATTTTTGCCGCCAGATGTTCCCGGTTAATTTTCGTTTTTAAATCCTCTTTGACGAAGGCCAAAACCTCATCAAAGGGGATGTTTCGGTTTTGGTAAAAATCCATTCCTGTACTAATCACGGCAAAGAAATTGCGCAGGGTACTGGAATCAAAATAAGCGCGCAGGTTGACGGGAACGCTGATTTCAATCGGCCTGTTTTTCCGCATATTATATTGAAAGCTCTCCTTATAAATAGAGTACATCAATACGGCGGTCAAAAATATGGTGATAGTGGTGTTGTGCTTTTTGGCCAGAGCCAGGAGAGCTTTGGTGGAGACAATTCCGTGAATCACCTTGATTTCACGGTTAAACAAAGGCACTCCCTTGATGCGGTAAGCCTGAGGACGGTAGGGCTTGCCCACCTCCTCACTTTCGCGCCAATGGCGCAGAAAGCTGTCTGAGGCAAATTCCCTTGAGGACGCGTCTTCAATTTCGGGCAGAACATCCGTCTTGATCTGCTCTGGGTATTTTTGCTTAAAGTAGTGCAACAGTATGGTTTTGATGAAATATAAAGCCCCAAATCCATCAGTGAGGACATGAAACCCATCAAAATTCACCATTTTGTTATAGTAGGTGAGCCGGAAAAGAAAGCCGTTGGCGTTGAATTTATCTATAGAAGCGCAGGGAAACCGGTGATCTATGGAGACCATAGGCTTGGCGAAGTTCCGCTCAAGATAATACCAAAAAAAGCCTTTGCGCAACTTCACTCCAAAAAAAGGAAGCTCTTCCAAGGCTTTTTCTAAAGCAGCTTGCAGCAGATCAGGCTCGACCATTTCGACCAGCTTCACCGAGACGCGGTAAACATTGGTGGATTTTTTTGATGTAACTGATGGGTAGATTTTGGCGGCATTGTCAAGTTTTTCCCAATAAAACTCATCGTAGTTGCGTGACATAGGCGGCCCTCCCGGCGCATGGATTCCTTTACTTCTATTATAACCAGTTGAAAAAATAAAGACAAGCTTCAAATTGTGAAGCTTGTCTTTATTCTCTTGAAAAAGAGTAATTAGGAAAAGTTGCTCATGACATCATCAATATCGGCGGTGGTTGTCGTCACTATGATGGTAAGCATATAGTTGTCGATTTTTCGCACAAAATAATATTGGTTCATGCCAAGTACCGCCTCATACTCAGCTGCCGCAGCGACGTATGTATTGCCGCCAATTTTATACTCGCTGGGGTCTGACACAGAAGCGCCATAAAGCGATACCATTGAAGCGACGGCATCTAAGTAATCCTGCTCAGTGAAGCTGTCGGGGTCACTGACTGTGTAAGAAATATTCTCATAAGAAACTATAATATTGTTGCCTTCCACATCGTAGGTATACATATCATAAATCGCTTGTTGCTCAAGCTGTTCTTCCGTCACGGCAACGCCAGCTTCTCCCAACAGCTCTACACCAATACCAGTAACTGCTGCTAATTCCTCATCTGTACCCACGGTCCACCCTTCAGGCAGATTAAAGGTCAGGGAACTGTAGGAGTTCTTGAACGTGTCATTATCCCACTTTCCCCGGGACAGCCCCTTGTCGTTACTGCCGCAACCAGCCAATAAGGTTAAGCTTAGGGTGAGGATCAATAAAGCGCTAAAAATTTTTTTCATGGTCTTTTCTCCTTTTTTCCTGTAAGGCGCATTAAAATAGTAGAGCAACAAATACAGGTTTATATTTCTACGCCTATAAAGTATAACATAAATTACCAATATATGCAAGAATTGGACATAAAGATTGTGATTTTCTCAAATTAATGTTACAATAAAATCCAATACAGTCGAATTGGAGCAAACTATATGGCGCAAATTGAGCATAATCCTATATTGTGGGAATCGGAATCCTCAGACACGGCCCTCCTGATGGTCCATGGCATATTTGGAAGTCCCAATCAATTTACGGATATGGCGGAATACTTTCATGAGCGGGGATACACGGTGCAAACCGTTTTGCTGCCCGGGCACGGGGGTTCTACCCAGGATTTTGCCAATACAAGGGCTTTTGCCTGGCGGGCCTATTACAAGCTCTGCTTGAAAAAGCTCAAAAGCCGTTATAAAAGGGTGGTGCTGGTAGGCCACTCTATGGGAGGATTGCTGGCCGCAGAATGTGTCACGGAGATGGAGTGTGACGGGTTGATCCTTATTGGAACCCCTACCTCCATAGCCGCGCGGCTCACCAGCCTGCACCGCCATGTGACCAACGCCAAGGCCTTAGATGAAAATATGGAAGATTATATGAGTATGTACAGCGTGGACACACCCAAACTTTGGGAAGCGTTATCCTGGACCATGCCTATGCTGGACTTGGTCCAGATGTGTTCCGACGTCCACGATTTTCTGCCTGAAATCAATGTCCCGGTTTTTATCTGTCAGTCCAAAGGGGACACCACTATTGGAAGAAGCAGCGCTGAGGATTTAGCTTTGGGCCTAAATCATACCTTGGTGGAAATAACTCTGCTCAAGGATTCCACTCACAGCCACTTTACCCCTGAGGAAAGGGCTTTGTTGCTGCGAAAAATGGAACGTTTTTTAGAGCGGCTGTGATTGAGTAAGCCGCCATTTCTGGCCTGGAAATAAATATACGGAAAATCATTGACAATTAACCTATAAAACATTATATTTGATAGTGTTGTTGACTTCTTTTTACAACTTGTGAGAAAGAAGCTTGACAGCACTTTCATTATGTATAGTGTTTTCCGGGAGAGAGATATCAGGATGATATGGCTCACTTGTGGAAATGCTAGTTTTGGAGCAACTGGAGCGGTTTTGGAAAAGAAAGGGATGCTATATAAGAGTATACGCTCTTTAGGCGCTATCTTTTTGGTTCGTTTTCTGGAGCATTTCAAAAGTTACCTTGGTTGCCCAAAGCGATCCGTCGCGGAGAAATCCAAAATAACAATTGCGCTTTCGCGACGGTGCGCCGTATGACCATTATAAAAGGGTGCCGGTGGGCGCAGATGGAAACGCCTCCGCATTGAAAAACCTTTTGCGGGTAGTGGTATCAAAAGGCGCTTTGTGGTACGGCCGTTCTGAGAAGGCTTGGGCCGTAACCAAACCGCAAAGGGGGGTTGTCCCTGTGGACAATGCTGTTATTGTAAGCCTGCAAAATATTGTAGTCGATTTTGACGGGGAGAGGGTACTAAAAGGGATTCATCTGGATATTCACGACAAGGAGTTTGTCACCCTTCTCGGACCGTCGGGGTGTGGAAAAACCACAACGCTGCGCATTATAGGCGGCTTTGTAAGCCCCACCCAAGGCGACGTCTACTTTTCGGGCAAACGAATCAACGATCTGCCGGCGCATAAGAGGCAGGTCAACACCATTTTTCAACGCTACGCGCTGTTTCCCCACCTCAATGTTTATGAGAACATTGCCTTTGGATTGAAGCTTAAAAAGATGAGCGATAAATCCATCAAAGCCACGGTGCAGGAAATGATGCGGCTTGTGAACCTGAAAGGATTTGAACGACGAAATGTGACCTCGCTTTCCGGCGGCCAGCAGCAACGGGTTGCCATCGCGAGGGCGCTTGCAAATCATCCCAAAGTATTGCTGCTGGATGAACCCTTAGGGGCCCTGGACTTAAAGCTGCGGAAGGAGATGCAGCGGGAGCTGAAGGCCATACAGCAGGAGATGGATATCACCTTTCTCTATGTCACCCACGACCAGGAGGAAGCTCTGTCCATGTCGGACACCGTTGTTGTGATGAATAATGGGGAGATCCAGCAAATCGGTACGCCTCAGGATATATACAATGAGCCGGGCAATGCCTTTATCGCCGATTTTATCGGCGAGAGCAATATTATTGACGGCTTTATGCATAAGGATTTTTTGGTGGAGTTCTTTGACAAGCGGTTTACCTGTGTGGACAAGGGCTTTGCGCTAATGGAACGGGTGGACGTGGTGATCCGCCCGGAGGATATAAAGATAGTGCCTGCCATTCAGGGACAGTGGACCGGTGTGGTGGAGACGGTTACATTTAAGGGGGTACATTACGAAAGCATTGTTGAGTCCCATGGCTACAAGTGGATGATTCATTCTACCGGCTACGCGGAGCCGGGAATGATCATTGGGATGCAGGTGTTGCCGGACGATATCCACATCATGAAAAAGATGGAGGAAAGCGCATGAAATCGAAATTGCCTGCGGTTCCCTATCTGCTGTGGATGGGGGTTTTTACCATTGTGCCCTTTCTTCTGGTAATCTTTTTTGCCTTCACTGATTCCAGCGGGAGGTTTACTCTGGATAACCTGTCGGGAATCACAAGCTATATCCCTGTCTTTGGGCGCTCACTGTGGCTGGCGTTAGTTGCGACGGTGATTTGTTTGGTGTTGGCGTACCCCTTTGCCTATATCATTTCACGAATTCCCAGTCACCGGCAAAGCATTTTTTATATGCTGGCCATCCTGCCCATGTGGATGAATTATTTGCTGCGCACCTACGCGTGGATGACTATACTGGAAAACAACGGGTTGCTCAACCGGTTTTTAGGTTTGTTTGGCATCGGTCCCCTCAGCTTGATCAATACCCAAGGCGCAGTTGTGTTGGGAATGGTCTATGACTTTATCCCCTTTATGATCTTGCCCTTATATTCCACCATGGTCAAGATTGATAACAGTGTGGTTGAGGCGGCCCAAGACCTAGGGGCCAGTACTTGGTCGGTGCTGACTAGAGTCATTTTGCCCCTCAGCGTTCCGGGTATTACTACGGGGATTACCATGGTCTTTGTACCCTCTGTCAGCACCTTTATCATTTCCCGCATGCTGGGTGGTGGAAGCTGGCTGATGATCGGCGACCTGATCGAGATGCAGTTTTTGGGCAACGCCTATAACCCCAATCTTGGTTCAGCCATCTCACTGGTTTTGATGGTGATTGTCCTGATCATTATGAGCATCACCAACCTGTTTGATGATGAAGAAGTAGGTGAGATGATCAAGTGACCAAGATGAAAAATTCGTCCAAGCTGTATTTGGTTCTCATTTATATTTTTCTTTATGCTCCCATTATAGTGTTGATGGTATTTTCCTTCAACTCCTCCAAGTCCCGCAATGTCTGGACCGGCTTTACCTTAAACTGGTACAGCAATTTGTTTAACAACCGGCAGATCACAAATTCGCTGATGAATACGCTGGTTCTGGCGTTGGTATCATCGGTAGTGGCCACCATTATAGGAACCTTGGCGGCGCTGGGAATTTCCTCTATGAAGAAAAAGGCCCGTACTTTGGCCATTAACCTGACCTATATTCCCATTATCAGCCCGGAGATTGTGACGGGTGTTTCCCTTATGCTCCTGTTTGTTATGGCGGGGGTAGGCTTGGGTATGACCACCTTGATCTTGGCCCACATCACCTTTAATATCCCTTATGTAATCCTCAATGTGCTGCCTAAGTTCAGGCAGATGGATACCCACCTGTATGAGGCAGCCCAGGATTTGGGATGCAACGGCGTCCAGGCTTTTTTTAAGGTGGTGGTGCCGGAGATTATGCCTGGGATTATATCCGGGTTTTTGATGGCGCTCACATACTCCATTGATGATTTTGTCATCAGCTATTTTACTACCGGGCCCCAGTCCCAGACGCTGCCGATCACCATTTATTCTATGACCCGGAAAAGGATCAGTCCGGAGATTAACGCCTTATCCACCATTATTTTTTTGATTGTATTAACGGTCCTAATTGTGATGAATGTGGCGGATTCTAATAAGCAGAAGAAAATAAACGCAATGAATGTTAGAAGGGAGTCGCTGTGATGAAAAAAGGTATTGCCTTGTGCGTGATGATATTAATGATGCTGTCCGTGGCCCTGCCGGTATTTGCGGAGGTAGAAGTGGAGGACGCCGGCATCTATGAGAAATTCAAGGGCCAGAATATCACCGTCAACGTCTATAATTGGGGAGAGTATATTGCCGACGGTACCGACGGCGCTATGGATGTCAACGCCGAATTTGAGGAGTTGACGGGGATCAAGGTAGTGTATAATACCTTTCCCACCAATGAGGAACTGTATGCCAAGCTGAAAAACGGCAGTGTCCAGTATGACGTGATTATTCCCTCTGACTATATGATCAACCGGATGATCGCGGAGGATATGCTGTTGCCGCTGGATTATGTCAATATTCCCAATGCCCAATATGTTATGGACGAGTTCCTTAATCTGGAATTTGATCCCCGGAACGAATACTCCATACCCTATACCTGGGGCTTAGTGGGGGTGTTTTACAATAAAGAAGTAGTGGACAAGGAGGATCTGGGCAGTTGGGATTTGCTGTGGAATGAAAAATATTCCGGAGAGATCCTCATGTTTTCCAACCCCAGGGACGCTTTTGGCATCGCTCAAAAGCTTTTAGGCGCATCCTTCAACTCTGAAAATAAGGATGAATGGGACGCTGCCCTGGAGAAGCTAATTGAACAAAAGCCGTTGGTACAGGTCTATGTTATGGATGAAATCTATGACAAAATGTCCGGCGGGGAGGCGGCTATCGGCCCCTATTACTGCGGTGACGCCAAGGTTTTGATTGAGGAAAACGATAATATCGGATTCTATTTCCCCAAGGAGGGCACCAACCTGTTTGTAGACGCCATGTGTATCCCCTCCAGCGCCCGGAATAAGGAAGCCGCTGAGCTTTACATCAATTTTATGCTGGAAACAGAGGTAGGACTAGCCAATACGGATTATATCGGTTACGCGACTCCAAACCAGCGTGTGTATGACGCATTGGATGACGACGTAAAGAGTGATCCAATTTATTATCCCGACGAGGCCACGTTGGCCAATACAGAAGTATTTCAAAATTTATCCCCTGAAATGAATGAGTATGTCAGTCAGCTTTGGGTAAACTTGATGGGAACTTCGGCCAACGGCAACAACAGTGCGTGGATGGTCATTGTTTTGTTTATTGTGGCAATCCTATTGGTGGTGATCGTTGTCTTATCAAGAAGAAGGAAAAAGAAAAGGGAAGAGTATTGATAGGGTCATAAATGAAAAGCCTTCGGCGCTTTAACCGCCCCTCGTCAAGCAGGCAACAAAAGAATAAAAACGGATGGATTATCTATGGCAATCTATCCGTTTTTTGTGCGACCTTGTTTGTATAATGCGCGTATGTTATAATTTTTTAAAAATCATCGCTGCCAAATAAAAAGCGAACATTTGTGATAATAGCAACCCAGTTCAAGAAAACAAAATTCTGATATGTTATATTTCTTTTGGAGATGAGATATGGATATATGGGAGAAAATCCATGCGGCGCAGCGTATGCAAGACTATATTCATCAGAATCTTGACGAAAATATGGCGCTGGAGGACATTTGCGAAGCTGCCAGATATTCAAAATGGCATTCATTCCGAATCTTTAAGGAAGTATTCCACAAAACGCCTTTTGAATATATAAGAGCTTTGCGGCTTACAAACGCCGCCCGCAACATCAAAAATGATTCTGACGCCACCATATTGGATGTTGCTGTAAATGTTGGGTTTGCTTCACATGAGGGGTTTACAAAAGCATTTCATGCTTATTTTGGGGTTAATCCCAACAAATACCGCAACCATATTCCGCGGCGGTATTTGTATTTTGAACCTTCTCCTATTCTCCATTATTATCTACTACTCAATTCTGAGGAGCGTATCGAGATGGCAGAAAATCAAAGAACCGTTACGGTAACTGTTGTTGAAAAAACACCACGAAAGCTAATATTAAAACGCGGCATAACTTCAACTGATTATTTTAGTTATTGCGAGGAAATCGGCTGCGATGCGTGGGAAATTTTAGAAACTGTGCCACGAGCGTTGGATAAAGTGGCGTTTTTGGAGTTGCCCCCAAGCCTAATTACGCCCGGCACATCCAAAGCGGCCTGTGGGTTGGAAGTGCCCATTGATTTCCGTGCAAAGATACCTGAAGGCTTTGAGATGATTGAGTTGCCATCATGCCTTATGATGTGGTTTAACGGCGCACCGTATGAGAATGAAGGCTGGTTTGGCGAGGCCCATTCGGAGCTGCGCCGCGTGATTGAAAATTATAAACCTGAATTATATGGATATGAATTTGCAGAAGATCTCGCGCCTCATTATCATTATGGTACATCCGCCGAAACCGGTTGCAGGGAAATGATCCCAGTCAGACGCTTACCAGCAAAATAGGTCCGTATGTAGTTAGCCGTAAAAGTTGTTTCGCAACGTCATTGAGCTTTTTCATAATGAAAAAAGTGCGGTTCCAGGTCATGGAACCGCACTTTCCCTATATTCTTCACGTTCGTTAATTCAGCGATATAATGTGTTCATTGCTAAATACTTTTTTGTCTGATTTTGAAGCCGGTTCATTATACAGGCGCACTTATTTTAGTCTATTCATTTATCGTCTTTATTCGCTCATAGTATTTTTTGTCATACATATCAAATTTCTGTTGGTAAGCCTCCGTTTTTGAATTATGCATTTCCCGGAGGTATTCGTGGCGGTCGAGGGCATTTGCTTTTCCAGAGTAGCTGATGACATGGACGCCAATATTGGAGCAGTGATCGGCGACACGTTCCAAATCATAAAGAATCTGAATAAAGGGAAAAGCGGATTCTATAGAGCATTTTCCATTTCGCAGCCGCTCGCTGTGGCGCACCTTTAAGGTTTCCACCAATATATTGATCACTTCCTCCAGAGGCTCAATGGTGGATGCTAAGCTAGTATCCTTCTCAATATAGCCTTTAATTGCCAGATCCAAAATTTCAGAAACGGCATCAAACAAGGCGTCTAACTCCGCAATTGCCATAGAGGAGAAAGCCTTGCCGGAGGCGGCCATATCGGCGGCTGAATTAGAGATATTGTCCGCATGGTCACCGATGCGTTCAAACTCATTGACTACCTGCAAAACCTCTGATAAGGCGATGTTTTCCGTTTCGGACAAATCCCGCTCCGCCAATTTTAATAAATATTGATCAACGCGGCTTTGAAAACGGTCAATGACATCCTCGACCTCGTTGGCGCGCTCCCGCTTCTTTTTGTCATAGGAGTGCACCAGTTCCACCGAGGTATTATAGTTGGCCAGGGAAAGCTGCGCCATACGAACTACAGCTCCACGAGCCTGCTCAATGGCGTAACCAGGGGAGCCCAGGAAGCGCTCATCCAATCCGGCGGTTTCCTCATCCTCTGTAAAATCAGAAGAATCTGTTTTGATAAATTTCTTTGATAAAGCTTCAAATGCGCCGATAAAAGGAAAAAATAGGATGGTGCAAGTCAGGTTAAAGAGAGTATGAAAATCGGCAATATTGCCCCGGTTAATGGGGTTGTCCCAAAAGGCAAACCCTATAGTGTATTGTATGGCATAAATACCGATCAGGAAAATAACAGTCCCGGCGACATTGAATAAAACGTGGACAAAAGCGGACCGCTTTGCATTTTTAGACGCCCCGATACTGGCGAGCACCGGGGTGATGCAGGTGCCGATATTTTGTCCCATAATAATGGGGAAGGCCGAGGAAAAGGTAATTGCGCCTGTAGAAGACAACGCCTGTAAGATACCCACTGAAGCCGATGAGGATTGAATAATCATGGTGACGATCATACCCACAAGCACGCCTAAAATGGGGTTGGAGAACATGGAGAAAAGCTGAGTAAAGCTTTCATTATCCTGTAGGGGCTTAAGGGCATTCTCCATAGCGAACATGCCGCTAAACAGGATGCCGAACCCCAGCAAAATATATCCAACATCTTTGTGGGTCTTTTTCCGCCCGCCTAAAAAAAGGAGGATACCGATGATGGCGGCTACGGGTGCCAGCGTGGTTGGCTTGAGCATAGAAAGTATGATGCTGTCTGTGGAGCTTTCAAGGGAACTCAACCGGAGTATATGGGCGGTGATGGTAGTACCGATGTTGGCGCCCATAATAACCCCAATGGCTTTGCGAAGCTTCAACAGCTTGGCGTTGACCAAACCGACTATGATGACGGTGGTGGCCGACGAAGATTGAATAACGGCTGTAACCAAAGCGCCCAACAGGATT
>Ga0153947_1000604_pt1 | contig 17862 bp, 15 predicted proteins | sample TSNJ031MetaG_FD_104697 | JGI IMG/M metagenome (GOLD analysis project Ga0153947, IMG submission 104697) | Attine ant fungus gardens microbial communities from New Jersey, USA - TSNJ031 MetaG | ecosystem: Host-associated > Fungi > Mycelium > Unclassified | place: USA: New Jersey, Wharton State... | reverse complement strand
TGCTATACTTGGCTTTGTCAAACTCCATCTGATGTCATTCTCTCTTTGTGTTTTGTGGTGATTACACTTTGAGAGTGTCATTTTTGATGGAGTTTGCTTCATATAGCACCACGGGTTAACTTACATGAGATAAAAAAGAACACCAGGTCAGACATACCTGGTGTTCTTTATATTACGCCTTATCCTTAGGCTTAAATATCAGGGCTGCCAGCAGCCCGAAGAACATTGCGGCCGCGATGCCGCCGGAAGCGGCGCTGAGGCCGCCGGTGAGAACGCCCATAAGCCCCTTCTCCCGGATAGCGTCCAGGGTTCCCTTGGCGATGGTGTTGCCAAAGCCCAGCAGGGGGATGGTGGCGCCTCCGCCGGCATAGTCGATAAGCGGCTGGTAGACGCCCAATCCTCCCAGGATGACCCCCGTCACCACGAAGATTACCAGAATCCGGGCGGGGGTGAGCTTGGTGTAGTCAATGAGCAGCTGGCCTACGGCACAGATCAGGCCGCCTACTAAAAAGGCACGGGCATATTCCATAAAAATTTGCATAATGCTTCCTCCGAAAGAAAATAGGTTAAGGAGTTGTGGACAGGTGAACCAGATGGGCCACCGCGGGGATGGATTCCTTCTGTTGCACGCTGACCGTGGACATGAGCGCGCCGGTAGCCACAAACAGCAGGTTGTTAATCTTTCCCTCGCGCATGGACTGCATAATATAGGAGCATAATACGGTGGCGGAGCAGCCGCAGCCGGAGCCGCCCGCGTTCACCTCGCTCTGGATATCCCGGTCATAGATCATAAGGCCGCAATCCCCATGCTTTTTGCCCATTTTGTAGCCGTCCCGCTCCAGCAGCTGAATCAGAAGCTGGGAGCCCACCGCTGCCAGGTCGCCGGTGAGGATGAGATCGTAGTTGTCCGGCCCGGTCATGGTATCCTGAAAATACCGGGAGATGGTCTGGGCGGCGGCCGGGGCCATGGCTGCCCCCATGTTGTTGATGTCCTTGACGCCCTTGTCCAGGATGCTGCCAAACTGAACCGCCTTCACATAGGGGGGCGCGGTGGAGGCTCCCACGACGGCGGCCCCCGCGCCGGTGGCTGTCCACTGGGCGGTGGGGGTGCGCTGTCCGCCGTACTCCAGAGGGAAGCGGAACTGGCGCTCCGCCGAGCAGAAATGGGAGGAGGTTACGGCCAGCGCGTTGGCGGCCGCGCCAGTTTCCACAAAAAGGGCGGCCAGGCCGAGGCTTTGGGCCATGGTGGCGCAGGCGCTGTAGACGCCCACCAGGGGAATGCCCAGATCCCGGAGGCCGTAGTGGCTGCCGATACACTGGTTGAGCAGATCCCCCGCAAACATGCAGTCGATTTGAGTGGGGGAAAGATTTCCCTTTGACAGGGCCTTTTCCGCCACCTCCTGCTGCATTCGGCTTTCGGCCTTTTCCCAGGTGGTCTGTCCGAACATGGAGTCCTGGTTCAGGATGTCGATATAGGAGGCCATAGGGCCCTCCGATTCCTTCTTGGAGGCCACCGCCGCGTAGCAGAGCACCGAGGGGGAGGAGTTCAGCTTGATGGTATAAGTTCCTTGACGTTCCGGCATGGTATGTCCTCCTTTTTAATAAAGTCCGAATAAATAGACAATCAGCCCGTATACAATTCCGGCGGTGATGCCGTATACAATAACCGGGCCCGCGATAATAAACATTTTGGCTCCCAGGCCGAGGATATAGCCCTCGCTTTTAAACTCCAGGGCCGGCGCGGCGACAGCGTTGGCAAATCCGGTGATGGGAACCAGCGTTCCCGCTCCGCCGTATTTTGCCAGATCGTCGTACACATTCAGCCCCGTAAACAGCGCCGCCAGAAATACCAGGGAGATGGAGGCCGCGGGGGCCGCCACATCCTGGGAAAGCCCCAGATAAAGATATAGATTGATGAGCGCCTCCCCCAGGGTACAGATGGAGCCGCCAATCAGAAAGGCCAAGGGTACGGTCACCGCGGTTCTGGAACGGGGCGACACGGTTTGCGTCATTTGATCGTATGCTACATTGGTCAGACTTGACATTCAATAATCACCTCGGCCTTATTTTTTCCCGGGATTCCTGTATTATAGATGGGGATTATTGAACATTGCGGCATATTTTGCTATAATAACATTGTTGGCTTTACAATAATTTGAATTAAGATTGACGAAATGGGGTAAGTTTATTGCCAAGCAAAGTAGTTGTGGGTGTACAATGGGGCGATGAAGGCAAAGGAAAGGTAATTGACATCCTTGCGTCCAGATCCGATGTTGTGGTGCGCTCCCAGGGCGGCAACAACGCGGGACATACTGTGGAAAATGACGGCGGGGTCTATAAGCTGCGCCTGATTCCTTCGGGGATATTGTATCCCCAGGTGGAGTGCTTCATCGGCTGCGGCACCGTTATTGATCCCAAATCCCTGCTGGAGGAAATCCGGGAGATGCAGGCCCGGGGTATTTCCTGCGAAAACCTGCGCATTGATACCCGCGCCCATATGGTGATGCCCTGGCATTTGCAGCTGGACGCGTTGAGCGAGGACGCGCGGGGCGAGGGGGATATCGGCACCACCCGCCGGGGCATCGGCCCCTGCTATATGGATAAGGCCGAGCGCACCGGCCTGCGGTTCTATGACCTGATAACCCCCGGCGAGCTGGCAAAAAAAGCCCCCCTGCCCGGAAAGCTGAAAAACGACATCATTACCAAGGTCTACGGAAAACCCGCCCTGGATGTGGACGCGATTATCGCGGAGTATGCCCAGATTGGCGAGGAGCTGCGGAAATATGGAGCCGACGTCTCGGTTCTGACCTACAACGCCTACCGGGAGGGGAAGGAAATCCTCTTTGAGGGCGCCCAGGGAACCCTTTTGGATCTGGATGTGGGCACCTACCCCTTTGTAACCAGCTCCAACCCCATTTCGGGGGGCGTGTGCACCGGCACCGGCATCGGCCCCACCATGATCGACCAGGTGATCGGCGTGTCCAAGGCGTATACAACCCGTGTGGGCAAGGGGCCCTTTCCCACCGAGCTTTTCGACGGAATCGGCTCCGAGATCCGGGAAAAAGGCCACGAATACGGCACCAACACCGGGCGGCCCCGCCGGGTGGGCTGGTTTGACGCGGTGATCCTGCGCCACGCTGTCCGCGTAAACGGGCTTACCTGCCTGGCGGTGAATAAGCTGGATACCCTCAGCGGCTTTGATACCCTGAAAATCTGCACCGCCTACAAGAGAAAGGACGGCAGCCTGATAAAGGAATTCCCCCCCACCTTTGAGGAGCTGGAGGAATGCACCGCCGTGCTGGAGGATATGTCCGGCTTTGGGGAGGATATTTCAGGCTGTAAAAACTTTGCCGATCTGCCGGAGGCCTGCAAGCGGTATATCGCCCGGCTGGAGGAGGTCTGCGGCTGCCCCATCAGGATGGTGGGCGTAGGCCCGGCCAGAAGCCAGAACCTGGAGCGGTAGCGGGATTCTCCCGCGGCCCGGCATGAAAGGGGTGAACTACAGGTGCAGATACTGTCGCTAAGTATAGGCGAGCCCTTTACGTCCCCTGCTTGGGGAAGCAATTTCGTGTTTTTTTCCGGAGATCCGGGGGCGGTCATCCCGGAGGAGGATTCCAAGGAATACCTCAGGCGGGTGTGCAAATATGCCCGGATGCACCAGGTTTACCTGGTGCCGGAGCGGTTTATGCTGATGAATTACCAGTGTATGTGCCTCGTTTCCCCCCAGGGGAAGATGCTGGGCGCTCAAAAGGCCACCCATCTCTATCTTCCCGCCCAGCCGGGCAGCAAGCGCGGCATAGCCATTGATGTGTTCAGCACGGAGTTCGGCGGCATCTTTCTTTGTGTGGATGTAGACGTTTATCACCCTGAGGTGCTGCGGATCGCCGGGGAGATGGGGGCTCAATATGTTTTTTGCTCCCAGCAGATCAGCCGGGAGGATTATTCCAGTCATATGGTAACCAGTGGTATCTGGAATGGAGCCCAGGCCAACAACCTGTTTGCCGTCGCTGTCTCCAACCAGTTCCACTGTGTCTGCGCGCCCCTGGCGCTGTCCCCCCACCGTGACGGCTTTTTGGTAAGCCCCACCCTAAGGACGCCGGTTTCGGTGCAGATGCAGGCGGACGATCTGGCCCAGGTGCCCCGGCGGCGGCTGCTGGGGCGGAAGCTTTATGCCGTCCACAGGGGCGAACTGCTGGGGTAAACGTTCTGGGGAGGCTTTGCCCCCGGCGTCTACAAGCTAAAAAGGGTGCGGCCAAGGCCGCACCCTTTTCATGTAAGTATGGTGGATTATTTGTTGAGCGCAATCACCGGATCCTGCATGACATATCCGCTGAAGTCAGGGAACTGGATGTCGAAAACCTTATTCACAGAGGTGATGTTACAGGTCATGTCAAACACCATGCTGACAGTGCTGTCGGCGGCGGTGATGTCGGCGTCCATGACCATTCTGTAGTTCTTGGCGATTCCATCATCATCCATCAGCATGGTGTAGCGGATGTCCGAAAAGGCCATATTCATATCGGGGGCGGAAGCGGAACCGGCAATGGACGACATGGCTTCAGCCATCATGTTATTGATAGCGTCGGCCTTGAGGACAAGATTCAGGCGGGTTCCGCCCAGCTCCCGGGTTGCGGTGATGCTTTTAATATACTCCGTGCCAAAACTGTTAAGGCTGGAGGTTGCTTCGATGGCGCTGGCCATATCCATAGGGACGGCGGTCTTTAGACCCATGGCGTTCTGGTACATCATGCCGTCTGTGTAGTAGGTGTACATGTTAATCTTTGCGTCCGCAACGTCCATGCTCATCTTCATAGCTAAGTCTGCGTTGGTGGCGGAACGCATAACCTGCTGGATTTCCGCCGTAAGACCGATTTCAACGGCGGTACCCTCTATGGTGGCGGTTATGGCGCCGTCAAGCGTCATTTCCATGGAGGAGACATTTTCCATTGCCTTGACGGAGCGCTCGTAGAGCTCCATAGCCTCGCTGTTTTCGGCTGCAAGGGCGGGGACGCAGAAGGTCGCGGCACAGAGTACCGCCGCAATGGATGCGGATAGTAACTTTTTCATAATGAACCCCTTTCAAAATATAAGTACTTACTATGTTATTGTACCATATTTCGCCTTTTCACGCAATAAATATTTGGGGTTTTTACACGATAAACACACAAATGAACAAATCGTGAACAGGGGGTGTTTTTGTTTTGGGGGTTGTTAAAAACCACCCCTGCAACAGCAAAAGGGTGTGCTTTTTGAAACACATTTTGAACCTGTCGGGAAAAAAACAAAAGCTCACTTCTTTTTGTGGCTAAAAACCAAAAGAGAAGTGAGCTTTTACTGTCGGGGCAGCGGTTATCGCGGTTGAGCGCTTGCGGCGGCGTTCTGAAAAGAACGCCCCGCAGAGCCGCATAAAAATGGGGTTATTACGCGTTGTCCACCTTGCTCATGTGGCTGATGAGCATGAGAACCTTGTTGGAGTAACCCCACTCGTTGTCGTACCAGCTCACCAGCTTGACGAAATTGGGGTTGAGCATAATGCCGGCCTTGGCGTCAAAGATGGAGGTTCTGGGATCGGTGGTGAAATCGGAGGAAACCACCTGCTCGTCGGTGTAGCCCAGAATGCCCTTCATAGCGCCCTCGGATGCTTCCTTTATCTTGGCGCAGATATCCTCATATGTGGTGGACTTCTCCAGGCGGACAGTCAGATCCACAACGGATACGTCCAGGGTGGGAACCCGAAGGGCCATGCCGGTGAGCTTGCCTGCCAGCGCCGGGATAACCAGTGCGCAAGCCTTTGCAGCGCCGGTGGTGGAGGGGATGATGTTGTTGGCAGCCGCCCGGCCGCCTCTCCAGTCCTTTTTGGAGGGGCCGTCCACCGTCTTCTGGGTGGCGGTGGTGGCATGGACAGTGGTCATCAGGCCCTCGGCAATGCCAAAGTTGTCGTTGATAACCTTGGCCAGGGGCGCCAGGCAGTTTGTAGTGCAGGAAGCGTTGGAAACAACGGTCATGCTCTTGGAATATTCATCCTGGTTGACGCCCATAACAAAGGTCGGGGTCTCCTTGCTCTTTGCGGGAGCGGAGATAACAACCTTCTTGGCGCCGCCCTTGAGATGGAGCTCCGCCTTATCCTGGTCGGTGAATACGCCAGTGGACTCGACCACATATTCGGCGCCGCACGCGCCCCAGGGAATCTGATCCGGGCTCATGGCGGCATATACCTCAATGGTCTTGCCGTTGACGGTAAACTTGCCGTTCTTTACGCAGACGTCACCGTCGAACCGGCCATGCACCGTGTCATACTTGGTCATGTAAACCATATAATCCACATCTACAAAGGGGTCGTTGACGCCAACCACTTCATACAGGTCGGGCTGGGTCATTGCCGCCCGGAACACAAGCCTTCCAATGCGGCCAAAGCCATTGATACCAATTTTAATCGCCATGATAAATCTCCTCCTCGATTTTGTAAGAAATTGCTTACGCTGCCTCCTATTTTAAACCATTCCGAGAAAAACTACAAGAACAAAACTGTTAATTTTTTCGCATAGGCAAAAAAATACAGATAATGCGCTTTTATTATTTACATTTGTGGCGGTTTTATACTATAATAAGGTAACAAGCGGCCCTTGAGGCACGCAATAGAAATATTCAGCGGATGTTTATGCTTTCGTATGAATAAAGGGGACAACTGAATAGTGATGGAGTTTGAGTTTGTCAGGGTGGTCAGTGAGCTGATCCGCGGCCTGACAGGATTCCCTTTGCCTGCCATTGTGGCGGATCGCTCCTTTGCCGTGTACTGGAGCAACAAGCTGGCCAAAACGCTCTATCCGCATATTACCGGCACCCAAGGACTTCGGGACATCCTGGCCGAATACGATCTCGCCGGGATTCTGGAACAGCTGGAGAGCTCCGGCAACTGTACCATAGGCGATATTGTTCCCCTCACCGGTGTTTGCATGAGCCTTTCGCCCATCATCCAGGAGGGACAGGTGGCGGGGGTCGTCGTTCTGCTGATGGGGCCGGGTACGCTGCTGAACGGAGGAGAATATCATCACTCCTCCAAGACTGCCGCCGCATTGACCTCCAGCATCCGCAGGGCGGTGGGGGACGCGTTTGACGCAATGGATGTGGCGTCGGGGAAGGCCGATGTCCTGGATATGGGCTGGATAAAGCCCAATCTCCAAAGATTGGAATACTATGGCTACCGTATTCTCCGCATTGCCGATAATGTGACCGAATATGCCCGTTTCCAGGGCGGGGATTTGGAGCTTCGCACCGAGCCGGTGGATATTTTCGCGTTGCTGGCCGGTCTGTCCGCCACCATAACCGCAATGGCAGCCGCGGTGGAAATCCCGGTTTCCTTCCAGGTTCCGGGTGTCTATGCTTACGCCTGTATCGACGTTTCCCGGGTGGAGCTGGTGCTGCTGAACATCCTGCACAACGCCTTTTACTTTACCAAACCGGACAACCATGTGACGGTTACCGCCTTTCGCCGCAGCGGCGTCATCCACATCAAGGTTGCCGACCGCGGACGGGGCATCCCCTCCGGCCTTCTTGCGCAGATATTCCGCCCCTATTTCGCCTACGACCATGACGGGCCCGCCCAGACAACCGGGCTGGGGCTCACCCTGGCCAAGCTTATTACCCAGGCCCATGGCGGCACCGTGGCGGTGGATTCCCAGCTGGGCCTGGGCACCACCGTCACCCTGACCCTCCCCGAGAGTCCCCTCTCCCAGCCCATCCCCCTGGGGCAATCCGCCGGACTGCTCCGCCTGGACGACCGCTTCTCCCGGGTTTATACCGGGTTGGGTGACCTTATGGCCGGCCCCCTTTGAAGCGGCTGATTTGCCGTCAAAAGACCTTGGAGGAACTTTTTCAAGAAAAAGTTCCTCCAAACCTCTTCAAAAAGCTTTGGGGTTATTAAGCATAGGTTTAGGAGCAAACCCTTTTTAAAGGGTTTGCGACGGAGTGCTTGCTCTCCTAGTCCTTTAGGGGGGCAGTGCCCCAAGGTTTTGCCTGCCCGCGGCGGATTTAAGCTTCCTCCCAGTTGTGCCACATGTTCTGCACGTCGTCGTCATCGTCCAGCATATCCATCAGCTTCTCCATTTTGGCCGCTCCCTCTCCGTCCAGGCGGACATAGGTGGAGGGTACGTACTCCGGATCAGCGGAGGCAAATACATAGCCTTTGGCCTCCATGGCCTCCCGAACCCGCCCCACCTCGTTGGGGTCGGTGAATATCTCCACGGTTTCCGCCTCGATGTCGAAGTCAACGGCTCCGCATTCCAGGCAGTCCTCCATGACCTTATCCTCGTCCAGGCCGGTATTCTCAATAATCAGGATACCCTTTCGCTCAAACAGGAAGCCGACGCTGCCGGTCTGTCCCAAGTTGCCGCCGTGCTTGTCAAAATAATGGCGGAGGTTTCCGGCGGTGCGGTTCCGGTTGTCGGTGAGGGTTTCCACAATAATCGCTACCCCGGAGGGGCCGTAGCCCTCGTACAGGATGGTTTCATATTCGGCGCCGTCCCGGTCGCCGGCTTTTTTTATGGCCCTGTCAATATTGTCGTTGGGTACATTCATGGATTTGGCCTTGGCAATCAAATCCCGCAGCTTTCCGTTGGAGGCGGGATCCGCACCGCCTTCGCGGACGGCTACGGACATTTCCCGGCCGATTTTTGTGAAGATATTCGCCCTCTGAGCGTCGGTCTTCCCTTTTTTTCGCTTGATGGTGCTCCATTTAGAATGTCCTGACATGGGTAGAGTCTCCTTTAATTAAGTAATACTATTTGAAAGCGGTACGGCTTATACAATTCCATACGCGCTTCGCGCTATAAAAGCATGGAATGTTTTTAAATGGAATTAGTATAAATTTCAGGTTAATCATGGAAGAAGAAGGGCCTGGAGCTCTCCTCATCCTCGTTCCGGGAGGGTGTGGAGGACGCGCTCTCACTGCTGCTTTTCTCCTCCGGAGCGGATTTCTGCGGAACCACAAACAGGTAGACCGCCTGCTTCTTGGGGTCGATCTCCTCCCCGGCCTCGGGTATGGTTCGGATGACGGTGCCGGGCTTGGCGGTGGCGTCGTGGCGTTCAAAGACCTCCACCCTAAGCTCCTTGCTTTCGTCCAGATCCTTCAGCGTTATTAAGGCGTCCTCCAGGCTTTCCCCCACCAGCTGGGGAAGCTCAAGCTTTTCCGGGCCCTTGCTGACGTTGAGGATCACAACACCCTTTTCGGGCATCATGGTACCCTCCTCCGGCAGCTGGCCAAAGATCACCCCTTCCGGATAGATGTCGTTATATTCCTCCTTCAGGGAGAACTCATACTTCTCCTCATACTGGACGTCCGCCGTGACGTCGGACGCCTGCTGGCCGATAAAGCGCGGAACGCCGTCTTCCCCCTGGACACCGTCGTCTCCGGAAATATCCCCTTCGGCCGAGACCTCGCTGGTATTCTGCCCCCCCGTACCCAACAGGTCGGGGTAGTAGCTCCTCATAAATATCATAATAAAGCCCAGCAGCAGCACAACGGTCAGGCCAAGGGCAAGTATAACGTATTTGGCTGTAGACCGGCGATCCTTTTCCTCCGGCTTTTCCCGGTAACCGGCAGGCTTCTTGCGGCGGCCGCCGCCCACCCGGCTGGTGTCGTAAATCGCGGTGCTGCTTCCCCTCGCCTGTATAAGCTGCGAGGTCAGGGTGGCGATGGCCTGGGTACGGTGTTCCGTGGGTACCCGCATGGCGTCGGCAATAGCGTCCGAAATGTTCTTGGGCAGACCCATCACCAGATCGGCCAGGGGCGTTACCGGCCGGCTTTGGCCCACCAGGGTGGATTTGGGGGGAACCACCCCCGAGAGGGTGCGGTAGAGCAGGGCGGCGGCGGCATAGACGTCGGTCCAGGTGCCCTGCCAGCCGTTGGAGGCATATTGCTCCGGGGCGCTGTAGCCGCTGAAAAGCTCACTCTCCAGCTCGCTGTTGGCGGTACGGGTGGCGCCCAGGGCAAAGTTCCCCAGGCGGAGCCGCCCCTGCCGATCCACATAAACCGTGTAGGGGGAGATGCCCCGGTGAATCTGTCCATGGGCGTGGATATTGCTCAGGGTGTTCAGCAGGGGGACAAACATCTCCCTGCACTCATCCGGCGGCAGGCTCCCGCCCTGCCGGGCCAGCCATGTCTCCAGGGGAACGAGCTCCTCCTTCAGAATAATGGCATAGGCGGTGTTGTTTTCGGAAAATACATGCTCCACCTCCACCACCGGCTCGGAGGCCGACAGGCGCTTAACCTCGTTGCAAATATCTAAAAAATCGCTCAGCAGGGCCTTGTATTGGGCACCCAGTCCCTGCTTGGGAATAACCGCCCCGCTGGCCATATTCCGGGTGGCGATATTCCCCGGGAAATATTCATGAATCCACACCGGGGTGGCTGTATTGGTGTCAAAACCGATATATTCGGCGCATTCTCCGTTTTTATGCTCCAAACGGCCCACTATGTAACGCGCGCATAAAGTCGAGCCGGGCTTTATGAAGTTGGGATCATAACCGGCATTATAGGTGTAACCGCAGTGGGGGCACACCTGCGGGCCAGTTAACGGACGCATGCACCCCATGCAAAGTCCTGCCGCCATCTTGGTCATGGAAACAATCACCTTTCTTAATCTTCGTAACGCTTTCCTTAAGACTATGTATATAATAAACGTTTTAGCCCAAAGTTTCAAGTAAGAATTATTATATGCCGAGGGTACAACAAAGTTAGTTTTAACTAATATTTATAGGAACGCCGGCAGCTAAACCGGCGGCGTTCCTGTAAATATTTACTGCTTTCCCCGGAGCAGCAGGAGGAGAATCCCAATTCCAACCGCGACAATATAGATAAGGATGGCGGAGGACTGGCTGTCCCGGCTCCTTGGCTCAAGATGGATTACCTGCACCCGGGAGCTGTCCTCTTGGATGGACGCCTCCCCGGAGGAGTCGGCGGCGCTGGATTGCCGGGATTGGGAGGCGGTTTTCTCTTGCGGTTTGGCAGCGGAGGAGGACGCGGACGCAGTTACCTCCCCCGTAAACTTGGAGGAAGCGGCCTTGGAGGAGGCGCCGGACGCCTTGGCTTCCGCGCTCCCGGCAGAGGAGCCGCCGCTCCTCTTGCTGCTGCTTTTGCTGGAGCCGGAGGAGGCGCTGCTTTGGGAGTTGGAGGCTTGTTCCCGGGTGTTGTCGGACACCGGCTCCGGTACCCCCATGGATAATGCGTCCCCCGAAATGGTGACGGCGGACAGGGAGCAGCGCATGCCGGTGCCGGGAGGATTGCGCTGCACGGCTCCCGACTGGAGGCTGTCCAGGTACTGGTAATCGTTGATTTCCACCCGGATTCGGGTGGCGCCGGTGGGAACGCGGTATACCAGCTGTTCAAAAACGTATCCCCGCTGCCAGTCGGCCACCATGCCGTCCACCCGGCTCTGGTCGCTCATGCTCAGGGATACTCGGTCATATTCCACGCCGTCGGCGCTGGTGTAGACATTCACGCCGTAATCCACCAGATCCCCGGGGCGGTCTGTGGTTTCCCGTAATTCAAGGTAGGGCGGTACCTCCAGCAGCCTGCAAAGCGCCCCCTTGACTTGGCCGTAGATAATGCCGCCGCTCCTGCTTATCTGTGCCTGGGTGAGCTGCCGTCCGGACAGATGGCTCATATTGTTCTGATACATTCCCAGCGCGTACACCGGCTCGCTTCCCTGCGTCAGGCTGATAAAGGTGCCGTGGAGGGTGTAAATGCCCACGGTTACCAGCTGGGCGTTCTCCACCCGGTATTCGGCGTAGCCGACGGGACGGGGGGAGGCGAATGTCACCGCGCTCTTTCCGGGAATAGCGCCCTGTACCGCCGAGGGAATGCTGGTGTTGGCAATAGGGGTGAGGCCGCTGTAGGTTTTGATATTGTTCTGTTCCATATCCTGCATGTCATCCGTGTAGGTGAGCGCGGAGACCGTCAGGCTCCAAAGGTGCACGGATAAAAGAATTGCAAGGGAGGCAACCCATCGCTTCATGGCAGTCACATCCTTGGGTTAAACTTGCGGTTATTCGACGGTATTCGACAATGGAGCTGTTACATTATAAAGAGGAATTTATTTATCTGTATAATAATATGCGATTAACGCATATTAAGGGATGCCCCCGCCCTGAAATAACCGCTCTCCCCGCCCTTGAATCCCCACCCGGATTATGCTATACTTCTACAAGTTCATTTAAATCTGACGACCCTTTTAAGGATGTACGCTTTACCTCGGGTTGGCCGGATTGCTGCCTTTGGCTTCATTTTGTGTGTGGCGCTAACCTCGCCTCCGGCGGTCGGGCTCCGCCCGAACCCGCTTAGGGCCATAATGGCCCTAAGAACCCGTAAATCAGCAAGGTTGTAGCTCCTCACACAGCCAACCCCCCAAATCATACCGTCCGCTCCCTCCATGGGGCCCAAAAACCCCATTCCGGGAGCTAACTTTGCGCCCGAGTAGGCGTTAGCCCTGCAAAAGCAGCGCCGACGGCGCGTTGCACCGCACCACCAGCGTTTGCCAAGGAACACTGGATTCTTAAGGACTGGAAGTCCTTAAGCGGGGTCTTAGGGGCAGGGGCCCCTATTTAAATATCGTAGATACCTCTAAATAACTAGAAGATTGCGAGAGACAGCTACCTATAGTGCAGGGGGGTCACGGGGGCCCTCCCCCGTGGGAGTTTTGATTACTTTTGTTCCTCCAAAAGTAACTGCCCGTCGCGGCACGAGCGACATGCCACCCCGTGGCACAGCGCCAACGCATAACCGCAACGCAACACAGCGGCAACGCCAGAGCGCACAGCGGTAACAAAAGCAAAACGAAAAACGCCAAGTTAACCACAATAATCAGAAATATATTAATCTATGCGAACCCCCCGCAGCAATTTAAAGGGACAAGCCTCCAACCGCTTGCCCCGAACTGATGCGGCCCATATTATCAGGGAAGGAAAAGGAAGGCGGATATTTATGAATCAGGATTTGCTGAAACAGCTGCGCAGCCAAAAGGATCCCAAAGTCAAATGGAGGCTTTTGGAAATCGCGGGCCAACAGCCCGACGACAGCGGGGAGCTGGAGGCGGAGCGGTTGTGGTGGCATGCCCGATACACCTTTATGGACAAAAAACGATCCCATGTGCGGGATCGCTTTATCTGGCTGTTTTTCTATTTTTCCAGCTGGCAGACCGGTACGTCCAAGGAGGCCGGCGAACCCGGCCTCGTCTATCGGGAAACGCTGGAGTCCCCCCAGCTGTCCGCCGCCATGGCGGCGGACGACCGGCTGCATCGGGAGCTGTACGACGCGGCCCTCCTTTATGTCCAGACCCTGCGCCATGAAAAGAAGATTCTTGGCCTTTTCGGCGGCGAGGAAAGCATAGCGAGGCAGCATGAGCGGATAGCCGCCCAGCTGGTAGGGCTGCACATGGCGCCGATGGCGGCGCACTGCGAGGAGCGGCCCCACTTCGCCCAGCTGGTTTCCTGCCTGGCGGAGGCGGCCAATGCCGCCTACCCGGGTATTGAGCACTATTTGCGGGAGGCCGCCAGGGAAATCAGAGCCCCCGGCATCCGGCACGACATTGAGGAGCTTCTGGAGGAAGCGTTCCGGAGAAGCTGACCGCCGCGTCCTAAAGAAAATCCCGGTAGAGCATGCTGGTCTGGATGTCGGTGTTAGCCTGGTATTTTCCGCTTTTATATTCCTGGAACGCGCCCTCGATGGTGTGGTAGTAAATCTGGCACACCTCCACAAAGGGATAAATGCGGATGGGCTGGACACAGTGGATTTCCAATGTCCAGTAACCGGCGAAGCCCACATCCCCGAACCCGGCGGTGACGTGGATGCACAGCCCCAGCCGCCCCACCGAGGAGCGGCCCTCCAGCATGGGCACCAGCCCCTCTGTCCGGGTAAATTCCTCCGTGCGGCCCAGATACAGGGTGCCGGGGGTGAGCACTAGCCCCTCCCGGGGGATTTTGAGGGAAGTCCAGGGATTGTCCTCCTTCATATCCAAAAGATCGCCGGTATACACCACCAGTTCGTCGTGGAGGCGCAGGTTGTAGCTGTTGGGATTCAGGCGGCCCTCGTCAAACGGGTCGATAAAGATATCGCTGCCTAAGCGTTTTTTTATTTCCAGGCCGGACAGTATCATAGCACAGTACTCCTTTGGGGGACATTATTTGCTTCATTATACTCCGTTACGGCTGAATTGTAAATTCAGCTAACGCAGTATATAAACTATCTTTAATGGGAAGGGAAGTGACGGCGGGTGAATATTCTCGCCATAGAAACCTCCTGTGACGAAACCGCCGCGGCAGTGGTAGAGGATGGCCGCGCCGTCCTCTCCTCGGTGATCTACTCCCAGATTGAGGAGCATAAGCTCTACGGCGGGGTGGTGCCGGAGATCGCCTCCCGGCGGCATACCGAGCAGATCATCCCCGTCACCCGGGCCGCCCTGGATCAGGTGGGGCTTACCCTGGAGGAGGTGGACGCCGTGGCGGTCACCTACGCGCCGGGGCTCATCGGTGCGCTGCTTGTAGGGGTAAGCTTTGCCAAGGGCCTGTGCCTCGGCGGCGGGAAGCCCCTGATTCCCGTGCACCATATCCGGGGGCATATCGCCGCCAACTATATTGCCCATCCAAAGCTTGCGCCCCCCTTCCTCTGCCTGGTGGTGTCGGGGGGACACAGCCATATTGTGGAGGTGCTGGACTACACCCGGTTCTGCCTCATCGGGAAAACCCGGGATGACGCCGCCGGGGAAGCCTTTGACAAGGTGGCCCGGGTATTGGGCCTTGGCTATCCCGGCGGAGTGGCCCTGGATCAGATTGGCAGCACCGGGAACCCTGGGGCCTACCCCCTGCCCCGGCCCAAGGTTACCGGTTCTCCCTATGACTTCAGCTTTTCCGGCCTTAAAACCGCGGTCATCAACCTGGCCCACAACGCCTCCCAAAAAGGGGAATCCCTCCACATTCCCGATCTGGCGGCCAGCTTCGGGGCCACGGTGGCAGAAATTCTCACCCTCCGCTTTTTCGCCGCCGCCCGGGAGCTGGGGTACAAAACCCTGGCCTGTGCAGGAGGGGTAAGCGCCAACTCCCGGCTCCGGGCGGCCCTGGAGGCGAAAGCCGGGGCACAGGGCTGTACCCTTTACCTGCCGCCCCTGTCCCTCTGCGGCGACAACGCAGCTATGATTGGGGCCCAGGCCTATTATGAGTATCAGGCGGGACACACCGCGGATTTCGGCCTCAACGCCTGTGCCAGCCTGCCCATCGGGGAGGATCGCTATAACATAAAACAGGAGGTTATCCTATGAGCTTAAGTATTGAACCGGCTACAATTAATAAGCTGCTGGAGGAGCACGGCGGAGGCAGTGAAACCATGGTAGGCGGATTCTCCTACTACCGGCCCGTCCTGGGCCTCTTTCAGGTGCATTTCGTGCTGGTGGACGAGGAGACGATTGTAGTCTTAAAGTTGGGCTATTTTTCCAAGGAGATTCAGGAGATTCAGCGGTATTCCGTGGGCCAGCTCCGGCAGCTGAAGCTTAGAAAAAACGCCCTGCACACCACCGTGGTAATGTTGCCCGGCGAGGGGAAAAAGCTCACCTTCCGCTTTCAGACCGTGCTTATGGGCTTGGGCGAAAACCAGAGGAACACGCTGGAAATGTTTGAAAAAATTCAGGCGCAGCGGAAAAAGTAGTTGATAACATTGACACCGCCCTTGTGCGGTTTAGCTTGCAGGCATAATAAGGCTGAAAAATGTTATACAGCGGGGCCATGATTTTTGCTTCGATTAGCCGGGCCGCTGCCTCTGGTGTGGTTTTGTGGATAGCGTTAGCCTTGCCTCGGTTGGCCGGGCTCCGCCCGAACCCGCTTAGGGGCCATAATGGCCCCCATAAAGGACTAGGAGTGCAAGCACTCCGTCGTAAGAACCCACAATCCAGCAGGGTTGTAACGCCCTGCACAGCCAAAACCTAAATCAAACCGTCCGCTCCCTACATGGGGCCCAAAAACCCCATTCCGGGAGCTGGCTTTGTGCTCGGGCAGGCGTTAGCCTTGCAAAAGGCAGCGCCGCGCCGGGCGGCAGCCCGCCGACGGCGCGCTGCACCGCACCACAGTGTTTGCCAAGGAATACTGGATTCTTAAGGACTAGCAGTCCTTAAGCGGGGGTTTTAGGGGCCGGTGCCCCTATTTAAATATCGTAGATACCTATAAACTACTATAAGATTACCAAAAACAGCTACCCATAGTGCAGGGGGGTCACGGGGGCCCTCCCCCGTGGGAATTTTGGTTACTTTTGTTCCTCCAAAAGTAACTGCCCGTCGCGGCATGAGCGACATGCCAACCCGTGGCACAGCGCCAACGCCAAAACGCAACGCAATACAGCGGCGCACCGCCAGAGCCACAACATGCGGGCGACCTTTCATTATCAGATCGTCCATTTTCGGGTTTATTGTGAAAAAATTACCTTTCTCACTTGCTAAATAGGGGTGGACTGGGGTATAATGGAAGTGGATAGTTCTTAAGAACTAAGTTGTCAAAATTTACCGATTGGAAAGGGGATCCACCTATGACCACCAACAAGCATGTCCTAAGCTGGGTAGAGGAAATGAAAGCCCTGGTAAAACCTGACAGTGTGCTTTGGATTGACGGAAGCGAGAAGCAGCTGAACGCCTTGCGGGAGGAGGCTTTGGGTACCGGTGAACTGATTAAGCTGAATGAGGAGCTTTTACCCGGTTGCGTGCTCCACCGCTCGGCGCTCAACGACGTGGCCCGGGTGGAGGATCGCACCCTCATTTGCTCCAAAAAGAAGGAGGACGCGGGCCCCACCAATAACTGGGAGGATCCCCAGGTAATGTACGCCAAAATGCGCGGGCTGTTTGACGGCTGCATGAAGGGCCGCACCATGTATATCATCCCCTATTCCATGGGGCCTATCGGCTCCCCCTACTCCAAGGTGGGCGTGGAGATTACCGACTCCATCTATGTGGTGGTCAGCATGGCCATCATGACCCGTATGGGCGACAGCGCATGGAAACAGCTGGGAGATTCCAATGACTGGGTGCGCGGGCTTCACTCCAAGGCTGAACTGAAGGCGGAGGATCGCTACATCTGTCATTTCCCCGAGGACAACGCCATTTGGTCCATCAACTCGGGTTACGGCGGCAACGTGCTGCTGGGTAAAAAATGCTTCGCCCTGCGCATTGCCTCCTATCAGGGCAAAAACGAGGGCTGGATGGCCGAGCATATGCTCATCCTGGGTATTGAGAACCCCCAGGGCGAGGTATCCTATGTCGCCGCCGCCTTCCCCTCCGCCTGCGGCAAGACAAACCTGGCTATGCTCATTCCCCCCGATATTTACAAAAAGCAGGGATACAAGGTCTGGACGGTAGGCGACGACATCGCCTGGCTGAATATCGGTGAAGACGGCAGGCTGTGGGCCATTAACCCCGAGAGCGGCTTCTTCGGCGTAGCCCCCGGTACCAATATGAAATCCAACCCCAACGCCCAGCTTTCCTGCCAGAAAAACACCATCTTCACCAATGTGGTGCACAATCTGGACAACAACACCGTTTGGTGGGAGGGTATGGACAAGAATCCCCCTGAAAACGCAGTGGACTGGAAGGGCAATCCCTGGAACGGCAAAACCAGCGAGGAGAAGGGCGCCAACCCCAACAGCCGCTTTACCGCTCCCGCCATCAACTGCCCCTGCATCAGCTCAGAGTTTTCCAATGTTAAGGGCGTGCCTATCTCCGCCATTATTTTCGGTGGGCGCCGCGCCAAAACCGCGCCCCTGGTCTACCAGTCCACCGACTGGCAGAACGGCGTGTTCGTAGGCTCCATCATGGCCTCCGAGACCACCGCCGCCGCCGC
>Ga0153947_1000603_pt1 | contig 17890 bp, 14 predicted proteins | sample TSNJ031MetaG_FD_104697 | JGI IMG/M metagenome (GOLD analysis project Ga0153947, IMG submission 104697) | Attine ant fungus gardens microbial communities from New Jersey, USA - TSNJ031 MetaG | ecosystem: Host-associated > Fungi > Mycelium > Unclassified | place: USA: New Jersey, Wharton State... | reverse complement strand
GGTAGCTTTTATCAGCCGGTGCAGGTGATCTGCGATACGGAACTTTTGGCAACACTGCCGCCGGAGATTTTTGATGAAGGAACTGCAGAAGCGGTCAAATATGGAATTCTCGGTGACAGAGATTTGTTTGATCAGATCAAAGCAGGTAACACCAAAGCAGATCTGGAAGAGATTATTTACCGCTGTGTATCGATGAAACGTGATGTGGTGGAAGATGATGAATTTGACATAGGCCAGCGGCAATTGCTGAATCTGGGACATACATTTGGACATTGTGTTGAAAAGTTGAGTAATTTTGAGATTTCCCACGGTCATGCGGTCGCTGTCGGTCTGGCTCTGATCGCGCGGGCAGCAGTTACCTTCGGGCACTTGGCGGCAGCCGACCGGGATGAGATAATTGGCGCTTTAGAAGCAAATGGTCTGCCGGTATCATGTGGTTATGACTGGATAGAGATGATGGATGTGATGAAGCAGGATAAAAAACGACGGGGAGACCGGATCACCCTGGTAATTCCTACTGGTATAGGCATGTGCATACTCCACTCGGTAACGGTGGAAGAGGCAGGAGAATATCTGCGTGCCGGCTTGCAGAATTAATATACCCTGTCAAGGGAGGGTAACAACAATAAGGAGATTTTCATGAAGAGAAGAATTTATCCGGCCGGCGGCCAGGGAGAAGTGGAGATTCCATCATCAAAATCTGATGTACATCGGATACTGATTGCTGCAGCATTGTCGGAAAACCCGACCGAGGTAGTAATCCGTGGAATGTCAAAAGATATTGAAGCGACGATGAACTGTCTCCGGGCCCTGGGGAGTGAGATAAAGAATACCGGGGAACATGTATGGAAGGTAGGACCGGTCTGGCATGCCGGACCGGAGCAGCCGCAGCTATTCTGCGGTGAAAGCGGCTCTACTCTGCGATTTCTTTTACCGGTAGCGGCAGCAGTGACAGAGGAATTTTCGATAACAGGAGAAGGGAGGCTGCCGGATCGGCCGATTACGGAATTAACCGGACAAATGGAGCGTAAAGGCTGCACATTTTCAGCTGGGAAGCTCCCCTTTCGGGTTAATGGCCGGTTAGCAGGGGGAGTATATGAACTTCCCGGAAATATCAGCTCCCAGTACATCACAGGTCTGCTGTTTGCTTTGCCGCTGCTGGATGAAGACAGTCAGATCATCCTCAGTACGGCGTTGGAATCCGGAGCTTATGTAGATATGACAATAACCACTCTGAAGCAGTTTGGGATATATATTGAGGAAACCGGTTCAGGCTACCTTATACCGGGACGGCAGAAATATTGCTCACCGGGTAGAATAGAAGCTGAGGGCGACTGGTCCAGTGCAGCATTCTATCTGGCTCTGGGAGCCATGAAAGGCCCGGTCATCTGTAAAGGTCTGAGGACCGATACCAGACAGGCCGATTACGCAGTGCTTGAACTTCTGCAGCGATTTGGAGCAGAAGTGACGATAAATAGGGATATTACGGTAAATGGCGGCAAACTGAAAGGAATCGAAATAGATGCCGCAGAGATCCCCGATCTGGTTCCCATTCTTTCAGTAGCAGCCGGAGCGGCGGAAGGGCTCACCAGGATATATCACGCCGAACGCCTGCGGATCAAAGAAAGTGACCGCCTGGCAGCGATGTTTGATGGATTGAGCCGGGCCGGGGTTCTGATCCGGGAACAGCCGGACGGACTGATCATCAGCGGCGGACCAACAGCAACGGCAGAGCCGGTACAGGTATCCGGTTATAATGATCACCGGATCGTTATGGCGATGACAGTGGCAGCGGCAGCGTTTGGGACGGAGATTATCATCGAGGGCGCCGAGGCAGTAGAAAAATCATATCCTGCATTTTTTAGCGCGTGGGAGCAGACAGGAGGAAGAACAGATGTCATCTAGTTTTGGTGAACAGATAAAAATATCCATCTTTGGCCAGTCCCATTCTGCCGGAATCGGAGTGGTTATAGATGGCCTGCCGGCAGGTGAAAAGGTCAATCTGGAGGCGGTACGGCGATTTATGCAGCGACGGGCACCGGGCCGGCAGAAATATGCGACGGCCAGAAAAGAAGCCGATGAGCCGGAGATCCTGTCAGGGCTTTTCGAAGACAGAACTTGCGGCGCACCGCTTTGTGCGGTGATCCATAATACCAATACCCGGTCAAAAGATTACGATCAGCTGAAAAGTATCCCGCGGCCGGCCCATGCCGACTATCCGGCGATGATCCGGCATCAGGGATATCAGGATTATCGCGGCGGCGGGCATTTTTCCGGCCGGCTGACGGCGCCTCTTTGTTTTGCCGGGGCGGTATGTATCCAGATTCTGGAGCGGCAGGGAATAGAAACGGGGGCACATATTCTGTCGATAGCCGGTGTGCAGGACCGGTCACTGGATGCCGTAAATATCACTCCTCAGGAGCTGGCGGCGGTGAGACGGAAAGAATTCCCGGTCATTGATGACCGGGCCGGTCAGGAAATGATCGCAGCCATTGCGGAAGCGAAAGCAGATGGCGATTCGGTCGGCGGAATCATCGAACTCGGTGTGACCGGAATGCCGGTTGGCATCGGAGAGCCGATGTTCGGCGGCATAGAAAACAAGTTAGCGCAGGCAGTCTTCGGGATTCCGGCGGTGAAAGGAATTGAATTCGGACTGGGATTTGCCGCCGCAGACTCCAGAGGATCGCAGAATAATGATGGGTTCTGTACTGACGGAGCCGGGAATATAAAAACCAGGACCAATCATCATGGCGGGATTCTGGGGGGACTATCTTCCGGTATGCCGATCGTGATGCGGGCAGCGTTTAAGCCGACACCGTCGATTATCAAAGAACAGGATAGTGTGATCGCAGCCAGTGGTGAAGAGACCAGGCTGCGGATAGAAGGGCGGCATGACCCGTGTATCGTGCCGCGGGCGGTACCCTGCGTGGAGGCTGCTGCCGCTGTTGCGATTTTAGATATGATATTACTAAAAAAATAGCATTGGAGGATGGAACATGAGTTTAGATGAATTAAGAGAACAGATTAATCAGATGGATGAGGAGATCGTAGCCCTGTTTAAAAAGCGGTTGAAAGCAGCTTCCGGCATTGCGGCGGAGAAAAAAGACCAGAATCTTCCGGTTCTGGATCAGCAGAGAGAACAACAGGTCATGCAGAAAGTGATTGAACTTGCCGGCGATGAATTTGATATGTATGTAAAAATGCTTTACTCAACGATCTTTGATCTGTCCAGAGGATATCAGACCCAGAAGCTGCAGCGTGCAACGAAACTGACTGAGCTGATCAAAAAGGCAACGGCAGAAGTAAAGATGGAATTCCCTAAAAAGGCGATGGTTGCCTGCCAGGGAGTACAGGGATCATATGCTCAGCAGGCGGCTGAAAAGATTTTTCCGTTAGGGAATATGATGTATTTTGAAAGCTTTGCCAGTGTGTTTCAGGCGGTTCAGCAAGGTTTGTGCAAATACGGCATCCTGCCGGTGGAAAATAGTACTGCCGGTTCGGTGACCGAAGTATATGATTTGATGGAGAAAAATAAATTCTATATCGTTAAGACCTTAAAATTACCGGTAAATCATGCCCTGCTGATGAAAGAGGAGGTTGATATGAGCCGGATTAAAGAAATCGTCTCGCATGAACAGGCGCTCAGCCAGTGCAGTGAATTCCTCAGGCAGTATCCGGATATAAAGGTGACAGTTTATGAGAATACGGCATCGGCGGCTAAGCATGTGGCCGAATCGGGACGTGAGGATATTGCAGCGATTTCTTCACCGCAGTGTGCGTATCTGTATGGGTTGAAATTGGTCGAGCGGGATATTCAGAATAATAAAAATAACTATACCAGATTTATCTGTATTTCTAAGGAGCTTGAGGTTTACGCCGGGGCAGATAAGATCAGTCTGATGCTTTCGGTTAACCATCATCCGGGGGCACTTCATAACATGATCGGAAAGATATCTTCACAGGGGCTGAACTTAAGTAAGCTGGAGAGCCGTCCAATCGGCGGAAAGGACTTTGAATTCAGATTTTACTTTGATATTGAAGCATCGGTGTATTCGGATGAAATAGTATCCTTGCTTGCCGACATGGAAAATAGTGCTGACCAGTTTACATTCCTGGGATGCTACAGCGAGGGATAAGGAAGGAGCGGCAGGATGAAATATGAATTAGGTCTGATCGGGGAAAAGCTGGAGCACAGCTTTTCCCCGGCTATCTTCCGCGAGTTCGGGTATCCGGAGTATGAGCTGGTCCCGCTTCACCGGGATGAAGTAGTGGATTTTGTCAAGAATACGCCATTTCGCGGGTTGAATGTGACATTTCCTTATAAAGAAACAGTGGTACGATGCTGCGACCGGCTATCGGAAGAGGCAAAAGAGATCGGCTGTGTCAATGCGCTGGTGAAAGAGACCGACGGTACTATCAGCGGTTATAATACCGATGTCTACGGTATTATCGGCGCGCTGAATTATGCCGGTATTGAGCTGGCCGGGAAAAAGGTCCTGATCCTGGGCGGCGGCGGGACCAGGCTGACTGCCCGTTATGCGGCTGAGAAGATGGGGGCCGGGGAAGTGTTGTTTGTCTCCCGTAAGGGGCCTCTTTATTATGAGCAGTTGTCTGATCACCGGGATGTACAGGTGATTATTGACACTACCAGCGTAGGAACCTATCCTGATAATGACGGACAGTTGATTTCCCTGTCTGACTTCCCTTGTTGTGAGGGTGTGTTCGATGTTGTCTATAATCCTCTGAGAACCAATCTGCTTTTAGAAGCAAGGGACCGTAAGATTCCCTGTATCAGCGGTCTGTTTATGCTGGTGGAGCAAGCCCGTAAAGCAGCTGAGCTTTTTACCGGTGAAGAGATTACCAAGACCCAGGCTAAACAGGTATACAAGCTGTTAAAACAGAATTATATAAACATCGTTATGGTGGGAATGCCGGGCAGCGGCAGAAATATGATCGGTCACATCCTGGAAGAAGTATCGGGAAGAAAATGGCTGGATATCGATACGCTGATTGAAGCCAGAGCCGGGATGTCGATTCCGGAAATTTTCATTGATGGCGGGGAGGAGAAGTTTCGTGAACTGGAAAGCGAGGTTATCCGGGAAGCGTCAAAACAAAACGGTGTGCTCATTTCCACCGGTAGCGGTGCAGTGCGGCGGAAAGAGAATATCCATTGGCTCCGGCAAAACGGCCGTCTTTACTATATTGATCAGGATATGTCGGTCAGTGTGTCAGATGCGATCGGTGACAGTGGCGATGCCGATGTAGATGATATTCGGATGAATGAATTGGAGCAGTACCGGAAAGCTCTGGAAGTATGTGATGAAAAGATCTTTGATCTGCTGACCGCCCGCAATGCAGTGATTGAAAAGATGATGGTCTATAAGGAAGCAAGACAGATCCCAATCTTTCAGCCGGAGCAGGAAAAGAAGAAGAATGATCTTTGGAATGCAAAGTTAAATGATGTGCGTCATGGTGATGAGGTACTTCATATCATGAACCGGATCGTAAAGAGCAGTAAGCGGATTCAGGCGCGTAAATTATTCTCCTATAATATCATTCTGATCGGCTTTATGGGAGCCGGGAAAAGTACGGTTGCGGATTTCCTGAGCACAATGTATGCTATGAAGATAGTGGAAATGGATCAGGTAATCTCAGAACGGGAGCAGATGAGCATTTCCGATATCTTTGCTACATATGGTGAGGAGTATTTCCGCAATCGTGAAACTGAACTTTTGGTGGAGATGCAGAGTAAACGAGATGTCGTGGTATCATGCGGCGGCGGCGTTGCAATGCGCGAGCAGAACGTCAGGGAAATGAAGAAGAATGGTAAGGTGGTGCTGCTGACAGCCAGTCCGGAAGTAATCCTGGAGCGGGTCAAAGACAGTGATGACCGGCCGCTTTTGGATGGTAATAAAAATGTTGAATTTATCCGTGAACTAATCGAGAAGAGGCGGCAGAAATATGAAGCAGCAGCGGATATTACAATTCACACGGATAATAAATCAGTGATGGAAATTTGTGAAGAGCTGATCGAGAAGCTGTCGGTTAATACGAAAATGGTTTAAAAACGCTTGTCGTTCTATTTGAAATCGTGTTATAATACCTTCAATAATTAATAAAGTTAACGTTATGAGGGAGATTAATAGTGAGTGAACGAAGAGGTGCAGAGTGTGGTAAAAGTGTCGATGAGAATCAAAATGGAGAACAACCGGTCAATCAGCCTGGGCCGAGTCCGGAGGTTCCGGCTAAAAAGAATAACAATAACAATACCAAGTTTATTATTGCCGGCATTATAGCAGGTGTTCTGATTATCATAGCGGCCGCATTCTTCGTAACAAAGGATCTGCGGGCCTATCACAGTGCCCAAAAGCAGTTTGATGCAGGAGAATATCAGGAAGCTTACAATCAATTTAAAGCGTTAGGTGATTATAGAGATTCCCAGGTTCAAAAGGAACTGGCTAATAAAGGTATAAAATATAATGAAGCCATGCTTTACAAAGATAAAGAAGAATATACGAAGGCACTGAGCAGACTGGCAGATTTAGATTTCGAAGACAGTGAGCAGCAGTCTATAGAAATCAAGTATTTATTGGCGAAGCAATTGATGGATGCAGGAGATACGGGCGGTGCTGTTACATATCTGGAAGGACTGGATTATCAAGACAGCGAAGAACTGTTAGTTGAATGCAAGTACCTCACCGGAAAATACTATTATGAAAAGGACGAAACTGATACGGCACTTAAATATCTGGAAGGGCTTGACTATCAGGACAGTGTCCAGATGGTAGAGGATATCAAGAATCCCTATACTTTAAGCAAGTTTGTGAAACGGTATAATATTATTGCAACAACATTAGAGGCAGCTGGTGAGGTGACGATCAACACATTGTCGGAAGAGATGTTTAGTGAGTCAAAGGTAGATCTGGATTCAACAGCCCGGATATCATTCAATAATTCGGGCGATCAGGAAGGCTTTAGAAAGAACATTACAGATGTGAGCTATGTCGTTAGTAATCGTAAAAGTTTTGATGAAGAGGTAGTATCGGGAGAATTGTTGGCTGTTATCGGAGCAATGGTTCAGGACGAATCACTAGGAGATCTTAATTCCATATTGACGGAATTGATTGAAGGAAGCGGAACGATCTCCAATAATGGAGTAAAATATTCTATTAATAGTACGTCCAGTAAGGTTACGCTTGCGGTCATAGTAGAAAAGTAGGAGCGGAGAATATGAATCCGGTAAGAGTGAGAAATATTGAGATCGGGACGGGAATCCCTAAGATATGTGTACCGATCGTCGGCCGGACCCGGACAGAGATTGAAAAAGCCGCACATAACATCGGTGAAATTGGCGCCGATGTCGTGGAGTGGCGGGTTGACTGGTATGATCAATGTGACCGGTTTTCCGAAGTGGAGGCAATATTGCAGATACTTCGTGAGATCCTTGGTGAAACACCGGTTCTGTTTACCTTCCGCACAGCCAGAGAAGGCGGCGAAAAGGCTATTGATGCAGGGCGGTATGCTGAACTAAATCAAAGTGCGGTAAAAAGCGGCTATATAGATATGATTGACGCAGAACTATTTACTGGTGATACATATGTTAAAGCGATCATTGAGATGGCGCGTGAGTGCGGTGTAAAAGTGATCGTATCAAATCATGATTTCGATAAAACTCCGGCCAAAGAAGAAATAATCAAACGGCTGAACAAGATGCAGAATTTGGGAGCGGATATTCTGAAAATAGCAGTTATGCCGCAGAACCGCAAAGATGTGCTGACCTTGCTTGCAGCCACGGAGGAAATGGCCGGCGAACATGCCGATTGTCCGATCATTACCATGTCCATGACTGGGATTGGTGTGATCAGCCGCCTTTGCGGAGAAGTCTTCGGTTCGGCGCTGACCTTTGGGACGGCTGGAAAAGCTTCGGCACCGGGGCAGATAGGTGTAAAGGAGCTGCGTACCGTGCTGGAATTGCTGCACAAAAGTTTTTAAGTGAACCAGACCGGATTTGGGAATAGTGCATGTATCCTATTGATAGATTTTAACAATATTATAGGAGGCGGAAAAGGGAATATGACCAATAGCGTAAACTACATTAAAGGGTACACATATTTGCGGGTAATATCCTGTATTGCAATTATTTTTATCCATGCAATTGTTTCAGCGCTTACCCTCTTTGGTGGTGATTTTAGCTTGAAGCAGATCGTATTTTACCGCAGTATTGTGAACTGCCTGATGTGGGCAGTGCCCTGCTTTATAATGGTTACAGGAGCATTGCTGCTGGATCCGTCGAAGCAGATTAGCTATCAGAAGCTGTTTTCAAAATATATTATCAGGATATTAAAAGTCATTATTATCTTTGGGGTTATTTTTACAGTATTAGAGACAATTTTTGATCCTGACAAAGCCAATGTGAAAGAATTTCTAAATGGTTTATATGAAATATTTGCCGGACAATCATGGGCTCATATGTGGTATCTGTATTGCTTGATTGGTTTATATTTATTAATTCCATTTTATAAAAAAATAACTGAACATTCAACTAAAAATGAATTGAAGTATTTATTAATAATATATTTCGTCTTTTTATCAATCATTCCTGTGCTGAATGCATGGGGGATCGAAAGTGGTTTTTATATACATGTATCAAGTATTTATCCATTCTGGCTGTTTCTGGGTTATTACTTAATACATTATACGGATAGGGCAGGGCGCAGGGCGGCAGGTTTAGTACTGGCCGGATTGATACTAATGGTAATCTGTACATGGATACGCTGGAATCATAATGTGGAGTGGCTTGACCGATTATTTAGTTACTCCTCAGTTTTAGTGGTATTTCAAGGGGGTGGTTTATTTCAACTGCTTTCCGGGAGGAAGCTTTCCCGCTTTCCAAGCCTGGACCGGCTGCTGGAGAGAATAGACAGCCGTTCCTTTGGCATTTATTTGATACACTTAATTTATATTAGGGGCATTTACAAATATTTATATTTTAATCCATTTGAGTATGGGGGAATCTTGGGAATTATTGGAATTGTTATAGCCGTATTCGCATTATCCTATGCGACCGATTATATGCTAAAGAAAATTCCGGTATTCCGTTCGATTCTATAGATGAAAAGAAAGGAGAAAGTATGAAAAGAGTTTTAGCGTTGATGTTGATCGCGGTTACGGTCTTAACTTGTGGTGGGGTGAATAGCCTGGCGGCGAGTACAGAAGAGTCTGAAAACAGCGGTGGTGGACAGGTGTTAGAAGAAGATGCGGGGGTAATTACCGGAGATGAGAATGTGCATTCGGACGAAGATGATAGTGAGATGGTTGATGAGAATGTAACCGTGCTGAATGAAAGTATAAACCCGCAGGTGGAAGTGCAAGAAAAACCGACAGTATCGTATAGTGTTCATGTTCAGAATGCTGGCTGGCAGAATGCAGCTGCCGATGGTGAAACGGCTGGAACAACAGGGAAGTCACTGCGGTTGGAAGCGATTAAAATGAAGGTTTCTGGTGTTGATGGGTTGGGGATCAATTACCGGTCCCATGTTCAGAATGTTGGCTGGCAGAGTGCAGTGAGTGATGGTGCAATCTCCGGGACGGAAGGGAAGTCACTGCGGCTGGAAGCGATTGAGGTATCGCTGACGGGAGTCAATAAGGATAATTATGATGTGTATTACCGCGTACATTCACAGCAATTTGGCTGGCTGGACTGGGCGGTTAATGGGGAGAAGGCCGGAACGGCAGGGTATAGCTATCGAATTGAGGCATTGCAGATCGTGGTGCTGTCTAAGGAGAGCGGTGAAGCGCCGACCAACCGGACCAACACATTTTATGAGAAACCGAAAGTAGTTGCCAGTTCACATGTTCAAAGTCAGGGATGGAAGTATAATATATCCGGCGACACCATTGGTACCACCGGAAAGAGTCTAAGAGTTGAGGCCTTCGGTTTAAAGCTGAGTAATGCAGCCAACTCATCCATTGAATACACTGCACATCTAGCGAACATTGGGTGGATGTCTGCTTATAAAGCGGATGGTGCAACCGCTGGAACAACTGGGCAGAGTCGTGCGGTAGAGGCGGTTAAAATCCGGCTCAAAGGAGATATTGCTCAGCAGTATAATATTTATTACCGTGCCCATGTGGCTCATTTAGGCTGGCTGGACTGGGCCTCTAATGATGCTGTTGCAGGAAGTGTAGGTTTCGGTTATGCGATAGAGGCAATTCAATATGCAATTGTGCCGAAGGTAAAGGCGGCTCCGGGAACTACAACTACTCCTTATTGTTATGCACCGACGGTAAATTACTTATCTTATGTACGCGAAAGCGGTTGGACTAGTGCGGTGACTAATGGCGGTACCGCCGGCACCACCGGACAAAGTAAGAAGATGGAAGCGGTTAAGATGTCGGTCGCCGATATAGATAATCTTGGAATTCAATATTCTACACATGTATCGAATGTTGGCTGGACTTCATTTGTAAATGGAGACGAGGTTTCAGGGCAAGTAGATGCCGGGAAACAGGTGGAGGCTATTAAAATAAAGCTTACCGGCTATAACTCTAAACATTTTAATGTATGGTATCGTGTTTATTCGGCAAGCTATGGCTGGCTGGGCTGGACGAGCAATGGAAATATTGCCGGCACTACCGCTATCGGTTATGCGGCAGAAGCCATTCAAGTGGTGATCCGGCCGAAAGGAACCGGTGCTCCCGGTTCGACTAAAAATCCGTACATGTCTCATACTGGTGTTCAGTTGATGGCATATAATAAATTAAATCAGGTTGGCTGGGATTTGAAATCTGCTTTTAATTGGTCTTCCAGTATCCCATATTACCGCAATGTACCTTCGGTTCCAAGCGGGCAAAAACATACTGAATATTATGCGAATTATGGTTTTACGTATTCTAAGGGAAACTGTTATGTAATGGCGGCTACCTTCTGTCAAATGGCAAAATTACTGGGATATGAAGCGTATCTGGTCGAAGGGGTGGTACCGAAGAGCGGTGGCGGGGTTACGCCTCATGGCTGGTGTGAAGTCGTGATGAATGGAACAGTTTATGTATGCGATCCGGATTTTCAGTATGCCACCGGTCGGAACGGCTATATGTTCCCTTACCGTACATCGGGAACATGGGTATATCAGAGTTATAAAAGAGTAAATTAGTAAGACAAGGAGAACAGGATGAAAAAGAAAGTAATGTTAGGTTTGTGTCTGGCAGCATCTTTCACGGTATTGAGCATGGCCGGCTGCAAGAAAGAGGAAGCGAAAGAGGTGCCGGAGACAGAACCGGTAGTGGAAGAGCAGGCAGAAGAGGAAGAAATATTAAAGACCATTGGCGCGGAAGCGGAAGGAGCATTTAAGGTTAGATTAACTAATAACACCGGTAAGGATATAAAAGGGATTTCAATTAAGATCATTGAAGAGGAGGAATTCCCGGAGAACTTTTTAGCGGAGAATGATATCTATACAGTTGAGGAAGCCAGATATTTATACTATAGCCCAAATCAGGAGGCGAAGACTGAAGAAGCTGCCGAAGGCGATGAGGACGAGCGGCTGCTGACTCCCGGATATGATATCCGGCTTACCTTTTCAGATGATACGGTAGCAGTGCTGCATTCATTTCCTTTTGAAGATATTGAAGAGGGAGAGCTGCATTTAGAAGAAGAGGTTGGCTTTATTAAATATACCAGCGTAAGTACCAACGAAACGGTTGAAACGAAAGAAGCCGAGCTGGCGATTAAAGAGCAAGAAAGGGTGGCGGCAGAAGAAGCCCAGAAGGCAGCAGAAGAACAAGCGGCAGCAGAGAAAGCGGCAGCAGAGGAGCAGGCGGCAGCAGAGAAAGCGGCAGCGAATAAAGCAGCCGCAAAGGCGTCAAGTTCGTCAACCTCCTCTAATAGCAATTCCTCTTCTGGAAATTCAGGAAGTTCGGGAGGAGGCAACAGCAGTGATGATGGTTGTATTGGAGATGACGGATTAACCTATTAATCAACTAAATTAAAAGCTGCGGAATCAATCCGCAGCTTTTTAAATATTTAAATGCCCGTCCTCTTTTATAGTTGACAAAACCGGATAGGTATAACTCTTGCTTTCAAACTTCTTTCTGAGTCTGACCAAAAATGTTTCTAAGGCCGCCGGTGATTCGGTCACTACTTTGATAATGTATTCATAAGGTCCGGCGATACAGTAGCAGCCCTGAATCTCTTCGCAGCTATTTGTATAACGGCGAAACTGCTCATCACCCGCACCATCATTGACCTTTAATATGATCAGACAAAAGCAGACAAAGTTCTTATTAAACTTCTTTTTATTCAGCCTGATCGTATAACCGTCAATATAGCCATTCTTCTCTAGCTTGCGAACCCTTTCACTGGTCGCAGGCTGAGACATATTTATTAAATTACTTAAATCTTTCATAGATATCTTTGCATTTTTCTGTAAGATCTTTAAAACTTTTTTATCAGTATTATCTAACATTTTACACCTCTCTCCAAAAATATGATCAGTATTAAATTCCCACCTAATTTTCAGAAACTAAACTGGCCTTTTCACCTTATTTAAATTGTTAAATTGCATACTTGGTTTCATTTTCGCTTGTTTTGATTTATACACTATTTACAATTATTCGCAAAATGATAGAATAAAATTATACAAAAGTAACAACAAATTTCATTGCTTCTGGTTTTAAGAATTATCTTTACTTTAAATCAATTCTACCGGAAAAGCAACAAAAAATTCCCAAAATGAAGGAGGAAGAAACATGAAAGGGTCGGACAAGAAAATTTTAGTAACAGGAGGTACGCAGGGGATTGGTGAGGCAACCGTAAACCGGCTTGCAAAGAATGGCTACGAAGTACATATCACATACCGCAGCTCTTCCCAAAAAGCAGATGACTTATGTGCAAAGTATCCCGGCAAGGTATTCGCCTATAAGCTGGATCAGGGAGATGCCGAGGCAATTAAAAACGCTGCGTTTTTAAATGAGCATGCGTGGGATGGTGTTGTATTTAATGCTGCATTAGGTTCAGGAACTGTTTTAAATTATGCATCAGATTCCGATGAATTCGGTTTTGCCAAGGACGATGCAATGATCAGGGTAAATGCTATGGGGCCATTGTTCATCTATAAAATGATCCGGGAGAATCTGCTGAAAAGTGACAAAACTGTAAAACTGGTATTTATGTCTTCAGTGGGCGGCGGTGTTTCTGCTTTTCCGTACTTTACATTGAGCGATGGTATGAGTAAATGTGCGGTTAGCTTTCTTGCAAAACAGTTGGCGGCTGAAAACACGCACACTAAGATCGATGTTTTCTCGATCTGCCCGGGAGCAACCGAAACACCAATGTTTACAGCCAGTACATTATCCAAATTAAGTCCAAAAGAGCGTAAGGAATTTGATGCTGCCCAGGCAAAGCAACGATTGATCCAGCCAGAAGAAATCGCTTATTGGATCGAACAGCTGCTGCATGCTGAATCTACCGTCTTCCACGGTGCAAATCTGGATGCATCAATGGGCCTTGGCGTACGTCCTGGCATCATGACCGAAGACGGCAGCCACTAAAGGAGGAAAAGATATGAGAGACTCTTTATCTGTAAGAGGAAGAGCGCTGGTACGGGATATGTCTCCGTTAATGCAGGCTCATTACAGTATCCAGGATATTCAATATGATGAAAAAGTCCGTCCTGACGGATATATCAATATGGGAACGGCTGAGACCCATCTGATCAATCAGGAGATTATTGATCTTTTAAATAAGATATCTGGCCGGATGGAAATCAGGCCCCAGCATCTGCACTATGATTACTTTTATGGCAGTGTCGAGTTCAGAACCGCAATTGCTAATCATTGGCAGCATACGATTTTCGGGGAAGACACAAAAAGGCAGATTATGGCTGATAATATCTCTATCGGCTCCGGCTGTTCACTGGCTCTTGAAATGCTCGCTACAATGCTGGGGGATTATGGCGATGCAGTGCTGGTACCGGCTCCGTATTATTCCGGCTTTATTGATGATTTTACCGATCGAGCCGGGGTGAAACTGATACCGGTGCACTGTGGTACGGATCTAAATAAAGAAGTATTTGAAAAGGTTTATCAGGAGAATCAGGGCAAAGATGGCAAGATTATCGGTGTGCTCTTCTCGTCTCCGAATAATCCAATCGGTACGGTTTATAAACCGGAGGATGTGCAAAATATCATTTCCTTCTGTATGGAGCATCAGCTGGAGATCATCTCTGATGAAATATATGCAGAAACCATCCATGATCCTGCGGCAAAGCATGTCAGCACATTAGCACTTGTACCCGATGAATATTTAGAACATACCCACATAACCAGCAGCTTTGCAAAGGATTTTGCACTATCCGGATTTAGAACCGGTTTTGCGATCTCTTTCAACAAGGATCTGTTAACCGGTATGCATAACTTAGCTTACTATTCGGGTGTTTCTACTCATACCCAGGCATTGCTGACCGAACTGTTAAAGGCTCCGGAACTACCGGCCTTACTGGATCTTAACCGGGCAGAATTGCATAAGGGCTATTTAAAGATCCGGGAAGCATTAAAAGACATAGGGGTGGAGGTTTATCCTGCTCAGGGCGGTATTTTTGTATTTGCCGATTTCAGCCCATATATGGAGGAACAAACCTTTGAAGCTGAAATGACCCTGTGGGAAGAAATATATAAGGGATTGAGAGTGAATATTTCGCCTGGTCAGATCTTTGCAGCTGACAAACCTGGCTGGTTCAGAGTCTGCTATGCTCATGCACCATCAGTTGTCGATGAAGCCTGCAGACGCCTGCGCTCATTAAAAGATAGTAATAGGGAACTGAAACTTTAGATCAGAAGGGAGAAAGTGATTTATGTCATCAACAACTCAATTAGAAAGAAATCTCGGAAAATTAGATTTATTTGGTATCGCTATTGGGCAGGTCGTTGGATCGGGCATTATGGTACTGATCGGTATCGGTATTGCGATGACCGGTCGTTCGGTTAATCTGGCATTTGTTCTGAGTGCTCTCTGGGTCATCCTGATGAGCATTCCCTGGATATTTATTAGCAGCTGTGTCCGTTTGAGAGGAGGTGAATATACCCAGGCAGCAGTTCTGGCAGGAGAGAAATTTGCCGGTATATATATATTCGTTTACTTGATCAGAAACTTACAGATGGCTGTCTACGCACTGGCATTTGCGGAGTATTTTGCAAAAATCGTACCTAACACAAATGTTAAATTGGTAGCCATTCTGGTCGCAACATTCTTCTTTGCCCTTAACATCTTCCCGACCAAAAGCTCTGCACTGTTCCAGAATATTATGGTATTCATTTTGGCATTTGCTCTTGTTGCATTTATTGCGTTTGGTATTCCAAAGATTCAGCCCGGCTACTGGAGCCAGCCCGGATTCTTCACCGGAGGAGCACTGGATTTCTTGTCGGCATCAGCCTTTTTAACCTTCGCCACTTTTGGCGCCAACTCCATCTTCCAGCTTAGCGGTGAATGTAAAAATCCGAAAAAAGATATTCCCTTCGTGCTGATTACAGCCACACTTGCTGTTGCGATCCTCTACGGGGTAATCGCGATGGTCGCTGCAGGTATATTGCCGCTTGATCAAGTGGCGAATGAAAACCTGGCAGTTGTTGCGCAGGAGATTCTGCCTCGTTCCGTATATATGATCTTTATTATCGGCGGAGCCTTAGGAGCTATCGCAACTTCGCTGAATGCAACGATTGCCTGGGTTACCAAGCCAGTACTGCAGGCTTGTGATGACGGCTGGTTCCCGAAAGCATTAGGTTATCTGCATCCAAAATACAAGACACCGGTAGTCTTATTAGGTTTTTATTATATATTGACCATTGTTCCGATTATCTTTGATATTCCGATGGGGACAATTGTAAATACCGTTCTGGTGCTGATGTACGCATGCATGATTATTACGTCTCTTGCAACCATACGGCTGCCAAAATTATTTCCGGAACAATGGGATAAATCGCCATTTAAGGTGAAAACAGGGGTATTGATCTTCTTTAGTATTTTGGCTTCAGCGGTTCTGCTGCTGCAGGTATACTTTAACCTCTCATCTTTAAACACCGGCTTGTTTATTGCTAATATCGTAATATTAATAGCCGCTGTTCTATTTTCTTTATTACGCTCCAAGAGTGGTAAAGTTAAAATGCAGATAAGTTATGAGGATGACTAGGAAAAAAGTGCTCGTATTACATAACAGTTAGTTTAAAAAAGAGATCCCGCTTCGGTAAAAAAGCTGGGATCTTTTTTAGTTCTATTTTTTTAACAATTAGTTTTGATGTGACCATTCCATAACTTTTTCAGAATAAACTATGTGAAAATGGGTATGTTATGACTAAAATGTATCTCATCCTTCTTTCGTCAAGTATTGAAAATGACGAACAAGCACTCCTTTTCGTTGGTATCATGAGATTTTTTATTCTCTTTGACCACAATTTTGACGGCTTACTCTGATATAGTTTTGCAAAAGTGGAAGTAAATACAGAAAAAGAATGAAGATTAACAGGCGCAAAAAAACGGAAATAAAAAAGAAAATTTTTTTATTTCCGGGTATGGAAAACAGCGTGAGGTCTGCCCTTCACGCGCCTGAATTATATTATGATTGATAAATTTTATGCAGAGCGGGCAAACAACCCGTCCAGATTTTTCATGACCAGACGTTTATGCTCCATCTGACTGTGCCCATATCGGTCCAGGGTCATTTTAGCTGACGCATGGCCTAATATCTCACTCAAAGTCTTGATATCAAAACACAATTCCATACACCTTGTGGCAAAGGTATGCCGCAGGGCATGGAAGTTGATCTCAGCAAGCCCCGCCTTCTTTAACAGTGCCTTAAACCGGTACTGTAGAACGCGTGGTTCTAATGGGCGGCCACGGTACGTAAACACGTATTCCCCGGTGGATGTTTCTTGGTGCTCCTGAAATAACTTCAGGATACAGGCAGGCAGAGGAATGGTGCGCTTAGACCGGTCGCTTTTGGCACTTCCGATAACGAGTACGGTTCTGGTTTCCGCCACCGGGTCATGGCACTGGATCCGCCGGATGGTCCTGGATACATGGAGCACCCCGTTCTTTAAATCCACATCGCTCCAGGTCAGACCGCAGATTTCCCCCACACGCAGGCCTGTGTAACTGGCAAGCAGTATGGCAAACCCGTTCTTGTCCTTTTTTACCGTCTGCTCCAATATTTTCTGCTCCTGCAGCGTGAGCAGCCGCGCCTCCTTTTTCTCCATTTTGGGCAGGCAGATGTCCTTACAGGGATCTGCAGATATATAATCATATTCCTTTGCTTTTTTCATGATTCCATACAGGACATTGTAGATGTTCCGCACCGTTCCCGGCGACAGTCCCTGTTCTGACAGACCGCTAATAAAGTATTGAACTTCTTCCCTTCCCACTTTATGCAGCTTCTGATTTCCGAAAAACGGCAGAAGCCATTTATCCGCTATAGCAGCGTAATTACTGAATGTGGAGGCTTTCACGTGGGGCTTTATGATACTGGAAAGCCAATATCTCAGAAAGTCACAGACCTTTCCTGTCCCGCACCTCTTAACCGGATCCAGTATATATATATACCGCGCTTTGGCCTGTTCAAGCTTTTCTTTACAGTCACCATATTTTCTGGCGTACACATAACCATAGATCAGTTTTCCATCTGGTCTGCGTCCTTTACCATACCGTCCTTCCCATCGTCCGTCTTCTCTCCTATATATATTTTCCCCACGCTTTGCCATATCAAAACTCCTTCCTTTCATCGATGTTGTACATTCATCAATTGACGGCGCAATTGACGGCGTAAAAAATGATGGCATCCTCTATTTTTATTACCTGGATTTCCGGTACTGACCCGTCCCCTGTTGGTTTAGATATTTTTATCCT
>Ga0153947_1000598_pt1 | contig 17956 bp, 16 predicted proteins | sample TSNJ031MetaG_FD_104697 | JGI IMG/M metagenome (GOLD analysis project Ga0153947, IMG submission 104697) | Attine ant fungus gardens microbial communities from New Jersey, USA - TSNJ031 MetaG | ecosystem: Host-associated > Fungi > Mycelium > Unclassified | place: USA: New Jersey, Wharton State... | reverse complement strand
TCCCAAAACAGCCCCCGCCTCCCGACTCTGACCCTCCGCCACCCCCACCACCCCCGCCTCAGGAGCCGCACGGGCCATGGAAGAAAATCTCAGAGTCTCTTGCAGTCACCTTTGACACGTCGATGTCATCTCTACCGAGTTTCAGAGTAGATTTACACCCACCACCACCATTGAGTTTTAAAGTAGATTTACACCCTCCACCATCGCAGATTCTCAAAGTGCATCCACCGCAGACTCTCAAAGTAGATTTACAACCTCCTCCGCCTCCACCACAGGTGGATTTACAGCCTCCTCCCCCTCCACCTCAGACCAAGGTAATACAGCCGCCACCTCCACCACAGACCAAAGAACCATCCCCACCCCCTCAACCAAAATTATACTCCCTCCCACCCTTACCTTCATGGCCACCACCTCGATCAGAGTATCCTTCCAACTACAAGGACTACAGGCTCCTGTGGGACGGCACCGCAGAATGTCTGCCTTACTCTTCTTCACACCACCCCTCGTCCTCTTCATGGCAAAGAGCAAATTACTTCAAAAGTCTCATCGAGCACGCTAAAAAGAATCCCGATAGCCAGTACAAAGAACGCGTACTCAAACTCGCTGGTGACAGGAAAGAAGGCTTTGTGAGGTACCAGGGCCATACCTGGAGCGACCGTGTCGCCCTCGTTGGCACGTCCAGTATCCTCTCTGGCATCACCGGCAAAGACGCAGATCAAGTCAAGACGATCAAGGAAGACGAGGTCGGTCACGTCAGGGATCCCAGAAACTCGGACGCCGTCATCAACAAGGAAGAGCACGGCGCTCGGAGCTCAAAAGGGCCTTCAGCCATGCAACTCATCCAAACACGTCTATCAAAAGCTTCAAAAAAAGAATTCATCGACGTCCGTTATGAGGTACGTCATCACAACAAGTATTTTTTCCAACTTAACCGATCTATTTTAGTTTGACCACAACTCTCGAGGCCCACCGCCACCGACTTCAATCCTCATCCTCAACATACCTCCGCTCACTCCCAACTCTGCTATCCGTCGTCACTATTCCAATTATGGCCCTATCGTCTCTTTTGAGCCTCAAATCGACAAAGAAAACGGTTCGGCGCTCGGTATCGTTTTCATCAAATACCATACGCACGAAGAAGCAAAGAGGTGCCTCGAAAAAGAGAACGGGCGAAAGGGCGGTTTACCGGGCGTCATCATTCCTTCGGTTGGTCTCAGTGTAAAGAGCGGTGGTGCTGGAGAAGCTGACACAGGGGGAGCGGCAGGAGAAGAAGAAGAGGTGATCAGAGTTGTCTATGATGACGAAGGGCTGATTCTGACCGCTTTGATGCGCGAAATGGAACAGAGAAAGAAGAGGGATAAGAAGAAGAGAGAGTCCTTGACCATCGCGAATGCACGTGTGGTGACGCCTATGACAGCTACACAACAACAGCAACAGAAGAAAGTGGCGGTGGCGCCTGCACTATCTACTTCTACTATACCAACACCACTCACGATAGCAACGTCGACACCAGTTTTGGGGGATGCCAGTAGAAGGATATTCAACCCTCCGCCGAATGTAGCATCGCCCTCGACGGCGACAACCATGGAAATCCAGAGTCCGACACGAGCTGTTTCGTCGGATTCTACTGTTGTTACGAACACTCATTGTGGTTCGTCGTCGGGGAATACAAGTGTCAACTCTGTTGTTCCGTCGTCTACCGCTGCCACGGCCATGGCTAACATCATGACATCTGTTCCTGCTCCTGCTCCTGTTGCTCCTGCCACCACACCAAGTTCAATGACACCGACACTAAAGCTCCCACCCGGTCTTCCTCAACGACCGTCCGTACCTCTCGTCGATTCTCCTTCTTCGACACATCAAAATGCGATTATCAAAGCGAGTAGGATATCGAATGTGACGCCGGGTGGGTACAAGGCCAGGTCGAGTTTGGGTGCGGGTGGTGGGGAGGCTAGAGTTGGTCCTATGGTAGATGGGATGACACCTGGTTCTGGGGATCATGAACGCGAGAGGGAGCGGGAAAGAGAAAGGGAAAGAGAAAGAGAAAGAGAGAAGGAGAGGGATAGAGAACGTGATCGAGGTCGAAGAGAAAGGGAAAGAGAAAGATATAGTTATGGTGGGAATAGCTATCTCTCGAGAAGAGGCGATCATTATCAACCTTCGCCTTATAATAACTCTTCGAGGTCGCCTTCGCCGTATTCGTCGTATTCTTCGTATACGTGGCGTGATAGGGAGAGGGAACGAGACCGCGATCGAAACTGGGACAGGGACAGGGACAGGGACAGAGACAGGGAGAGAGACAGGGAGAGAGAACGAGACAGGGAGAGAGAACGAGACCGGGACTTTCGTGAGCGCGACGACGATCGCGTTTTCAGTGGTAGTATCAGTAGTCGAAGCGGAATCAAGAAAACAAACTATGAACTCGAACAGGAGAGAGAAGATCGGAGGCACGAGACGTTGAAGCGCTTATTCGACAATGGATTTGATTATGTGAAGATTGCAAAAGAAGGAGGGGGTGGGTTGAGCGCCAATTTGGTAGGGAATGTGAGAGATGAGGAGGTTTATGATTATTTTGAGGGGTTTTATCCTGACCAGGTAAATGAATTTTGTTTTTTTGATTATGGTTTTGGGATGATGTTGACTTCTTTTTTTTCTTTTTCGTTTTTCGTTTTTCTTTGATCTTGTTTCCGTTTTTGTTTTTTTTGTGTGGGTGGTGGTAGGTTTTAAGAGATCATACAGGTCTCTATGTTACGTTTAACAATCCTGGTTCAGCACGACGCGCTCAACGTGTTGTTTCGATTCAAAACAAACCATTAGCTTATCAGTCGGTTTCATTAACGGTTCATCCCGCCGTGAAATCGATTCCGAAAACGGGACATCATGGTTCTACGACGATAACAGGAACGACGACGACGCTATCATCAACAACGGCGACGACTTCGACTTTGACAACAACGACCACAGCGACTCTGACAACGACCACAACCGCTTCTTCTCACCCGAATCCTGAACAATGGATCGAACAAGCGCGGATTCGGATAGGACGTGAATTGCGAATGGGATTGGAGAAGGATGTTTTGGCAAAAGTGGTTGGACCTGAACTTTTGAGGTTGGTGGTGGAGATGAAGAGGAGGAATATGGAAGCGAGGGCGAGTGCGGGTGGTGGTATTAAGGCTGGTTTTTTGAAAGGGTTGTCGTTTAAGAAGCAGAGGCAGGTTGTTGATTTGCCTGAGATGGTGGTGGTTGGGAGTGAGCGGGAGGTGAAGGGTGAATGTGAAGTGGAGAAACGGGAGGGAGAGGAAGTAGAAGAAGAGGAAGAGGAGGAGGAAGAGGAAGAGGAAGAGGACGTGGTCGAACGACCACCGAAGAAGAAACCGAGAATTGTTTCGCGACAACGACGACCTTCTATTGTAGTCAAGCGTTCAAAGAAGATTGTAGAAGATGAGGAAATCGAGTCAGAGGAAGAGGATCTGGGAGATATGATCAAGTTGGCGGAGATGACGGGTGATGTTGTACATCATTATCATCATCACCATCATCACCACCGACATAAACGGTCCATGTCAAGGGAAGTCGAAGAGGGCGAACAGCCGTTGAGGAAGAGATTGAAGCTGGATAAAGGGCTGAAATCGAACAAGGGAGCGAAGAGGAGACCGAGAAAGGTGATGATGATGGTCATGGAGGAGGAGCAAGTGCAAATACCTGTTACGCCCTCCGAGTCACGGTCGCCTTCCCCTGTACCTCGCAAGCAGACCAAACGCAGTAAACCTCGTGTTGTGACGCCACCTCCTACGCCACCTCCACCTGATCCTGTGAAATCTGGGTTGTGTGAGGATGATGAAGATTTGTATTATTCAAAGTTGGTGTTGTCGGGGTATAAGCCTTCACCGTCGTCGTCGTCGTCGCCATCTTCACCTTCTTCGTCTCATTTGCCCTTGGAGGAGGAGGAGGGGGAGGAAGAGGGGGAGGAGGATGGTGTTTCGAGAGTGTCGTTGTTGGTGACACCACCTGAACAAGAGAACATGGATACGCCACGGCATGCCAAGTTTAGGACACATGACACTGGGTCTGCTCGAACGGAAGGGTATTACAAGATTACACACGCTGAAAAGGCGGAATATGTGGCACAGTATCAACAGACGACGCGAGCGACGAATGCGAGCAGTACGCCTGTTGTGGAAGATTTCCCGTCTCGCCAACGACAAGGGCAAATTTCGTCTTCGCGATCGAATCGCGCAACGGCACGACGACGAGCGCAAGGGTTAGAGGAGATGAAAGAGCTTCAGCATGCGATTTTGTTGTCTAAAGGGGAGATGGCGAGTGCGCATGATTTGATGTTTAAGTTTAATCAGTTGCAGACGAGGAAGAAGCATTTGAGGTTTGCGAAGAGTCCGATACATGATTGGGGGTTGTATGCCATGGAGAGGGTGTCGAGGGGGGAGATGGTGATTGAGTATGTGGGGGAGGTGATACGGGCTGCTGTTGCGGATAAGAGAGAGAAGGCGTATGAGAGGCAGGGGATAGGGAGTAGTTATTTGTTTAGGATTGATGAGGGTTTGGTGGTGGATGCGACGAAGAAGGGGAATCTTGGGTGAGTTGGACCGAAGTTTTTTTTTGTGTGTGCGATTTTTTTGATGGATTGAAACATTAGACGGTTGATTAATCACTCGTGTGACCCGAATTGTACGGCCAAGATTATAACGATTAATGGGGAGAAGAAGATTGTGATATATGCGAAACAGGATATTGAGTTGGGTGATGAGATTACATATGGTATGTTTTTTTGCGGTTTTCTTTTGGTGTATGAGACTGACTATTGTTTTTTTTTTTTTGAAGATTATCATTTTCCGTTTGAGCAAGACAAGATTCCTTGTTTGTGTGGCTCTGTCAAGTGTCGTGGGTTCTTGAACTAGTCGTGTTGTAAGCCCTTGCGTTGTGTTTTTTTTTTTCGTCGTTGTTTGTTCTCTTTCATGAACTCTTAACATATTTTATTTTCTTACATACGCACCTGCGCACACACACGCTCTCTCTCTCTCTCTCTGGCTCTGGGTTTCTGTTCATGTTTAATACTATCATGATTCACATGAATTGCTTTTTCTTTCTCGCTACCTCTCTCTTTCCTGCATTTTTGTTTTCTAATGGTTGTATGCTGAAGTGAATTAGTGATGTAGTGTTTGCCTAATGAGTCTGGCTTTCCTGTGTTATGAAATTTAAGAATATATCTATATTTCGGGTATTTTTATGCATGTATAGTTTGGCGGTGATTGCAAAGAGGTTTGAGATTTGAGTTTGCGTTGAATCTCTCTTCCTTCCTCTCTCTCTTCCCTTCTTCCTGTGGTGTCTCTTTCTTTTGTTATGAACCTCATCTAGGTCAGTCTTGCCTGCTTGTGTGTATTGTGTACTTGGTGATTATCCTCTATTGTCGATGCATATCCAACATTTGCAAACCTAATACTCTTAGAAGTTGTTTTTTTTTGCCATTTGAGGTCAAGGGGAGGAAGGTAGACTGATAATTGCCACCTTGCTGCTTCTCGATGTTGTCTGAGGGGATTTTTCCCTTGTGCAAGCTTTTGCCAGTGCGTTGCCCACAACATCACAACCATATACCCCTTTTTGTAATACGTTGTGTCTGATATGGGGAAGACCTTACCAGCGCGTGTACGTATGGTATTTAGGTGTAAAGCAGTCCACCCATCATCTTCCCTGAACCTGTTGGACATCCTTTGTCAGGCTCTCGACCCAAGAGTCCACTTGGGGTATCCTTTTTTTCGATAGGCATTGTGATTTGGACGCGTTACCTTCATGACAGATAAATGGCACGCCAAGAGTCTGATTAAGATTGATGAAATCCAAGATCATTCAGTAGTTGACGATTTGAACGTGGTTTCTCGGAGTTATTTTGTTCCTCCTTGGATCTCAGAGGTAACACCGGACCACGTGAGGGCAAAAGTGGCCCTACATCAGCCCCATGGAGGACTTGTGGAAAGAGGAAGAGGGGTGGGGTGACCTTGACAGCAGAACAAGAATAAAAGTAACAACCATCAAAATGACCTCAAATGGGGGTTCCTCTCTTTGGCAGGCTTCAATCTGTGCTTCAGATGAGACCAAGTAATGGGGTGATGGACTTGATCACATCCTGCCCATTTAAGAAGACTAGATTTTCTTTGAAAAAGCACGTCAGGTGTGTGGACTGCCTGAGTTTCGATGAACCTCATGATTTTCAGTTATAACGCACCACAGATGAACCAATTCTGATTTCCTATCCAAGCTCGTCTAGCCGAATGTTGCTACTCCGACAACTTCCCTCCAATCTCCGGTACTGAAGTTCGTCAAGCTATATTGGTACATTTCGGATAGATATGAAATAAACTGACCTGCAGTCGGAACTGGGCTTCAACATGATTGGATACAAAGGCGATATTCCCATGATCAACATATGGCGTCAAAAACAGTCCAGTACAACGTTGTTTTCGACACAATGATCATCCCATTGCATGAAAATCCAGAAAAAACAATCAGTATCAAGTACTGGTATACCTAGAAAATAGAACAATCTGAGACATGCCACGTACGGCACACAAGCTCGCTCAAATTACCTATCCTCAAGATAATAAAGTTCATTCGGGTTCTCTTATCCCGCAGCATTCAGTTTTTTGTCTCGCGTTTTTCCTGGAGCTTTTGACTGGGTCGCAATGCGATACTTCGTGTGTGACTAATCCATTTCTAGATAAACTTACCTGTTTTTGGACAACGTTGTATTTGTATCAAATCACCTAGGATTGTATTGGGGCCCTATTTTCATCTCACACGGTGCCTACCTCGATATCACCTTCTGGCCACTCTATTAAACTTTATTAAACTTTGAAATTTCGGCAATGACATCCAAGGCTAGGCAACAGATCGGACCAAGTTTCATGCAACAAGATATATCACAAGCAACATAGATAGTGACCTTCGATCCACCAGGAATACACGATCATGGTGTAGATTCTCCCCGTCTCCCAATCAAGAATCAATTTCTAGTCATTCGTGTCAATGTCACAGCTCATAAACGCCATATCGACCCTCCGGCGTGCGCTCAACCACTTCCCCAGTCTTGACGTTGATGCTTATTCGTCGTGCGTGACACTGCAATTTCCTCTTACGTGGGTGATGTTCCTGGTGATGTTCACCTGCATCTGCTTCGACGGGATCCTGGCTACTTGTAGGCTCTATCTCGACTTTGCACTGAGCAATCTGGTGTAAGGGAGTATCAGGTGGCTTGAGCTCTGACTTGATTCCGCTACTAGCGAATATGGGCTCTACATGATGATGAGACTTGGCATCCTCAGTCAGCACCGAATGCATATTTTGTGCGTGTGCACCAGGAGATGGTGACGGAGGTGACAGCTCGTTTGCACATGCTTGTTCAGGAGATGGTGACTCTACACAAAACTGGTGAGTGCAATGAACGGGGGGTGGTGACAAGGAAGTGGGGATCATTGTGCCGGGAAGGGAATATGACAAGGGAGGAATGGTGATGGGAACAGCGATAGGGGCATTTTGCGAGTAATCATGGTTTGGGTCCGTTAAGGAAGCCTCATGTGGGAGTGGGAAGTATGTCGTGCCATTCACCTCGACAGGATTAGGGTTGAGAGTTGTGATACCGGGCTGGGTGTACGCGACAGGGGCGGGAGGCTGTGGTAGGGAAGGGTAGAAGATGGGCAGAGCTGGCAGAGCAACCTCTTGAGACTGTGATGGTAAAGCATCACAATGTTTAAATGGACAGGTACTCCGTCGATCGCAGAGGACCCAAGCCGGACACGGCGTATATTTGATGTCTTCGGCAAAGCTGATGAACACAACGTCTCGCGGCATAATAGAACTTACAGGGTTGAATATCTGCAGGGTGGAAATGTGGACAATTTCGTGCACCACAAAACCCCTGCACATGTGCCCAGCAATGTGAGGTAGCTTTGTGGTTTCCGCTAGGTCCGGAGTATGACTCGGCAGTTCTCTTGATAATTTCTTGATTCCACATAGTACTGTAGACCAATTGCCAATCGTGAATGCTGCCATCGGCATTAGACTACCCAATCCATGACGGACGGTACTATGCACACATCATGATACGTACAAGTTACACGCATCCCCAAGTGGACACCAGCCGTTATTTTTCACGAAATGTTTACAGGGCGTCGTTTTCCAAGCAATTATTGAGCGTATCTTTTTTGGATCTATGTAATCATGCGGAGCAAATTGCTGAAGCTTGGTAGCATGTGAAACTGCATTTCCTAGCGGTCGGCTTGGCATCGGATATGGGTATTCGAGACGGAAGACATCACTGTTCTGTCCCTCGAAATATCTCCCTTCTGCAGAAGATATCCAGATCTCCTCCCCATATTCCCCCTGTGGGTACAGTGGAGGCGGTTGCAGCCATTGGGGATCTCCAGCTGATGGGTGGTCGTATTTGCACCTGTTCCCGTAATTGCAATAGCCTTGGACGTACTGGCGGCAAATTATCTCTATTATTGTGTCCAAGGCACACATGTCTAGCCGGCAAAACCTGAAATATACATCAAATGAACTTACTGCCTCGCCAAAGATGATCTGGGTGGGTATTTGGACGAATGCAATCTAATTGAAGCATATGAAACTTTGAGGAGAAGGGAGGTATTGGAGACGTTGAAAAAAAGTTGTCGGAATTCGGTATAAACGTCCTCAATAATGATACACGTGTAGTGCACGCGGATTAAGATGTAGCTCGAAGGCGGTGGTGAATCCCGGGAATGCGAGTTGAAACCGCGAGGATCATCCCAGACTTATTATATGCTCGATTCCTTTCCAGCACTTCATTTGCTGTCTTTCTTGAGCACCTTCGTGAATATAACATAGGGACATTTGAGTGCAACAGCCTTGTAAACGCTTACTTCCGCACCACCACCCAATTACTAATGGTTAGCACATGTGCAATCATAATAACGAATTTGAGGAGGTAATGGCAAAAATTTGGAGACCTTTCATGCTCTCGAGAAATCATCACCGTCGGCTATCACTACCTCGTTGCAGACACGTGAGACGATGAACCATACCACAAATAACCATATACTCATACGTGATGAATGAGAAGCACTCTGTCCACATCTTGAGGTAGGAGACAGCTACATTGTGAGGGTCTGAGCTGCATGCAAGGAGAAGTGTAATCATGAGGGAAAAATAGGTGTTAGGCAGCGTGTGATGCTACCAGGCACAAATGATTGATATTTTTGTATTCTACGCTAAAATGTGGAGAATCTACACTACACCAAATCGAGGTGCTGAAAGGACTCACGGCAGGCCGATGGTGGTATTGACGAGTGAAAGGTACAAAATTGTTAATTACTATCACTTATATCAGATTGTTCTAATTCAACAATTTATTTCACGGAGCGTGATGGCAGGCCGTGCCACTTATATCGATTCTAAAGCTAAGAAATGCTTAGTTGAAGATTCAAAAGTTTTCCAATCAAAAAACAAAATCTCAAATTTCAAGTATGGGGAAGCAGGAGAAATTGTAGCCAATGAAAGAGAGATATAGGCGGCTGATAAGACTAGACCGAAAATGGACATGAGCATGAATAAGTGTTTTCTGCAGGTAAGTCTTCCTCATGGTCCTCCTCCGATGTGTCCTCTGAGAATATGTCAATCAGGTTGCAAGGACCGCACCCGAATTGGCCTATACAAACGATCTGGTCAGGAATCTTGAGGGGTTTTCATCTCGTCTTGAGATAGAGGAAGTGTCACTTCATTCATGTAGAATCAGCTTCCATACCCATGGCAGGTACAGTATTTATAGGAGCCAGAGTCGGGAGTTGGGGACTGACAGGAAGTCTGAGAGTACTTTTTTCCAGGTCCAGGTCCAGGCTCAGACCCATATGTACTGTGATTAGGTAACCGAGTGGCACGATGGAAACCGCTTGTCTGCTCTGTCACCATTTGGGGAGGAGCTAGTGATGTTTCGGTCAAGAATCATGACAGTGATGGCAGACGAGATTCTGTTTTCCAGGCCTTGTCATTTCTACCTGTAATTTCGCCCTTCCACGAACTTCCATCTTCCAAAACTACGAGTGATATACTTCATGGCAAGAGTTCCTGAAACGTATATGCATATATGGTCAGTCATGATTGAAACTTAATACAGGGCACTTTCTGGGAGTGCTGGCTAAGATTTTTCCGAGCCCAATTCTGTATCTTCCTTGGCTGACCCTAGCAATAAAAAAGGCAATGTCATTGTTAATTCAACAGGCAGAGGCCAGCGCCGAAACTGAGATGAGCATTCACAATAACTTCTATAATACAAGGGGTATGCCATCAATGGTCAGTAATCGTCAATAGAATACATGTATTAGTGATGCTTGAAATTTAGTATTCATCCCTGATGATCGTCTAAACCTGCTAGAATGTGAATTCACCAACGGAGAAGGTCTACACAAGTCAGGATGAGAATGTCATGTTGGCTGGTTGCAGGCCTGGATTACTCATAACATCAAATCCAGGTATTAAGGGATGTAACCGCTTGCGCGAAGGTAAAGATGAAAGGTCCTGTTCTGCTCATGAAGAAGAGAAAATGACCATTTGATATGTTGCACATTACCTCGCATGCATATTGGCCATCTGTCGTGAGCTTTTGATCAGCGATGATATTAAGATGAAATGAGGCGACGTCACCTGGGATTTGAGCGGGGGGATCCCAGCTTCTTTTTCTAGATCGGCCAGATGGATCCTACGAACAGGGAGGACGTCACAATCACAATAGACGACCAGAAAAAAAGCTCCCCGCACCTCGATATGGTTTGTCACATCACTGGTGGGATACATTCCTTGATTTGTATTCTGTTCTGGCCATGGATCCATAGATTTAGGTTGTCCGCGTGTATCAATGAAGTTCGATCGGTTGTCCTGGAACTAGGAAGATGATGTCGGAAATCTAATTCATGGGAAAGATGCTTACTTCTGCGTGATACCGCGAGGGGCTTCCTTGTTCATCCCCAGAGAGGGAGGAGTTTCTGGATCGCGAGTCTTTTGTGAAATCTATATAGGAAAGATATCAAGAATGTCAGGTACCGCAAGGAAAAGGTCCTCAGACAAACCTCCTGCAGGGGGTTGGCTTCTTGCTAAGAGGACACCCACTTTCATTCATTCATTTACCAAAGGTGCAAGATAGATTTCAGTGACACATACTAATATCATCGCGACGCTTTTCAGCAGTCGTGACTGTTTGTCTTGTCTGCCTCTCAACATCTAGACAAGCGGTGTAGCGCATGAAAGCGTCTTGAGTTTCTTTTTGTGCCCGAATCAATGTCATTCGTGCAACCTGTAGTGCTTGCTCTAAGACAAATCAGATAAAGATATGGCTTTCAGAAATTCAGTATATTTACTTGACGACACGGCTTCCTGAAGTAAAGCCTCTGAGTTCATCAAAGACGGGGATACTGATGTCCGTGAGTCAAGGTCAAGTAAGGAATTATCAAACACACGGTCTACATATGATGAGATCAGTGGCATTAACACCGTACCAACAAGACTTACGACTTCTCGAGTCCAAAAAGCATTGTTCAGAAGGTTCAGGTGTAAGAGATTCAACAGAGTGATCCACATGAGCATAGTAAGTCCCATCTTGAATAGCTGCCCGAAGCCTGGGATTATGAGGTATACCGGCAGCCTGTCGTTCGATGAATTTGCGAAGGAAGGTTAGCTCGATGTTGTCCGGCATGGTGTATGGCGGGCCTTGAATATCTCCTTTCTGCATCAACAACTCCAAATAGGACATCGTCTTGTCCTTCAGCTGCTGCAGCCACTCATGCAATTCCATGTGGTCTTGGTCCGCTCTGGCATCGTAATCCTGCCGTCTCCTTGCTTTCCTCCAATATGTTTTTGTAAGCTTGAGCGCTCGATTAACTTCATTATCCAGAACGTGATACCATTCTGAAGCTAATCGATTAAGCCGTACAGCGAGTACACCGGGTTGCACTCGAAGCTGAAGGATACAACGCCCATCTCGATCAGGAGGCCCTACAACTCCCTTCTGTCCTTGGTTGCCTCGAGTAGCGCCACGAGAAACATTCCCTAGTTCTGGCCAGGGCAGGTCATCAGGAGTCGACATGTTGAGATGAAAGATGAAGACAAGGACAACAAGAACAAGAACAAGTAAAGATAGAAAGAATCCGCAGGCCCGTCAATAAATGGTTGGATCGGCGATATACAGTGGGCTTAGCGGAGTTGTACTAGTGACGCACAAGTAGAATATAACTGAAGCACAGTAGCCCCAGTCCACACTCCATTATAGAAAGCCACAAAACCCACACGGGTATACCCCCATTTGGACCCACTATGATCTTTTCCCATTCGCTTAAACTGATGGAGGAAGCCGCAGTTTCAATGTAAGAGTAGACGATAACAAAAAAATCACACTGTCAAACTTGCCGAATAATTGAAGAATCGAAAATTTTCCAAGCGACATGGAATGAACCAGCTGGGCCCTTATCAGATCTGAGATTGAGATTGAAGTGTGATGTCCCAATTCAATAAGCTGTCAGGCAGGCCCCGAAGTTTGATGCATCCGTGTGAACCGGGTTAGTTTATGACTTTCGATGTGATTATGCAGCCCCTTACATCAATACACTGTGAAGGAATAAGTCATATTCGATTTATCTGTATTTTGGACACAGCATCACCAGACACCTATGTAAAGAACTTAACTCCTTGTGCCAGCGGCGCTTGGTCTGAGAAATTGACTGCAGGGTAGTGACACAGTGTGAGCTCAACATCTGGGTAGGCTATACAAAAACATACGCGTGCAGGCGCTCCAACGGACGTATTGCTTCCAAGCATCACCTCCCGACTCACGTCCCCTACAATCTGAGGGTCAACAAGGGTTGTTTAATTATATAAGGGAAATTTACCATCCAGTGCTCTGCTCATCAAACTATGTGAGTCAATGGTAGAGCAGAAAGGGCTTGTACAGACCTTGTTACCACCAAAAGCGGCTCCTATTTCGGCACCACTTGTACCCACGTTCACCTATAATGTCCCATATTTGACACTGGTAGCAAAAGAACTAAGGAGCGTCTACATACATTCACAATACCAGTGTCAGAACCTCCTGGACCTATCCATTTGCCCACATTCCTAATGTCCCGGGTCCACAAACTGCTCGATAAACCCTTTTCCAAAGATGATATTGATAGTGACAATGCAGGGATGGAGCTCACCTGGGGAACAGCATTATTCCATTCGATCGCCTGATCAAGTTCGTCGAAGATGCCAACATTCAGGATAGGAGCAAAGACTTCAGTTGTCCATATGCTATCAGATACATTGATCGATTTAAGGACAGATATGGTAGGCTCGACAAAATTGCCAACATCGAAGGGCACATGATCAAACTGCTTGCCACCAACCAATATATCTGAACCGACTTTTTTGAGATGCTTAATCGTGTCACTATATGTTTCGCATGCGGCACGAGTGTGCAGAGGTCCGAGTAAGGTCTTCTGATCTAGTGGATCACCGGGCTTGACAGACTGATAGAACTTCTGAAGACGCTCCAAGAATTCAGAAGCAATAGAACGGTGGAGGTATAATCGCCGCGTGGACGTACACCTTTGACCAGCAGTGCCTATGGCACCAAAACCGACTGCTGGAATGGTGAGGGACATATTTGCATCAGGCATTACTATTGATGCTAGCATGGCCATGTCAATCAAGCTCATCATAAGAGTCAAGTCAAACACACCATTATTGCCACCAAGCTCTAGGATCGTTTTCCCAAAGCGTGACATTACAGCTTGTCCGACAATCCGGCCAACACGTTCACTCCCAGTAAAAGATACTATTCAATACCATTGACGCATGTTTGCTCGAGAACCTCTAAGAACCTACCAAGTTCGATACCAGGATTGTTCACCAAAGCTTCGCCAATTTCTTGTCCACCGGTCACCAGGCAGGCAATAGCACCCGGAAGCCCGTTAGCCTCCAGAATACCAGAAATTATTTGTGTCACTGCAATGGAGCATAAAGGTGTTGTTGGAGATGGTTTCCAGATTGTTGCATTTCCTGCTGCCATGGAGAGAGCCAAGTTCCTATGAAACTGTGTTAGGAGCGACAAAGAAAATAAGGAGGAAACACACCAGCCATAAACTGCGACGGGGAAATTGAATGCTGAAAGCACAGCAACAATGCCTAAGGGGTTAGGAACTAACCAATCCAAGACATCAACAAAGGGTTCGTCGGATGCTCTTTCATACCTTCTAGAATAGAATGCTCTGGCCTTTCCGATGCGATGACCCTCCCGTTCATCATTCTGGATAAGCCAATTGCATAATCACACTACAAGACATCACCACAACATCCTGACAGACCGGGATGTCACTTACGATATCAATAAATTCCTGGACTTCTCCAACACCTTCTGTCCTGATTTTTCCCATTTCTAGTGTAACAAGAGCTCCAAGAGCTTCCCTCTTTGATAAGTTGAGTTTGAGATGGCACTGTCGTCGGTGATCGCTTTGAACCTCACCTTGGCAGCGAGGGCTTCGCGAATTTGCCTCACTACTTCACCGCGTTTAGGTGCAGGGACATCTATGGTACAGGAAAGTGCTGATCAAATTTATCTTGCTGAACACTTACTTCGGAAGATATGGTATGCTTCCCGTGCTCGTTCTAGTAGTTCACACAGCTCTGGTACAGAGGCCGTTCTGACGCGAGCAAGCTCTTCTCCTGTAGTAGGGCACGTGGAAGCCACAACCTCTCCAGAACCATGCCATCGGCCGTCGTATACGCCATGAATCTCACCGTCAGAGTTGAGCCCCAATTGGGAAAGAATGTTTGAGGCTCGGACAGAGATAGCACGAGTCAAAGCGATTCGATTCTGAGCCCTCATGAGATTCCTCGAAATAAGAAACATATTGAAGTGTCCTTTGTCAATATAGGTGTGTTTATCAAAGGGTCCAGGGCAGTCGCAGTGGCCGAATCGCTTAATATCCGGGCGCTAATATACTGCAAGTCTGTATGGCACGTGCCAGGCCGGCAGTTTCCCATATTATTGCATCGCTATAACTCAAAGCTTCAAACCCCTGATTGAGAATCAAGAAAGAGAGCTTAAGCAAGTCTAAGTCGTGAAGTACTTTCTACTTCTATCTATAGATTAATATTTCCCACCCCTTTCTCATACCGGTTCAACTTGCAGAGCAGGCCGGCCTGCTCAATATAAGGTGGTTCATGGTTCGCGAACTACGTTCCACACGGTTGACGAAACACCGGAACAACTGTACACCTGGTTGCAACTGCATCCATTCTACCTCTAACACCGCCGATCAGATCCTTGAAGGCTCACCTTAGCACGCCTCAAGTACTGCCCAGGTCTAAGTAGGCATAGATTTATGCCGGCCGACTCCTCAGGTAATTAGATTAGGTTTTCACTGTAAGGTAGTATTGTCGTCTAATTGAATAGAATTGAATGAATCAAGGTATGAGGGCTTGACAGTATATCAACTAATCCGTGAGTAACATGTGGAGGGAGATAGCTTCTCGTGATAGAGATTGATGATAATAATGGATTGACAATACAGAAAATCAACGGCTGAACTGGAAGCTGGATCTATTTGACGGCCATTACAAGTCTCCAAAAAATGATGAATCCTCAACGACCACAGCATTTTTCCTTGTTCTTTCCAAATGGCTCTCCTGCTTCCGTTTCTGATGAGTAGAAAATTGAGGTTCCGACCTCCGGCCGTCGTTTAAACTTTCTTCATCATTCACATTAATCCTGGTTGCGGATGTTATGTGGTACACTAAACCATTGTTGACATCACTGCTAGTGTCAGCATCCATGGAACTTGGCCCTTCACTACCATAGAGAAAGGCCCCCAAGTCACTCAATGTGAATCCATCTTCTTGACCCACACTTCCCACCCACCAACGTCCACCGGGGCAATTATCATCACTGTTGTCGAGACCGTCCACAGTTATTCTCCCCTCCCACGTTCCAATTCCATGCCACTCTTCGTCGTCATCACCCACCTCTTGTGGATCAAGAGTTAGTGTGCTAGTTCCACCGCCCACAGCGATCCTCTCCACAGGCCAATCTCTATGATCAGCAACAACTCCCAGCATTTTTGTAGGTAATAATTGAACTGCACGAACATACCCGTCAGAGGAACCCGTCAGAATTGTACTTGCGGCATCAATTCCTGGAAGATCTGATGGCAGATTGCATAGTGTATCAACCGATAGAGGGTGTCTAGTGCCAAACCACCTGGTCAATTTTCTTTTATTTATCAAGATTATGAACCAGCTGTACCCAGGGATACGATCGACACAGTCACCCCAGCCATTATTACGGTTAAAAACCGATAGCATCCCAAGCTGCGTTCCCACAACGACCTTGGAGTCTCTAAATCAGAATATTAGCTCCTAGTCCACATGATGGTACGTCAGAAAAGACAACAGGAATATCCCCTTGCCCTGAAAGCAATGTTTTAGGGCAATGCTATTGCAACAAACTGAAAACTATGCCAAGTCCCTGGGAGATCGTTCCTGCAGAAAATTGCAGATAATACCGGTTACGAGAACAGGGGGTTTGGATAGTCTACATAACAATGGAAAACTCACCCCTTTATTGCAACAAGTGATAGCAATTCATCTTCTTGGTCCTCAGATTGGGCAAATGGCTTCGGTTTTTTAGAGCGAACATCCATGACAGAAAGAGTCCTATCTGCACTGTATACAAATTATCCAAGTCATAAATGGAAACGCCATAAATATGAATCATGCGAGAGAAACCATCAGTGCACACCTTGTGGCTACTAGTTGTCTTTTATCTTCCAACCATAGGAAATCACTGATATAATCAAAATGATGAGTGTATGTCCGAATTACTTCCTTCTGGCGTGGATCCCATAACTGTTGAATAAGATATGAACAAGTCAGACTCCCCGTTCGAAATCGCGAGGTAGTAATTAGTACATCACCTTGATTACACCTTCGTCATCACCGGTAGTCAGTAACCATGAAGTCAAATTCTTCACGCGGTTTATGGGTGATCTTTTATATTCTAATGATGTTAGGTTCCGTTGAATTCTGACAGCTGACTGACTCATGAGCAGGTGCTCGGGTCTCAATCTGTTCAGTCCTCGTGTCTATGATACTGACCCGAAGTGTTAGCTTCAGATATCTCCGAGCGAAAAACTTGGCTTACTATAATGCTTTCGACTTTCCAGCAGCGTATAGTTTAGAGCCATTTTCGTTGATACTCAGCCCTCGACATGATCTCTTTGATGGGCGGAGTGAAAAGACGTTTTTGTGGTTTCCTTGTTGGTCATAGGCAAAAGCTTCCACATGTCCAGTAAGGAGCCCTGTATATACCGTGGAAAAGGTTGGATGAAAGACAAGGTCAAAGATTTGCGCATCAACAGGTATTTCTGGCATGGTTCTGAAGCAAGATGCAGAAATTAATGCTACGCCATATTTGGCATTTATCTTCATCATGTGATTTCTTTTTTTAGATGAAATCTAGATCCATTGAGTGTGTGTGAGTAAATCCAGCGAAAGAGGAAAGGGATACGTGATGCCCGTTTTGTTGCAATCAGCAGTCACCAAAACCTCGACAATTGCTTGTTACTATAAACTGGGACTTTGTAGATAATAGCTACAATTTAGCGTGATATTATAGGACATCAAATCATCCGAGTAAACATGCGTAAACAAGTGATCCATGTTACGAACTCATTGGGATTTTCACGTAACTGGGATTCTCTGGACAATTTCGGTATCTCTTTCATAGATAGGATGGCACCATTATTGATCCAAAAAAGGGGCGATAGGAAATACAATAGACCGAATCATAAATCAGGATTCACCGAATTTCTCTGGAATATTTTTGTATCTCGGCATGGTCCGATGGGATAGTCACTTAGCAGTCGACGTCAAACCTTGGCGG
>Ga0153947_1000596_pt1 | contig 17959 bp, 16 predicted proteins | sample TSNJ031MetaG_FD_104697 | JGI IMG/M metagenome (GOLD analysis project Ga0153947, IMG submission 104697) | Attine ant fungus gardens microbial communities from New Jersey, USA - TSNJ031 MetaG | ecosystem: Host-associated > Fungi > Mycelium > Unclassified | place: USA: New Jersey, Wharton State... | reverse complement strand
TAAATCCTTCTGAAAGACCTGTTGCTTAATGCAACCTGAATCACGACTGAAACTCATTCGTCTATCTTGAATATTTCATTGCTACCGGATACCTCTTGGTTTTCAATATGCTTTCGAATGATTTCTTCTGTTACACTTCCTACCGTCGCACAGTGGTATTCTATATCATATACGCCCCTTGTCATATTCTTCTGGCATACTTTCACCTCTTGGCTTAGTATGCCCATCCGTTTTTATGGCTAAAAGCGTATACCGCCTAAAGGCGGTGGTTTAGACCCCGCGAATGGATACTAAAAGCTTGCAGAAGGCAATGTGGTGAAGCCGTTGAGCTTGGGAACCGTCAGCTTCGGTGTCGGTTTTGTCCGGCAGGGTAAAAAATGCTTGACGGTTCGGAAAAGATACGCTATACTGTTTGTTGCACTGACGGGGCGTAGCGCAGTTTGGTAGCGCACCTGCTTTGGGAGCAGGGGGCCGCAGGTTCGAATCCTGTCGCCCCGACCATGCGGAGTGTCCTTATAGGATCTGAGTATCCAATAAGGACACTCCAATTTTATCCGGCCTTTTTTTCGTTGGTGTAGCTTAACGCTACGCCTTTTCTTGTTTCAATCAGAATATCAATCTCCGGGATGTTTTTCCAGTCCGGCACTTCAAAGGCCCCGATACAATGATAATGCGGCACAACCCTCTGCGTGATTTCACCGTCAACCCGCTCGGCGTGGTATACGTCAATATGGTCGATCAGTTCCGTCACCATGCGCTGCGTGACCTCTTTTGCATCGGTATATTGCCGGACGATTTCCAAAAATGTGTCGGTGGTATACAGCCTGCTTGTTTCCTTTTTGAGCTCGGCGCGGAGGATTTTTGCCCGTTTTGCGATTTCGCCCTGTTCCTCCTCGTATTTGCGCGTCATTTTGGCAAACCGCTCGTCGCTGATTTTTCCGGCTACATTATCCTCATAAATCCGTTCAAAAAGCGTATCGAGTTCCTTGTCGCGCACCATCAAGCCATCAAGCTCCTTTTGCTTTAACCCTCGCTCACTTTCAGCCGCCTTCATGGAATGGCCGATAATAGCCTTTACAAAGTCATCCTCATACCGATTGGCAAACTCCGTCAGGCGGTGAACCTCCTGCAACACGACCTGCTCCAGAAAATCGGCCCGGATATAATGTGTGGCATTGCAGTTGCCGCGACCGCTGTTGTAATTGGAGCAATTAAAGTATTTAATATCATGGTTGCCCTGGTTGAAATGGAAGTTCGGATTTTTGCCGCAGTCCGCGCATTTGAGCAGGCCGGAGAAGATGCTGCGATCCGGGGTTTTCTTTGTGGGCTTTTTGCGGGAGCCGCGCATCTGCTGTACCTTTTCCCACGATGCCCGGTCAATGATTGCCTCATGTACGCCCCAAAAGATCGCCCGGTTTTCTATATCGTTTTCAATGCGCTTTTTCTGCTTGTAGGATTTTGAAAAGGTTTTGAAGTTAATCACATCGCCGCAGTATTCCTGCAAGGAGATTATTTTCTGGATGGTTGAGTGGTTCCAATGTGTGGGGCTTCTGTCGCCTTTTCTACCGGCTATGTTGATGCCCTTTGAAATATCTTTTGCGTACCATTCATTCATGATATTTCGGAACGGGGCAAGCTCGTCCTCGCCCTCGGCGCTATCGACACCATCAGAAACGGACACGAACCGCACATCATGCTCCGGGAAAAATTCTTCGCTACTATGGACAAGGGTACAAAATTCGTGCTAAAATACAATCAGAATTTCCATTCGATTTCCACGCTTTCGCTTGTGGCGCGGACGCGGGTAATAAGGTAGTCAAGCACCTTCTGCTTGTCCTCAAAATCCACAGCGTCCCATTTGTCCAGATAGTTTGAGATGGCTTCCATCTGCGCGGGCGGTATCGTGTCGAGCGTCAGCGCGGCGATTTCACTCATGAGTATTTGCCGCTCCGCGTCCAGTTCCTCTATCTTCGCGTTGACATAGGACAAAAGGGTCGCGCCTGCCGCGGTAAGGCTTTCCACCAGTTTATCGATCTCGCCATTAACCTTCGCGAGCTCCAATCGCTTCGCGGTCAGCTTCGGGTTGGCTTTCGCCGCCTTTGTCCGGCCTGTCAGCGTCTTGAAGTCCTTCAGCTTCTCCACCATCTCGCCGTAAACGAACGTTTCCAATTCAAGCATTCTGATTGTGCCGCAGCCGGGACAGGAATCGTTTTCGCTGTGCGTCGTGCAGCGAAAATATAACCGGCCTTGCGAGTGGGCGGCCATCAGAGCGTAACCGCAGCGTCCGCACTTGATTTTCCCCGCAAGCCATGAATTGCTTGCTTTTCGTCCGGGCTGAAAACTCTTGCTTGCCATCAGCTTTTTTCGCACTTTCAGCCAAATATCAGAGGGGATAAAGCCCTCATGCGGCGCAAGCACCAGCGTCTGCCCCTGCAAATTCGTGTGCTTGTTGTCGGTATTGCCCTTGCCCTGATAATAATAGCAACCGTTTGTGCCTATGAAATCCTCCGGGCTGTTTACGATTTCCGTACCCTGGCTTTTAAAAAATTCATAAATGTCAAGGTCGGCCATAACATAAATCGGATTGCGTAAAATTATGGAGAGTGTCGCCCTTGACAGCGGCCTGCCATGATAGGTTTTCATACCCTGCGCCGTGATTGTGCGGGTTATGTCGCGTAGCGACATCCTCGGGTCAAGGTACATCTCGTACATCAGCTTGACAAATTCCGCTTCAGTTGGCTCTGTTACGAGCCGTTTTGTCTTGATTCCCTGCATGACATACGGCTCGGTACGAAAACCGTATGGCGTTTTGCCGCCCATCTTGAACCCCTTTTGACATCTGGAGTGCCATGCGTCCGTTACCCTCTGCTGAATAGATTCCCTCTCCAATTGCGCGAACACGATGCAGATATTGAGCATCGCTCTGCCCATCGGCGTGGAGGTGTCGAATTTTTCCGTACTTGACACAAACTCCACGTTATGCCTTTGGAACAGTTCCATCAACCGGGCGAAGTCCAGTATGGAACGGCTTATCCTGTCCAGCTTGTATACTACGACCTTTGCGATTTGCCCCGCCTCAATGTCGCTCAGCAGCCTTTGAAAATCCGGCCTGTCCGTATTTTTCCCCGAATAGCCTTTGTCTTTGTATTCCCGATAACTGCCTCCCCTCAACTCGTATTTGCAAGATTCGATTTGACTTTCGATTGATATGCTGTCCTTTTTATCAATCGATTGCCGCGCGTAAACAGCGTCTATGCGATTGTTCATGCTTCGCTCCCTTTCTTCATAAAAAGAAACGGAGCCGCCAACACCAACATTATAACGACGGCGGCCCCATATAGCAAGATTTAGTTTGCCGCCTTGTATTTTTCGAACACCTCAAACAACTGCTGCTCGATTTCGAGTTTCCGTTTCTCCCGCTGTTCCGGCGTGAGTACAGGCGTAAGGTGTTCGAGGATGATTGTTTTGCCTCCGAAGGAGGCGGATTTTGTTTCCCTGTGGTATGATATGTGCTGTTGGTTCATACGGAATGCCTTTCTCCCTTAAAAGGGTAAGGCGCGGACAGAATCCATATTCTGTATATAATCCGGTTTGTACTTTTTCGTATTCCATAATTGTTCTCCATCAAAATTATCTGAATTTTTATAATAATCCTTCTCAGCAAGGACGAATATCCGCGTCAGTTATGGTTTGCTTACTCGCCGCGCTGGTAGCGCAGGATGTCATCGAAGTTGACTGTGCCGATTGACCGTTTTACGTCCTCGACACACTTTCCGCGCAGACGGTGGAGATTAACGTCATCCAAGTCTGCGCCCGCCGCGACCACGTTCATTGTCATACTCATCTCCACGGCCAGCTTGAACAGCAGCCGCGCGATTCGGTTTTCGGATGACTGCACAGCGCCGGACACCGCCGAGGTGATGGAGAGCGGCAAAATCAGTGCGGCGTTCTGTGCCGAATGGTATCCGATATAATACCGGATCGCCTTGCTGACGAATTCATTTCTTGAGCGCGCGTCCGCCGCTTTAAGGTAAGCGTCGCATTCGTCCAACAGGCTTTTTTCAATATAAAAGCCCACGCGGATTTTATCGGTATCATTGCTCATTTTATTGCTCCAATCTGTTGGTATAAGATTTTGAATCACTTGGGAATCGCTTGGATATCGGGATTTCGGAGTGTTTCTGCCGTTTTTGAAGCACATAGTTATGACAGAGTCGAATTTGTTATGTCATTCCCGAAGCCCCGACCGGCGTTGCCGGACGGTGTTTTTCGGGGTTATGCCGCCCGAAGCGGCATAACCCCTTTAACCTGCTTCGTTTTCGACCCAGTTCATCTGCCTCTGTCGCCGCCGAAACCGCTCCCCGACAAACGCCCGAAAACGGCTTGGAGAGAGCCTTTGGGATACTTTCCCGACCTCGGCTTCCAAAACGGCACACGGGGGCAAATTGGGCGGGACACGCGCGGTCAGCCACGGCAGCTACAGCAGCACGGCAGTTTGGGGACAAGGGGGTATCTCAACTCTGCCGTCACTACCGCCGCTGCCGTCGCGGTAGACGGCGGTGACAGTGCGCTTGCTGTTGCTGGATTTGGATGCGTACTCGATTCCCATTTGCTTGAGTTCATATTGGTTCTGCAATAATTTTTTAGAAAGCGCGGCGGCGGTGTAGCTGTGACCTGTGCTGACCGCGATTTTTTGCGCGAGCTCGGTCGGCGAGCCTGTGAATTTTTTCTCTGCTTTTATAAACTCCGCAAAAACGCGAACCACTTCATCGAAAAGCACATCGGGATTTTCGAGGCTGTCCGATTCAAGATTCCAACAATGATTTTCCTTATCCTGCGCGAGTTCGATTTCGCGGTACTCGATATCGCGGCCTGTGCAGTAAAGCGTCGCGCGACCGCTGCCGCGCTTTGTTTCCTTGAGTACAAAGCTGCTGTCCGCCGCGCCGGTGATACCGGTCGTGCCGGACACCATATTCATCGGATCGTCGTCTTTTTGTTTTCTCGTATGATGAATCGACAGAACAGTAATACCGTGCTTGTCCGCGATTGCTTTCAGCTGACCGATATCGTAATAGTCTGCGGCATAGGGGTTGTCGTTCGTGAGGTTTCGCACCTTCTGCAGCGTATCAATCACGATGAGCGCCGTATCGGGATGGGCAGACAGAAAATTTTCGATCTGTTCCTCTAAGCCCGCGCCGATAATGTCCGCCATAATAACAAAGTGGATATTGCCGGGAGCGTCATCGCCGATATCGAACAGCCTGCTTTGGATTCGCGCGAAGCTGTCCTCCAGACAAAGATACAGCACGGAACATCGCTTTGTGGGTAATCCCCAAAGATTTTCACCTTTTGCCACCGCTAAACAGATTTGCAGAGCCAGCCATGATTTACCGGCCTTCGGCGCGCCCGCGAGGACGCTTAGTCCCTGCGGCAGCAACGTGGAGACTGTGAACCGTATTGGCGGCAGCGGTGTGCTCAATAAAGTTTCGCCGTCGATGGAGTAAAAATTTTTCTTGCTTTTTGTCTCTGCGGGTGTTATGCTATTGATGTGAATAACGCTTGCGCATTCGTGCGCCGACTGCGGTTCTGCGCTAACAGAGCACGCGGTCTTTTCTTTTTGGGTTGTTTTCACGGACATTTTCCTCTCATTGATTTTTTTACGCCGTCCGCCATAAAGATTCCTGTGCGCGGCCCTGCTCAGCCTACGCGCGTTTTCTCACCTCATCGGGTACGCTCGCCTGACTGGGCAGGGTCATGGCATACTCCCGGCGCGCTCGCCCGCGTGTTACGCGAGGTCTTGGCACACTCATTTTCGGCGGTATTCACTCTGACGGAGGGCTATTGTTTTCACGGGTTTTATCCCGCAAATTTTACTTTAACATGATTTCGCGACGATTCACATAGCGCAGTAAAAATATGGATTTTCACAAAGATTGATATTCTACATGACGGAGGCGAACAGATTGCGCGAGGGTTTTCATGTATATATGGACGATCAGGACAAGCTGGCCCGCGCGATTGTGGGGCCGGAACAGACGCGCTGGCTGGAGCCGGCCAGAGTTGCCGATAGCCTGATTGATTTTATCGAGTATGATTTCACAAGCCTTTGGGTTGTTATTGACGCGCTTTATGAACTGCCGGTATTCGGCGAGTATATGGATTTTACCACTGATGATTTTGAATCAACGCTTGACGTCGATAAAGCAGATTTAGTTGACTGTCAGGAATATTGCAGGGATATCGCGGAGGAACTGGAAGACCCGGTCGGCTCTTTTTTTATTTGTCGGGAGCTCGACAAAATCGGCGCAAGGGCGGACAACGGCTATGCAAGCTTCTGGCTTGAACAGGCGCGGGACATGGTGGAGTCGCTCCGCACCGTGATTTACGCGCACACCTTTATAAGCCGCGCGTTTGATACTTGTTTCGGGGAGAGTGGTGAAGCCGGTCTGCCTAATCGCGCGCGAAGGTTTTTCAACGAACACCCCGATTTAGACGAACACGTTTTCGCGGAGGTGTTCGCGTACCTCCCGCAAAAGAGCGGCAGGCTTAATTATGAACACGCGCTTCAGCTTACGCGGGAACTTGGCGCGGATTTTGACAGATATTATTCGGCTCTTCATGAAAAGAAGAACAGCTTGTCTATTGTCAAAGGATATCTGATGCGCTCGCACAAGGAATTATTGTTTTTCTCTTTTCTGGAATTGCTGCGCCGTGACATACGGATTCAGCGCTGCGGATGTTGCGGCGGGTATTTCGTCCCGAGGACAAAGAAAATGACCCTGTACTGCGACAGGGTCGTAAGGGACGGAAAGACATGCAAGGTTATCGGGCCGAAGCTGACGCAAAGGCGGTACAGGGACTTGTACAAGCCGTTACAGGAGTATGAGCGGCTTTACAAAATGTACTACGCCCGCACCGAACGGTATGAAGGCCGATTCGATCTTAACCGCAAGAAAACGCCCAATGATTTGACCGAAGATGAATTTTACACATGGTCGGCGAAAGCCGCCAGCGCGCGGAGAAGGTACATCGCCGGAGAATTGCCGGAGGACAAGTTTCTGCTGGAAATCGCTTTGGATGAGAGAGATTTGCGGCTGGATTTGATTAATCTGGAACAGAGGACAACAATTTAAACGAGAGAACCCCGATTTCCAGCCGACACAGATTATTTTATCGTACCTTTGGCCGTTATAACACCACAGAACTGCCGTAAGAGGATGTACCGAAACGGTATCCCCTCAAACTTTTGCTTGACAATCAGCTTTTTTCGAGTTTTACTACCACACAACGTAAAACTTTGAAAGGCGTGATTAAGCTGAACACATTTTTTGAGTACGAGGGTATTATCGGCAAGGCCGAGACCGCGCACCTTGACCGCGCGCTGCGGGAATTTTTCGAGCTTGCTGCCGCGATTCGCCGGGGGCTCGGCAAACAGGGTTATCTTTTGGATAAGTATGTTTCCTGCGTGCTGGAGGCCGCGAACGCCACGTTGCTTTTTTCGTCCGCGGATGACGGCTTTCAAACATTCTCCGATCTGCGGAATCTGTGTCTTGAAATCATGGACGGAAAAACAGACAACAAAGGGCATTCGCTGTATGAAAAGATAAAGGAACACATCGGGGCGCATCCGTTAGCGCACCAGGAAAGGTACACAAAACTGAGCGTCTACTGTGTCGCTCTGGCGGGAGATTTTCTGGAGTACGCGGCTGAGAGGTTCGCTCTCGAACAGCGCAAAGAGGCTCCGCCAACGTTTGATATGGCTTATCTGCGAGACTTGTACCGTCAGATCAGTACCATCATCGGCGGGGAGGAACAGTTGGAGCGTCTGAATCTTCTCATCCGTCAGCGGTTTATGCTCGTGACTCCGATGGCCGGTTTTTTACAGGGGATGGCCGACGATCTGCTTCACGATCTCGTCTATCGGGATGCGGAGAGCAGCAGGCAAGTGTTCCAGCTTCTGATGGACAGCGAAACAACAGGAGAGGCTTTGTAAAGCGGTTATTTGTTTCTTTTCTGAGGATTATTCCCTCAATCTCGTTGACGGGGGAATTGTTTTAAGCTTGGGAGCGGCATCTCGCCGCTCTCTTGCATTTTCGCCTTAAAAGCGGTAAAATGTTGGTATGGATTACTGGTAGGTAGATTTATTAGCGGTGGCGGTAGGCACTGAAGTCGGTGCTATGCCGAGTTTATATAATGCATGTTAAAGATTAAGGGAGCGAAAATGGGAAGGCAAAAAGCATTAGAACAACTAGAAAATATACACAGAAGCATTTTGGAAAGATATCCTAATCGCCAGTCATTAACAAACGAGATATTTGAAATAATTATCGAAATGCTGTCTGTTGATTACGAGTCCATTTCACCCGGGGGAAAGAGAGTGCATGTATTTAATGAATATATGCTATCATTATTAAAAAAAGCTCTTGAGAACAATGGAAGCAAAAATTATATGATGGATTTGATAAATGTTTTTATGAACGCTACAATCTCACAGTATTTGTATAAATCATTCAGCAATAAATCAGATGATTTAATGTCAATATTTTCTGTCCGGATAAGTATTTATAATCAACTCCCTACGTCGTCGGCGAAGTTCAATGACACGCGGACGATTGTCAAACAGTCGTCCGATTTCACGCACTATTGTGGGTAATAACGACAGCCCAATCACAACCAGCCAATGAATGCCACTTATAGCTGTCATTCCAAAAATGCTACCAAGTGGGGTTGCGACCAAAAGCCCAAATACTAAAACCATAAGTGTTGTACTGATTGCCAACGGCTTGTTGTCGTGTAAGGGTGTTTTGAAAATAGATTTTTTACTTCGCACATGAAGAATGTGCAGGATAGAAGTCCATCCGACCGTCAGGAAAGCCATTGTCTGCCCAATAGCGGCGGCAGGGGGTATGACGCCTGAAACAGAGACAAATGTACCAATATAATAAGCAACCAAAGATACGGCTGAGCAGGCAGCGGTTTGCCGCAGGATCATTCGTAGCATATCGCTGCTGAAGAAACTCTCATCCCGTTTGTTAGGCTTTCTGCTCATGATATCCTCATCAGTTACCTCGCGGGAAAGTTGCAATCCCGGAATGCCGTCACCAAGCAGATTTATGAGCAAGAGCATAACCGGTGTTAATAAAACACCCCAGCCGGCCATCTGCGAAAACAGCATGATAATAATTTCGCTAAAATTGCATACCAGCAGGAAGTATATGGTTTTCTTGATGTTTTCGTAAACGTTCCTGCCTTCGCTGACAGCTTCAACAATCGTCGCAAAGTTGTCATTGGTCAGAATCATATCAGAAGCATTTTTCGCGACCTCGGTTCCTGTTTTTCCCATTGCCACGCCTACATCCGCAGCTTTCAAGGCCGGGGCATCATTGACCCCGTCACCTGTCATGGCGACAACCTCACCGTTTTCCTGCCAAGCTCTAACGATTCTAATTTTGTCCTCAGGAGAAACTCTTGCGTAAACAGAATAATTTCTTACCGTATCAAGCAGTTCCTGATCGTGCATTTGGGAAAGCTGGGCGCCGGTTAGCACCTTTTGTCCTTCGGTTAATATCCCGAGTTCCTTTGCAATGGCGCCCGCCGTCGTAGCGTGGTCGCCGGTAATCATGATGGTGCGAATTCCGGCCTTTTTCGCTTTTTCAATGGCTTCCGCCGCCTCAGGACGAGGCGGGTCAATGAGGCCGATGAGGCCAATCAGCGCCAAATCCTTCTCCAACTCTTCCAGATTCTCGTCATCCGGCAGCGTTTCTACATATTTTAAGGCGATGCCGATTACCCGTAGGGCGTTTTCAGCAAAGGAATCATGGGCCCGCAGCATTCTGGCTTTTGCCGCCCCCGGCATTTCCGACAGCGGAAGCCTATCCAAAGCGCCCTTGGTCAGCACAAGGTACCCCTTTTCTCCGGCCTTTACGACAACGGTCATTCGCTTCCGCTCGGAGGAGAAGGGGATTTCCGCCACCTTGGGGTATTCCTGCTCCATCTCGTATTTGCTATATCCCTTCTGGTCAAAGAGTCGCATGATGCCGACCTCCGTGGCATTGCCCATGTATTGCTTTTCCCCTTGTTCATCGGTTTCCACGGTGGCGTTGCTGCACATGGCCGACATGATCAGGAGCTGTTTCTGCGCTTCGTCGAACTCGGCGTCGGCGTCAAATACTTCGCCGCCATATAACCATAGTTTTTTTACTGTCATGCGGTTTTGGGTAAGTGTACCTGTTTTATCTGAACATATCACCGAGGTGCTGCCCAAAGTTTCCACAGCGGGAAGCTTGCGGATCAAAGCATTTTTTGTAACCATCTTTTGAACGCCGTTTGTCAAAGATAATGTCACAATCAAGGACAGCGTTTCAGGAACGGCCGCAACTGCCATTGATATGGCAACCATAATCATAGTGCCAAAATCGGTTCCGCCGCGCAGACCAGCTGCCAACAGGAAAAAGGCGGCGGCGATTGCAATCCAGCTCACCAATTTTCCGAGTTTATCCAATCTCATTTGCAATGGTGTTTTTATCTGTTCGTTTTCATTAAGGTAACCGGCGATCTGTCCCATTTGCGTATCCATACCGGTTGCTGTTACAACGGCAACCCCGCGACCGGCTGTAACCATACAGCCGGAGAACATCATATTAAGCTGGTCACCGATGGCAACATCCCCGGATAGCCGCGCCGCCGCATCCTTTTCTACAGGCTCGCTTTCGCCTGTCAGGGCAGACTCATCGGAAAACAGCCCGAAAGATTCCAGAAGCCGCACGTCAGCGGGAACCACATTTCCTGTTTCCAGTACGATGATATCCCCCGGCACTAGCTCCGATGTATCAATATTTTTTCTCGTACCTTCCCGTAGTACAACGCAGGTCGGAGCATTCAAGTCCGCTAATGCTTCCAGTGCCTTTTCTGCCTTGCCTTCCTGCGTAATGGCCAGAACGAGGTTCAATATTACAACAGCGAGGATCACAATCGGTTCGATAAATCCGGAACCATGATGAATGGCGAGAAGGAAGGAAAGTACAGCGGCAATGAGAAGTACGATGGTGGAAACATCCTTGAACTGAAAAAGGATCTTCTTTGCCAAGCTTGTTTTCTTATGGGATGCAAATACGTTTTTCCCGTAGTTGTTCTGTTGAATAAGCACATGATGCTGATTCAATCCCAGTTCAGGGTCAACATTCAACTCATGTAATACCGTTTGGGTATCGGCTTCATACCAGTTTTTCATATGCTTTTCCCCCTCCTATCTTATTCACCGAGGCGTTCTCTTATATAATTGCCGATTTTCTTGATGCGGAAGAAGATAAGGATGTTGTCAACCCCGTGCGAAATCAGAATTAAAGCAATCGAAACAGATATAATTATTCTGGAAAGGAGCGGCGAGAAAAGAAGCACGATTCCAAAAACCGCTCCTATGATGCCGAATGCGAACGTCGGCACCCAACCCCATATGGAAGAGTTTTTGGATTTAAGCGATATGGAATCAATAATCCGCATAATACTGGAAATCAAGATCCATACGGCAAGGATAAACGATATAAACGAAATCAGCGCTTGTGCACCACTTCCAAATATTGTCCAGATACCAAATATGGTAGATAGGATGCCGCTTGCCAGCATCCAGCGGTCACGACGACCTTTTTCTTCACCGCAAAATGACACAATTTCAGAAATACCGGATATGAGTATAGAAATGCCGATAAAGATTGCGAGCGTGGCCAGATTTTCGAGCGGTGTGAACAGCATTGTGATACCCAGTATCACAATCAATATCCCGGATATGAGCAGCAGCCACCGCATCGATTTAAGCATTGTTTTCATAATAAATCGTCCTCCTGAATTTTTTGTTTTTATCGCCTGTTGTTTCTTCTGCCAATGATCGTTATCATGTGAAGCAGTTGCGTTACGGCAGTAATCAGAGCCGCCACATAGGTCATGGCTGCGGCGCTCAGCACTTTTTTCACGCCTTCTTGTTCCGCTTCGGTAATATTCATATCGGAAAGCGTCACGACGGCGCGGTTACTGGCATCAAACTCCACCGGCAGGGTAATGAGTTGGAACAGCGCGATGAGCGCGTATCCAATCAAGCCAATGTAAGCAAGAGGATACCAGCTTAATATCATTCCGGCTAAAACCAAAGGAACAGCCAGTTTTGAGCCGAAATTGGTAACCGGAATAATCGCTCCACGGATTTTCATCGGGATATATCCCGTGGCGTATTGAATGGCGTGCCCGCATTCATGGGCTGCGACTCCGATGGCCGCGACAGAGTTGGAATCATAAACACCATCTGACAAGCGGACAACATTAGTGCGCGGGTCATAATGATCGGTCAAGTTGCCCTTTACTCTTTCGATCTGTATGTTTTGCAGGCCGTTTTTGTCCAATATCCTTCGTGCGGCCTGGTAGCCGATGAAGCCGTTTGAACATGCGGTACGGCTATATTTTTTGTAAGTAGATGAAACTTTATTTTGCGCCCAGATGCCAAGCAACATCGGTATGATGACAAGGATAAAATAATAAGAATCGAAAAACATGAACATCTCCTCCTATACAGTTATTTTCTCTATATTTACCGCTCTGTCAGCGATGTGTTAATGATATACCTGTAAGGTAAACCGAGTTTCAATTTGAGCGGCGAATTTATTGAAATCCCGTTGAAGTTTTACATCAAATTATCAAATTGTGGCTCAAGCAGCCTCATAAATTCCTCGCCGGTGATGTTTTCCTTATCCAACAAGTATTCCGCGATTTTATCAAGGGAAGCCCTGTTGCTCTCTAAAAGCTCGGTCGCCTCGTGTTGGCAGTTCTCTAATGTCAGGCGTACTTCCTCGTCGATTTGTGTCTGCGTTTCCGGTGAGCAGTTTTTAACGCTGCTGCCGTCTAAATAACGGTTTTGTATGCTTTCCAGCCCCATTGCGCCGAATTTCTCACTCATGCCGTATTGCGTGATCATGCCTCTGGCAAGAGTCGTTGCGCGTTCGATATCATTAGCCGCTCCCGTCGTTACCTCGCCGAATTGCACGATTTCAGCGGCGCGACCGCCCAGCAGGGTTGTAATCTGCGCGAGAAGCTCACTTCTGGTCATCAGGTACCGTTCTTCCTCCGGCATATTCATGGTGTAACCAAGGCTGCCCATTGTTCGCGGTACAATGGTGATCTTCTGCACCGGCTGGCTGTTTTTTTGCAAAGCGCTCACCAGCGCGTGACCTACCTCATGATAGGACACCATTCGGCGCTCCTTGGGATTCATGACCCGATCCTTCTTTTCCTTACCGGCGATGACCACCTCGACGGCCTCCATCAAATCCTTTTGGAATACTGTTTTCCGACCTTCCTTTACCGCCAGCAGCGCGCCCTCATTGATCATATTGGCAAGGTCGGCTCCTGTAGCGCCGGAAGTGGCCAGCGCAAGCTCATGCAGGTTTACGCCTTCGGCAAGCTTCACTTTGTCGGCATGTACCCGCAATATCGCCTCACGTCCCGGCAGGTCGGGCTTTTCCACAATGATGCGCCGGTCAAACCGTCCGGGACGCAGCAAGGCTTTGTCAAGAACCTCGGGACGGTTTGTCGCCGCCAGTACAACGATGCCCTTATTGCTGTCAAACCCGTCCATCTCGGCTAAAAGCTGGTTGAGCGTTTGTTCCCGCTCGTCATTACTGCCAAGCTGGTTATCGCGGCTTTTGCCGATAGCGTCGATCTCGTCGATGAAGATAATGCAGGGCGCGTTCTTTTTGGCGTTCTCAAACAAATCCCGCACACGGGAAGCCCCCACTCCTACGAACATCTCGACAAACTCGCTGCCGGATATGGAATAAAAAGGAACGCCCGCTTCACCGGCAAGCGCTTTGGCAAGCAAGGTTTTACCGGTACCAGGAGGGCCGACGAGCAACGCGCCTTTGGGTTGTTTCGCGCCAATTTCCTGATATTTTTGGGGGTCATGTAAAAAATCGGAGAGTTCGGCAAGGCTCTCTTTTGCCTCATCCTGTCCGGCCACGTCGCTGAATTTTACGCCGGTGCTCTTTTCAAGATTGTATTCCTTTGCTTTGCTTTTTCCGGCCCCGAAAATATTTCCCATACCGCCGCCCCCGCTCTGCCCCATTTTGCTGAACAGCTTGCGGAATAAAAAGGAATACAAGAGATACATCAACAAAACAGGAACGACCCATGATGTAATAAAGCTCAGTATTGGTGAGCGTGTAACGGTCTGTGGCTTATAGAAAGAAACACCGTTTTCGTTCAGCCTCTCCACCAAAGCCGGGTCGTCTATCCGTACAGCGTTGTATATGTCGTCAGCCGATGGAGCGTATTGATTGTTGGAATCAAGCTTAATTAAAATTTGTCCGACCTCAGAGAGGTCGGCGTCTTTTTTCAGAGACATTAACACTATATCGTCGTCGATTTGTACCTGATCCACGTTCCCGCTCTCAACCAGTTTGATGAATTGGCTGTACTCGATTTGCACAGCCGAACCGGTTCTGTTCGCCAAAAATAAGTTCATAAGAAAGGTGAACAAGAACACAATCATGAGTATGTTAAAAATATTACCCCTTTTAGGGGCGTTTCCGGCAGGCTGTCCGTAATTACCGCCGGGTAAGTTTTCCTCACCCTTTTGATATGGATTTGTCTCATGCAGAGCGTTGTTCTCATCTGTTTGTTTATTCGGTTCCACGTCTGTTCCTCCTTTGATTTTGTATTGCGGTGCTTTATTGTTCCATATGCGATGGGTCTATGATATACTAACTATATAAATTAAACTTCAACTGAAACATCAATTTAGTTGAAGTTTAGTTGAAGTTTCTCCTGTATATTAAATTGGACAAGCAGTTCTGAAGATGAGGAGGGTGACGTTATGTTCAATATCCTTGTGGTGGAGGATGATTTCAATACCAGAAAATTGATGGAGGCCGTGTTACTTGAAGAACGCTATATTCCGGTTTTGGCGGCAAAGGCGCAGGAAGCCCTCGACATATTGGAGCGTCAGCATATCGATTTAATGATTACCGATATTATGATGCCCGGGATGGATGGCTACAGTTTGACGGAGCAGCTACGCGAGGCGGGGAATGATATGCCCATTTTAATGGTAACGGCAAGGGAAACGATTAAGGATAAGCGAAAAGGCTTTATTGTGGGAACGGACGATTATTTGGTCAAGCCTGTTGACGAGGAAGAGCTGGTTCTGAGGGTTAAGGCCCTTTTGCGACGAGCTAAAATTGTCAGCGAGCGGAAAATAAATATCGGCAGTATAACTTTGAACTACGACTCGTTGACGGTTAGCCGTGAATCGGAACGCGTCACGCTGCCGCAAAAAGAGTTTTTGCTGCTGTACAAGCTGCTTAGTTATCCTGATGTGATTTTTACTCGTATGCAGTTGATGGACGAAATCTGGGGGTATGATTCTCAAACGGACGAGCATACGGTAAGCGTCCATATCGGCAGGCTGCGCGAACGGTTTGACGCATGGCCGGAATATGATATCGTGACTGTCAGGGGGCTCGGTTATAAGGCGGTAAAGCATGATGAATGATAAATATCAAAACATAAAAAAAGATTCTAAACGAAGGCTGACAACGCTCTTATTACTTGTCCTGTTTGTATTCGTTATTTTGTTCGTCAGTATTGTTATCTCAGGCGGCATCTCATATTTTCTTCTAAAAATAAGTATTCTTCCGCCTGTATCGGTGAACCGTTTCCCTCTCACTTTATTATTCATGATTCTGGTGAGCTTGATCATCGGCACTCTCTTGGCCATAATCGGGGGAGATTACTTTCTGCGCCCTCTGCGCAGGCTGATCGCCGCCACCAAAGAGGTGGCGGCGGGAAACTTTGACGTAAATGTGGAAGTTGGGGGGTCAAGCGAAATAAGCCGCCTTGCCATAAGCTTTAACGAAATGACAAAAGAACTCTCAAGCGTCGAAACGCTCCGCAATGATTTTGTTAATAATATTTCCCATGAGTTCAAAACACCGATTGTTTCTATCAGAGGATTCGCGAGACGTCTCAAGAAGAATACTCTGACAGAACAGCAACGGAACGAATATTTGGATATCATCATTAAGGAAACCGAGAGGTTGACCCGACTGTCAAGTAATGTTCTTCTGTTATCGAAGTTGGAAAGCACCGATAAGATTGTGGAAAAGGCCGCATATCCTCTTGACGAGCAAATCCGCAGATGTATCCTCCTGTTAGAGCCGCAGCTTCAAAAAAAACAAATGGAACTGGATGTCAGCCTTGAATCGGTGCAGTTCACAGGCAACGAGGAAATAATGCAGCCGCTCTGGATCAATCTATTGGAAAACGCCATTAAATATAGTCCCGAGGGTGGTAATATAAAGGTAGAGCTTCGGTCGGATGGGAAGAAGACGGTTGTGTCTATCGCTGACTCGGGTATTGGTATGGATGACGAAGTAAAAAAGCATGTGTTCGATAAATTTTATCAGGGTGATCCGTCCAGAGGGGCGGAAGGGAATGGGTTAGGGTTGTCTCTTGTCCAAAGGATCGTTGATCTCTGTAGCGGCAATATATCCGTTGATAGCGCGTCGGGTGAGGGAACTCGCTTCATTGTTTCTTTACCATTGAATTAAAATTGTTTATTTGCTGAAAATTCAGAAAAAGCAAGCTGAACAAAAAGGAAAAGACCCCTCACAAATCCCATACCAAAGCGATTTTGTGAGAAGTCCTAGTGCTTGGAGCGGGTTGCGAGGCTCCCTGTTCTTCTGTCATGTTTCATCCATCTCTCCATAATGATCCGTCCGGGAACAAGATGGCATCGGCGAAATAAGAGTACACCCGAACATGCTTGACTTTTGAATATGTAGAGCCATATCTGACCTGCATATAGTATCTTGAGATTTCATCGTTTGACAATTCATGATATTCTTTTGTAAGCAGGTTTTTGCTTTCGCTGTTCTTAACCGCTTTGAAAAAATTGTGAATAGTAATTGAATGGCGATTATGTCGTTGCGAGCTGTTCGGTCAACCTTGACGGTTCGGTGCAAGTGATTTTCGTCCCGGATATAAAAATGGGTGGACGGAAACATCCCATGTCAAAAAATAGTTCCGACGATTAAACAGGTTCGCAAAATCCATATGGCGAACAGTCTAAGAGCATTTAACCGCGCCGCTAAAGCATTTTTCTTTGCGTATGAGTATTTGGATTTTCTTGAGCATCAAAAAATCCGGGAGTCAACCGTTTATCGGCTTGCTCCCGGTCTTGCGTTATCTGCTTATCATTGCGGAATATATTGCTGTTGTTGGCAGCCCCGCTCTTGGTCTATTTCGTTTGTGCCCTTGTCTATAATGTTTCTGTGTAGTAGCCGACCTCCCGGTAATTGCGGCCCAAACGGGATAAATCCTTGACGAACACGGCTCCGATATTGCCCCGCTCAATTTCCTTTATCATGGACTGAAAACCGGGGCGCTTCATGGTTGTGCCTGTTACACCGTCATCCGAGAAAATCAAAAGATTACTGTAACCCTTTTCCTTTGCCACCTTTTCAAGCAGCATTTTCTGTGTCTGGATGCTATTGCTTTCACCCTCCTCGCCATCGTCGCGGGAAATGCGGAGCAGTAAAGCGGCGGTTTCGTTGCGGTAGTATTTCTCATATGACTGTTTCACAACAGCCTCCTTTCCGACAGTCAAATGAGTAGTATTTGTTACTCTTATTATACCTTGTTTGACCGCCATAGTCGAGGATGTCGATGAACGCTAACCGCGCTCTATATCCGCTTTCATCAGCTTTAACAGAATGGCAAGCATGGTTTCGCCCCGCTCCGGCGCGTAGACCGGAGTGACAATAAAGGTGATATTGCCGACACGGTATGTATGACTTTGCATATTTACATGCCCCTCATATCAATATTTCCCTGTAGCTCTGGCCATTCTGGCCAGAAGTGCGAAAGCGCCGCGCCGCTCTTTTCGGCCTGTCTTTAGACAGCAATTTCTCGGCGCGGC
>Ga0153947_1000592_pt1 | contig 17984 bp, 19 predicted proteins | sample TSNJ031MetaG_FD_104697 | JGI IMG/M metagenome (GOLD analysis project Ga0153947, IMG submission 104697) | Attine ant fungus gardens microbial communities from New Jersey, USA - TSNJ031 MetaG | ecosystem: Host-associated > Fungi > Mycelium > Unclassified | place: USA: New Jersey, Wharton State... | reverse complement strand
TCCCCATCCTTTACCCGGCGGAGAAGCACCTCCTTCTCCGATTCCTTCAGTACCTTGAGTTTTGCCGTATTGACCCCGCAGATTTCAACCTTGTTTGGCTGCATAAAATACAAAACCCCCTTAAGCTGTCGCTCCTTCTGAGTATTGGCCTAAAGGGATAGGAGCATACATGACAGCCGCAGGAAATAATTGTAATGACTATTTGTGATTTATGTGGACAGCAAATTTCCCAGCGTGTATAATGGGGTTTGCTAATATTTATTTGGCGCGCTTGTAACGCATCATCATATTATTCATGTCACCGTATAGTTCGATATCTTGTAAGAATAAGGAGGCCGTTATATGGATTGCAGAGCTGACGTCTATTGGAACCAGTTCTTGCAGGAAAAAGGCCTGGGTCAGGATATTGCGTACATAGAATGCTTCCACTTTGATCTGACTGCGCATTGGGCCAACGCATTGCTCCAGTTGGTGCTGGAGGGGAAAAAGAGGGCGACGGCATCCAGCCTGCATTATTTCGGAAATAATAACCTGCCTTTACCCAAAGCAGGGGATTACTCCATTGTAACAGACTGGGTGGGGACGCCCCATTGCGTCATCCGCACTACCAAGGTGACCATCTTGCCCTTCCAAAACATCACCTGGGAGCTGTGTAAAAAGGAAGGGGAAGATGAGAGCTTAGAATCTTGGCAGCGGGGACATATGCACTTTTTTACCGAGGACGGCAAGGCGGAAGGATATGAATTTACCCCAGAGATGCCGGTGGTATTTGAAGAATTTGAGTTAGTCTACAATGATCCAATAAAAGAATAAAAGAGGAATATTCACAGCATATAAAATAATAGCGAGCGAATCCATAATGCATGTTACTTTTCGCAACAATTGTAGCATCGCCAATTTTGGCGAAGTTATTATAAAATCAGAGATTTTCTCATCAAGCTCCAAAATCCCAATTACCACTACGGCCGCTGGGACTAGATGATTACCCACAGCGGCCTAGACAAGATCGGCGTATGGGAGACTGTTGGAGAAATGGGGGCAAAGATGGCCTTTGTGGGATCATCCCAGCGGTTTTATTACAGCATTAGCTTCCGTCCCTATTTGACCTCCACCTGGTGGAGGTTTGGAAAAAAACAAGCTTGATGCAACAAAAGAAGCTGTTTGCTCCACTATGTAGATGCAACAACTTTTTATGGGGGGAATTTGAATGCGCAAACTGTTCATTATGGCTCTTTTGGCGGCACTATTGATCATTCCTGTGGGATGCAATAGTGAAGCGGGAAATCAGGATGGGAGTAATAGCCAGGCAGATCAACCGGAATATACCTTTAGCGACGACAATGTGGAGGTCAAGGTAACCTTTGACCAAGCCGCTTACGACCTGAACACGGTCATTGGCATGACGGTGACGGTGCGCAACATTGGCGGCAGCGAGCTTGCCTTTGTCATCGGCTCCGGCTCCAATTTGATTCCCGACGCCCTCAAGGTGGAACTGGGGAACTTGATCGGGCTGTTTTATCCTGAGATAGCCACTCTGGATTATCAAATGGATACCTTGAAGCCGGGGGAGGAAAGGGTGTACGAATGCCCCTTTGTCCCCTATATCAGTAAGGACGGCCAAACTATCTTTGGGTTTGACAAGGACATCTCGTTCTTCCAGACGGAGGACTTTACCCCGGCGGAGCCCGGCAACGTTACGGGGCAAGCCCGGTTTACCTACGCGCCTATATCAGACCCGACGGACCTTTCTTCTATTGGTGAAGACGACTATGTTGCGGTGGGCGGTGAGTTTTCCACAGAAATACGGCATTGAGGTTAAAAAATCTCCCCGCGTTTCGCGTGGTTTGCAGGGGAGCAATATTTTTAATCCAGCGCAATATTGATAATTTGCAATCCTTTTTGCTTTGCGTAATCAACCGTATAGGCCGTGCCGCCGCTGGTCTTTGTCAAATAGCAGAGACAGATATCGCTGTGGTCCACTAAATAGCGGTTTCGCTTATGCATACAACCGTTTTGATACTGTTCCGACATATATACAGCCTTATCCGCTTCTTGGAGGATTTGGCTGTATATTTTTATATCCCCTTCACTCCAACCTTTGGCCTGCTCTTTGTGCGGCAGCACTAAAATAAGCTTGATCCACGGATATACGCCTTTTAATTTTAAGACGGAAAGCGCGGCAAGGGTATCAAAACCAAGTGCGCCGCCTGCGCCAAAATAGCGCACGTCCTTATGAATGAGTCCAACAATCTCTCTTTCGAGGTGTTTTGAGATCGTTTTATATTCACGCTCCGGAATTATTCTGTGACCGGTGAAACAGCAAGCCTTATTACACAATTTTAGCACCTCTTGTATTCGAATTTGTATTCTAATTATGAATCTATATTTAGAATACAATAAAGCATATGCTTTTTCAAGAGGTGAAATAAAATGTCAAATTTTATTCCAAAGCAATATAAAAAGGACCCGATAACAATTCGGATTAGTTTTGATAAGTTAGAAAAAATCGATACTCTGGCAGCGAGCTATCATCTAAGCAGAAGTGAATTTATTAATCAATGTATTGATTTTGCTCTGGAACACATGCCATCTCTTGAGAATAAATAAAATGAGGCTAACGTTCAAGTGAAAGAAGTTTTATGATATAAAAAAGGATGTGAAGTGAATGGCAGGAGATTTAAAATACCGCACAAGATTTACAACATCTGTCGATAAAGGCTTATATAAAGCTTTATATAATTACTCTATTGATTCAAAAATACCCTTATCACGGCTGATGGATGAAGCAATTGAAGATTTTCTGATAAAACATGACATATCTTATGAAGTTGAAGTTCCATACAAAAAAGAAATAAAATAAAAACAACCTGCTGAAAGAAGTTGCTCCTTCGGCAGGTTGTTCTATTTGTCCATATGCTTAACGGCAACGGATTTGTAACCCAAGTCCTCAATACTTCATTGCGATGACGTCTCTTTCGTGTGTGGAGATTTATTCCTTGGCCAGTTCCTCAATCCGGATCAGGCTGGAGACCTGTTCCACCACATCCAGTTTCTCAATGGCCTCCACCGCTTGACGAAGGCTGCCCTCCTTGGTGAAATGGGTGGTAAAAATGAGCTGGGCCAGGTCGCCCTCCATCTTCTCCTGCACCAGGGTGCAGATGCTCACCTGATGCCTGGCAAAGACGCTTGAAATCTCAGCCAGCACCCCGGCCGCGTCCTTGACGGTGAGCCGGATATAATACTGCATATAGGTCTCCCCAATGTCCATCACCCCCAGCTCACGCTTGGGCACACCCACCCCTTCCACAATGGGCTCGCCCTTGACAATGCTGATAATATCACTTACCACGGCGCTGCCGGTAGGCATGGCACCCGCGCCCTTGCCGGAGATCATAATGTCGTCCACCGCGTTGCCCACAATATAGATGGCGTTGTAGCTGTTATTGATGTTGGCCATGGGGTGGTCCGACCGCACCATGGCCGGATGTACCCGCAGCTCCAGCTGCTTGCCGTGAAGCTTGGCGATGGCCAGCAGCTTGATGACATAGCCAAACCGCTTGGCGTACTCTATATCCTCAGCGGTCACCTTTTCAATGCCCTCCCGGTAGATATCCCGGTAGTCCACAGTGGTAAAGAAGGACAAGCTGGTCATAATGGCCAGCTTATATACGGCGTCAAAGCCGCCCACATCGGAGGTGGGGTCCGCCTCGGCATATCCCTTTTGCTGGGCCAAAGCCAAGGCCTCCTCAAAGCTCCTGCCCTGCTTGCTCATCTTGGTGAGAATATAGTTGGAGGTGCCGTTAATGATGCCGGCAATGCTTTCAATCCGGTTGGCGTTGAGGCTCTCGTTAATCTGGCGGATAATGGGGATGCCGCCGCCTACGCTGGCCTCATAGAAGAAGTGCTTGTCCATCTCACGGGCAGCGCCAATCAGTTTGTCGCCTCCCACAGCCACAGCCAGCTTATTGGCGGTGACCACATGCTTGCCTGCCCGCAGGGCCCGCAGCATGTACTCCGTGGCCGGCTCCTCTCCGCCCATCAGCTCCACCACAATCTGGATGGACCCGTCGTTTATGATATCGTCTATGGAGGTGGTAAAGGTGGGGTCACTCAAAAGGGGCTCCTGATTCTTCTCAACATCCCGCACCAAGACGCGGGAGATCTCAATCACCTTGCCGCTGTTGGCGGTGATGTAGGCCCGGTTCATCTTCATGATCTCAAAGACACCCCTGCCAATGGTGCCGTACCCCAGCATGCCTACCTTAACTTTTTCCATATCCTCACGCTCCTTATCATTTACATCCTAGCCTATAGTATAGCCCTCCCGGGTCTATTCAGTCACATCCACAACCGCTCCCCAGGTATCCATCTCCAACGGCAGAATCCGCCACCGGTGTCGGTGGGGGAGATTTTTTAAGAAGGCCTTCATCTCCGCTTCAAAGTCTTGGTTGGACTGGGATACTATGGCCATCAATGTGGGACCGGCCCCACTCAAAAAGGTGCCGTAGGCCCCTGATTTGCGGCAAGCTTCAAAAATCCGGTCAAACCCTGGAATCAGCCGCTTCCGGTAGGGCTGGTGCAGCTTGTCGTCCAAACACATTTCCAATAATTCAAACCGTCCTCCCGTCATAACAGCCAGCAGCATGGCTGCCCGGCCCACATTGTGCACCCCATCCCTATAGGGGATGGTTTTGGGCAAAGCCCCGCGGGCCTCCTTGGTACCCAGGTGAAAATCGGGTATCATGGCGTAAAAGCTGAGGCCAGGGGCCACCTGTACCCGCTGGGCAAAGAACTGCCCGTTCTGTTCCACCGCAGCGGTCATCCCGCCGTAAACGGCGGGAGCGATGTTGTCGGGATGCCCCTCAATCCGGGAGGCGATGGTCAAGATGTCGTCCTTAGTCAAGGGATTGCCCGCCAACCCATTGGCACCGCAGACCCCCCCCACAATACAGGCGGCGCTGCTGCCCAATCCTCTGGAAACGGGAACCTCCTCCTCGATGCCGATGTGGAGGCCCTTGGGCAAACGCCCCAATTCCTTGAAGGTTTCCAGCATAGCGGTGTAGACCATATTGTTGTTGTTGCAGTATTGGGGCGCAAAACCGGAAAAGCGGTTTGGGCCCTCTATTTCCTCAAAAGAAAAGCGGTTGTACAGGTTAAAAGCGATGCCCAGGCAATCAAAGCCAGGACCGATATTGGCCGAGGTTCCTGGGATCCGCACCGACACTGTCGCCATATGCACCACTCCTTTATTGTTTAACGGGTTTTCCGGTCCGGATAAACGGCGCGGCGACCTCCAATGAGGGGAGGCCGTGTATAGGCGGCCGTCAAATGGGCGCTGCCTATGGCGTTCAGGGCCAACCGCAATGGTACGGCCACCGGCTTCAAATGCATGCCTATGAAAGTGTCCCCAATATCCAGTCCAGCCTTGGCCCAAGCAGCGGAGACCACGCAGGGCTGCTCCAGCCACCCATAATAAGCCGCCGCCAGCGCGCCTCCGGCTTGAGGCTGGGGCATCACCCAAACCTCGTCACACCGCCATTGCCGCTGCGCCTCGCCGGGCAGCACCACCGCCCGGTTCAGGTGCTCGCAGCATTGGACCATCAATATGCCGCCACAGGGTTCAAGCCCTTCCAACAGGCCTTCCAAAATGGCCCGGGCTGTTTCCATATTCCCAGCGCTGCCTATGGGCCGGCCTATGACCTCCGAGGTGGAACACCCCACAATAATCCCATCTCCCTTGGTTAAGCCGCCCCGCTCACAGAGCTCCTGAACAGCTTGTCTGCATTGGGAAGAAATCTCTTTATACATAAATATCCTTTACCTACTCGCTATTGTAATCCGAGGAAATCCGCCACCACCTGGGGCATTTCCTCCCGCTTATACGTTTTCTCAAAGCGAACCGGGCTGGTGCGGAGCTTTTCTAGCTGGGCCGGCACCGGGAGGCCCGCCTCTTTGGCCAAGGCCTGGGACGCCTCATAAAAGTCCAGGCTGCCCACCGGGAGGCCCAGGGCACGGCCCACATCGTGACTGAATTTAAAGGGGCTGGCGGTGGATGCGACCAGGCACGGAGTGGCGTCCCCTGTTTCCTCGCGGTACTGCCGGAGGGCATACACCCCCACGGCTGTGTGGGTATCTATCAGCATACCGGCGTCAAATACAGATTCTATGGTTTCAAAAACCTGGTTCTCGTCCGCATAGGCTCCATAAAAATCCTGCATAACCGCCCTCATACTGTCGGTCACCGTGTACCGCCCCGTCTCCCGCAAATCCGTCATCAGACGGTCCACCTCGCCGCCATCCCGGCCGCAGGCTTCATAAAGCAGCCGCTCCAGGTTGCTGGAAATAAGGATGTCCATGGAGGGGGAGGAGGTGGGCACCAAGGCCCTGTTGCGGTCATAAACCCCGGTTTTAAAGAAGTCATAGAGCACATTGTTCCGGTTGGAGGCGCAGATGAATCTGCCGATGGGGATGCCCATAGCTCTGGCATAGTACGCCGCCAGAATATTGCCGAAGTTGCCGGTGGGCACCGACACATTGATGGCCTCCCCCGCTTTGACAGCCCCGGTTTTCACCAAATGAGCGTACCCGTAAACATAGTAAACGATCTGCGGAACCAAACGGCCAATGTTAATGGAATTGGCGGAGGACAAACGGTAGCCCTGTTTCATCAGCTTTTCCGCCATAGCCCGGTCACCAAAGATTTCCTTGACCCCGCTTTGCGCAGTGTCAAAGTTGCCATTGACCGCTGCCACATAGCAGTTGACCCCATCCTCGGTGGTCATCTGCAACTGCTGCATAGCGCTGACCCCATCCTGGGGGTAGAAGACCACTACCCGGACGCCCTCTTGATTCTTAAAGCCCTCCAAGGCCGCCTTGCCGGTATCGCCCGAGGTGGCGGTGAGGATGACAATTTCCTCCTCTATACCCTCCCTGTCCAGAGACAACCTCATCAACTCCGGCAACAAGGAAAGGGCCATATCCTTAAAGGCCAAAGTGGGCCCATGGTAGAGCTCTAAAAAGTGGGTATTCCCCACCGAGGTAATAGGCACAGGTACCGGGGTGCCGAATTTGCCGTCATAGGCGCGGGATACGGCCTCCCGCAACTGCTCCTTTGTAAATTCAGGGAAATAGATCCCTAAAATATGGCATGCAATCTGGTTATAGGTCATGTTCCCCAAGGCCTCTATATCAATCCCCAAGGCGGGAATGGTTTCCGGCACAAACAGCCCTCCGTCACTGGAAATTCCCTGAATGACCGCCCGGCTTCCGGTAATTTTTTCCGTATGTCCATTCCTGGTGCTGCCATATAACATATCTGCTCCCCCTATTTGTGGATTACGATACATTATAAACCATAACCTAGTAAAGTGTCAAAGTAAATTCAGTTTGGAGAAACGCCCGCAAATGGCCTCAGAACCCGGTATCGCGATATGCAGGGACATATATACATCTTTTTTTCTTGAAAATGGAAGCGTTTTGCGGTATGATATTATCGATTGTGGCGAAATTTAGAAGAAGAAAAATATGGCGAAAATGGAGGGCTTTCGTTGAAAAAAGTAAAGCAAATTGGGGCCATATTGCTGGTCTTGTCACTGCTGCTGAGCATGACCGCCTGTTCCGGCGGCGAAGATGGAGGCGATGCGCCGCCGGAGACAGAAATCACCTGCTGGGTGCTCCCGGTGTTGGCAGGGGAAGGGGTCTCCTTTTTGGAGGAGGCATTGGCGTACTTTAAACAGCAATACCCCTCGTTGATAGTGAACCTCATGACTCTGGACGCCGACCGTTGGGAGGAACAGATAAAGGGCCTGCTGGGTGAAGAGGTGCCGCCCGACCTGTTATTAGCAAGACCGGAGCATTTCGACCACCTGCAAGCTTCGTTGGCGGATTTGAGCGATATTATGGAGGATCAGCTTGAAAATATTCCGGCCGCGATCCTCTCCTCGACCAATAAAGGGGAAGGGTATACCTTCTATCCCATGGCCGCCTCCGCTTATGTCATGGCCTTTAATCAGAATTTGCTGGAGGAAGCGGACGCGCTGAGCTTATTGCCTGCTGAAGGCAACCGGACATGGACTTGGGACCAGTATATTGCGGCGCTGGAAATATTGGCGGAGAACCTCCCCAACGATGTGGACGCCGGTATATTTTACTATGGTTCCACCGCTGCTACGGTGGGCAGCGTCAGCTTGATCGCCAACGCCTTTGGGGCTACATACCGGGAAGGTTCCCTCTATAAAATAAACACTTCCCAGGGTGTGGAGGCCATTGAGGCGGTCAAGGCCGCTATCGGGGACAGGTTGTTGGTCAATGGGATGACCGTTCAAGCTCAGGATGCCATTGATGCCTTTGTAAACGGCACGGCTGCACATACTATATTGTACAGCATGGATTATGATCTGTCCCATAAGGCGGTCAAAAAGAACTCCTTTACCACCATCTTTATGCCTTACCCCTCCGTTGGAACCCCCAAAATCAGCTATAGCCTGCTTGGCGGCGGCGTTTTGGATCATGGAGATGAAAATAAAGTCGCGGCGGCCAAAGCGTTCTTAAATTTTTTGACTACCGATCCAGATGTGGCCGGTTCCCTGGCGGGATTAACCGGAGGTTTTAGTGTAAACAGAAATAATAACGGCTTTTTGCAGGATGAATATACCTACTTTGCCCAGCTGCCCAACATGCTAGGGGCCTATGAAGTGGACGATGAAGAGAGCAGCTACAAGCTGGCTTGGATCAATATGCTGCGGGAATGCTTGGTTCACGGCGAAGATCCCGAAACTCAATTGGATATCTTCGTGGAGGGCGGCGCCTCCGTCCCCGCGGGCGAGGAATTTCATGAGGCCGATGTAGATGATTAACGCGGACAGGCGCCTCCCCGGTTCGGCCAGGGAGGCGTTATTCATCTCCTTACCACTCCCTTGTAGGGAACTTGAATTTCTGCTATAATGGAGGCCAAGCATCTGCGCGTTGGGTTTAGTACAATACCCAATTTGCGTATAGGAGTGAGCCTTGTGAATGGTTTTTTCGCCATACTATCCCGGATGAAATACATACGGCGGTGGGGCCTGATGCGCAATGCCAGGGAAGAGAACCTGAGTGAACATTCCCTGGAGGTGGCGGTGATTGCCCACGCCTTGGCGGTCATCGGGAACCGCAGACTCGGCAGGCAATACCGGGAGGAGCAGGTCACCCTTTGCGCCATGTATCACGATGTATCTGAAATCATCACCGGCGACCTGCCTACCCCTGTAAAATATTTCAGCCCCCATATACGAAACGCCTACAAAGAGGTGGAGCAAACCGCTACCCATCAGCTTTTATCCCTGTTGCCCGAGGACTTGGCGGAAGTCTACCGGGGTACCCTTTTTATGGAGGGACTGGACGCCAAAGAGAAGAATCTCGTGAAAGCGGCCGATAAGCTATCAGCTTTGATTAAGTGCATTGAGGAGGAAAGGGCTGGAAGCCACGAGTTTAAGGACGCGAAAATCTACACGCAGCAAGCCCTGGAGGAGATGAACTTGCCGGAGGTGTCCATATTTATGGAGGATTTCCTGCCGGCCTACCAGGGATCATTGGATCAGTTAACCCTATCTTCGCCCTGGAAAACAAAAGAATAAACAAAAGGAGTTGTTGGTATGGCTTTAGTCACTATACAAATGGAAAATGGAAAAGAGATTAAATTGGAACTCTACCCCGAGGTTGCGCCTATCTCAGTGGAAAACTTTGTAAAGCTGGTGAAGGACGGTTTCTACAACGGCTTGATTTTCCACCGGGTGATCCCCGGATTTATGATTCAGGGCGGCTGCCCTCAGGGCACAGGGATGGGCGGCCCGGGATGGCAGATCAAGGGGGAGTTTTCCGCAAACGGCGTCAATAACACCCTGCGGCATACCCGGGGGGTGCTTTCCATGGCCAGGAGCCAGCATCCCGATTCCGCCGGATCCCAGTTTTTCATCATGCATGCCGACTCACCCCATCTTGACGGCCAGTACGCCGCCTTTGGCAAGGTCATTGAGGGAATGGACGTGGTGGATGAAATCGCTTCCACACCCACTGGTCCCAGCGACCGGCCCAAACAGGACCAGCGTATGGTCAACGTCACCTATACGGAGAAGTAAGAAAAAGGCCGGCTGGATATCCAGCCGGCCTTTTGGCAATTCTCAATTGATACATATGATCCACTACATTTAGCACAAAATATAGGATCGCTCATTAACTAAACAATAGTTAACAAAAGGCAACCGCATTACTTCATTAAAATAACTGCCAAAAGCATCATTAAAACCTGCCTGCGTCCAACTGCAAATGCGTTAGTGCCGCCGGATTGGACTGCAGCATCGACATTGGCATGTGTGGTTGATTTATAGATCTCCTATCTGCTGGGTACAGACGTGACAAATATTCTTGTCCTTATACTCCTTGATATTATCCATACTACCACAGAAGATGCAGCTTGGTTCATATTTACGGAGGATTATGTGCTCGCCATTTACATAAATCTCCAATGTATCCTTTTCCCCGATGCCGAGCGTCCGCCTTAATTCGATAGGTAAAACGATGCGCCCAAGTTCATCCACTTTTCTGACGATGCCTGTAGATTTCATATTACATCACCCACACATTCCAATACTATTTCCTAGTAGCGATTAATATCTTTATAATACAAAACATCTCAGCATTTGTCAATTATTAGCATTTGAAATAGTTAGATTAAACAATAACCAATTATTTCCAGACAGGGAATTGTAGAAACGACTAATACTATATAAATTGTTGCTGAGTGTTGTTTCCGCTTTAACTATTAATCCAAGAATTTTTTTAGATATGTCATAATTAATTTTAAATAAATAACATCGTTCCGACCATGTGGCGGAACGATGTTGTGAAATTTTTTAGTAAAGGATTGGCTGGGGTTGGTTATTCATTAATGCTTTATTTACGGAATCAGGTATTTTTTGAAAATCAGCCACAATTGATGTTGGTTTATTCCCGCTGTCGTCCTGGGCCATGGGTACAAAATATATATTTTTGTAGTTGAGCAGGCCCCCTATATTCTTAGCCCCATTGCTTAAGGCGTCGTTGGTGGACACGGCGATCAGCACCGGCCGCCCGTTTCTCAAATGGGCCTTGGCGGCCAGAGTGACGGAGGAGTCGGTGATCCCTGTGGCCAATTTGGCTAGAGTATTGCCGGTGCAGGGTGCGATGACCAGAAGATCCAACAGCTTCTTGGGACCAATAGGCTCCACCTCCACCAGGGTGCTGGCCACCGGCTTCCCGCAAATCTCTTCCAGGGTATGGACAAAATCTTTGGCTTTGCCAAAGCGTGTATCGGTTTGATAGGCATTGCCCGACATAATGGGAAACAGGTTGTATCCCTCTTCCGCAAGCCGCTCCACTTGGGGAATCACCTCTGCAAAGGTGCAGTAGGAGCCGGTGAGGGCAAAGCCGATATTAATCTGATTCAATAATAAATCCCTTCTCTTCTAGGATATGGTATATCGTGTCAAGAAGGATCTCTCCCGCAGTAATTGGAGCCACCTTTCCCGGCAGAGAAAGGGCCCACACCACATTTAATCCCAAGGTTTTGGCCGTCTCAAAATCTACCCCTCCCGGCTTGGAGGCCAGGTCAATGATCAGGCATTGAGGGGGCAATTTTTTAAGAATTCCTTTATCCAGGATCATAGCGGGTACGGTGTTAAACAATATCTCTACATCTGAAAGCTGCTCTCCCAGCTGTGACAAATGAACCGGCTGGCAACCGGCAACCTTGCTCCAGGCCAGATCCTCATGCTTTCGGGCGCCGACTTTCACCTTGGCTCCTAAGCTTAGCAGCAAAGGGGCCAGAGCCTTTGCAATCCTTCCATAGCCCGTAATCATACAAATGCTGCCGGCTATAGTTCTCGGGCTCTCCCGCATGGCGATTTCCAAGGCGCCTTCCGCGGTAGGAACAGCGTTTAACACCGCCAACTCCTCTCGCAGAAAATAATCTTCGATAACCAGGCCATACTCGCTGGCCAGCTGCGCGGTCTTCTCCTTCACCATTCCCCCAAGTACCAGCGCACCCGGGCGGACATGGCCAAAGCAATCCCTTAATGGGACCTTATGTATACTGAAAGGCGCGTTTACCGTTTGGTCACCGGTATCAGCCATGGGCAGGGCGAATATAACAATGTTACAGTACTCCAGCACCCTTACATCGTCGGTGGCGGTAATCCGGCTTGACATCTCCATTTCCTTGTCAAGGAACAGGCCGTATAGGTCACAGCTAGCTCCGCTTCCAATGCCGGTTTTTTCAGCCAGCAAATTTGCCATGCAGATCTGGCGAAGGTCACCGCCCACAATGGCAATCGCGCTGTTTCCCATGGTTGTTAACGCCCCTTTCAATACGGAATGGTTGACACGTGCATAAGCCGCTATAGAGCTGTATATGTGAATAGTCCTTGCCGCCTATTCAGTCACAGCAACGGCAATATGTACTCCATAGTATGCTTTATGGGGAAAATGGGTGCCGGTTTCCAGGTAAAACTTAGCGACAAGAAAAATAAATATAGTATCCGGCTATGGATTGATTAATATAGGCTTCTATGTTATGATTAATATAGAATTAAATAATTTGCCAGAGAATATTGAGTAGGCTTAGATAAGGCTTGGAGAAACCGGGCTTTGTTGAGCTTACTTTTTTTCTTGGGGAGGGGTTTTGCAAGAATTATGTATGACGTTGCGGTAATTGGAGCAGGGATCACTGGGGGCGCTGTGGCCATGGAACTGGCCACCTACGACCTTCGGATCGCCCTCATCGAAAAAAACACCGATGTGGCGGCCGGCACCACCAAGGCCAACAGCGGTATCATCCACGGGGGATATGACCCGGAACCGGGAACCCTTATGGCCCGCTACAATGTGCTGGGCAACCGGATGGCCGGGGAATTATGCGCAAACCTGGATGTGCCCTTTAAACGGATCGGCTCCTTGGTGCTGGCCTTTACGGAAGAGGATTTGGAGACCGTGAACCTGCTTTATGCCCGGGGCATAAAAAATGGACTCTCCTGTTTGTCCATTTTAAACCGGGAGGAAGTATTGGCGTTGGAGCCCCAGTTAAACCCGAGCGTCCTGGGTGCGTTGCGCTGCGAATCCACAGGCATTGTCAGTCCCTTTGAATATGGGGTGGCCATGTGTGAAAACGCGGTGGAGAACGGGGCGGAGTTGTTTTTGGAGACCGAGGTGACCGCTATCACCGATGAAGGCCCTTACTATGCCATTTCAACCAATAACCCGGAGCAGCCCCTTATTGCCGCCCGGATGATTGTCAATGCCGCCGGGGTAGACGCCGCCAGCGTCCATGACATGGCGGATACGCCGGAATTCTCTATACAGCCCAATAAGGGGGAATATTATCTGCTGGACAAAAACCAGGGCGGGTTGGTAAGTCACGTGGTCTTTCAGTGCCCCGGCAAGGCAGGCAAGGGGGTTCTTGTAACCCCCACTGTTCATGGCAATCTGATTGTTGGGCCCAACGCTGAGGATGTGGAGGATGGCGGGGATGTATCCACCTCCCGCCGGGGCCTGGATTTTGTGATGGAGACCGCCGCCAGGTCCTGTAAGGGGATCAGCTACCGGGACAATATCCGCAACTTTGCCGGCAACCGGGCCATACTCCGTGAGAAGGATGATTTCCATATGGCTTTCTCCAAAAACGCCCACCGGATGCTGAATCTGGCGGGCATCAAGTCCCCCGGCCTCACCTGCGCGCCCGCCATAGCGGTGGACGCGGTGAAGATGCTGGGGGAAAGGGGCCTCAGGCTTATTCCAAAGGAAAGGGTTATCACCACCCGCAGGCGGGTGAAATTCGCCGGATTGCCCATTCTGGAAAAGGAGCGGCTCATTGCCCAGAATCCCGCCTACGGCCGGGTAATTTGCCGCTGTGAGACGGTGACAGAGGGGGAGATCGTTGACCAACTGCGCCGCCCCATTGTGCCCAGGACGCTGGACGCCATCAAGCGGAGGGCTGGTGCCGGCATGGGCCGTTGCCAAGGCGGTTTTTGCGGTCCGCGGGTCCATGAAATCATTGCCCGGGAATTGGGGTTAGATCCCCTGGACATCCGCAAGGATGACAGGGGCTCCTATATCCTTACCGGGATCACAAAGGGGGGACAGTAGATGCTTATATATGATCTGGTGGTGATAGGCGGCGGACCTGCAGGATTGGCGGCAGCTTACGAGGCCTGGCAAAACGGCGTGAAAAGCATCCTGATTGTAGAGCGCGACAAGGAGTTGGGGGGCATCCTCAACCAGTGCATCCACAACGGCTTTGGCCTTCACTACTTTAAGGAGCAGCTCACCGGCCCCGAATATGCGGGACGGTTCATCCACATGCTGCGGGAAACCGGGGTGGAGGTGAAGCTGGACACCATGGTACTCCAGGTCACCCCGGACCGCCAAGTCCACGCTGTCAATGCTACAGACGGATATCTGGTGATCCAGGCGGAAGCCATTGTTTTGGCCATGGGCTGCCGTGAACGCACACGGGGGGCCATCTCCATTCCCGGAGACCGCCCCTCCGGCGTGTTTACCGCCGGCACCGCCCAGCGCTATGTAAATATGGAGGGCTATATGGTGGGCCGCCGAATCGTCATTCTGGGCTCAGGGGATATTGGCCTGATTATGGCGCGCCGCATGACCCTGGAGGGGGCCCAGGTATTGGCCTGTATAGAGCTGATGCCCTATTCCGGCGGCCTGACCCGGAATATTGTCCAATGCCTGGACGACTTTAATATCCCCCTCTACCTCTCCCACACCATAACCCGCATAGAAGGAGAGGGCCGGGTGGAGCGGGTTGTGGTTTCAAAGGTGGACAATAAGCGCCTGCCCATCCCTGGCAGTGAGATGGTCTTTGACTGCGACACCGTGCTGTTATCGGTGGGCCTGATCCCTGAAAATGAGCTGTCCAAGGAGGCGGGGGTTCATCTGGACCCGCGGACCAATGGCCCTATGGTATTTGAAAATATGGAGACCTCTGTACCGGGCATCTTTGCCTGCGGCAATGTGGTTCACGTCCACGATCTGGTGGATTTTGTCACCGGCGAGGCTGAACGCGCGGGCCGGAATGCCGCGAACTATATCAGAAAAATCTCGTGCGCTGAGGAGGATGAGCCGGAGATCCAGGTTATTCGGGGCTCCCATGTAACCTACACCGTCCCGCAAAAGCTGCGCACCGGCAATATCGGCAAAACCCTGGATATTTTTTTCCGGGTGGACAACACCTATGAAGATGTGACCGTCAAGGTGATGAGTGGCTCCAAAGAACTCCATAGCCGGAAGCGGCGCTATGTGGTGCCTGGGGAGATGGAACGGCTGACAGTGCCCAAAGAGCGGCTGCTGTCCGCGGAGGAAAACGCCATCACCGTATTGATTGAATAAGGGAGGTTCGCGGATGAAAGAGGTCGTTTGTGTGGTCTGTCCTATGGGTTGCAGGCTGCAGGTGGATGAGGACAACGATTACGCCGTCACCGGCAACAGCTGCCCACGGGGAGCTACGTACGGCAAGGCGGAGGTGACTAACCCCACCCGGGTGTTGACCAGCACCGTGCGGGTCCGGGGAGGTCTGTATCCCAGATTACCGGTGAAAACCCGGTCGGAGGTCCCCAAGGCCAAGCTGATGGAGGTTATGTCCATTATAAACGAAGTAGAGGTCGCCGCTCCGGTAAAGATGGGGGAGGTTGTGGTAAGCGATGTCTGTGGTACCGGCGTGGACATAGTGGCCACCCGGGATATGTAACCTCGGTAAACGGTTCAGCCATGTTATATTGATTTCTGAATATGCGCCGCGTAGCGAGCGGCTTAAAGGTAGTACCCGCATTTGAATTTGCGTAAGCTCTTTGGCTAGCCCGCATCTAAACTAGTGTTCACATTTTTGCCCATATACAGCCCTACCTGTCGTTGTGTGACAGCTTTCAAAATATTTTCTTACACTGATTCTACGTATTTTCATTGCAATCCAGGAGGAATTGATTTACAATAAAGAAAAAGCTGTAGCAGTGAGAGTGGAGGTCGTATCAGTGGAGCAAAATTGTATATATTGCGGCAAGCCTTTGGCGGACAATGAGGTTTGTGATTGCCCCGAATCCGCCGCCCAATCCCATACGCCGCCCCCGGTTATTGATCCTGTGGAGGCGCCTGCGCCTGGACCTTCCTCAGAAACAACGCCCCTCCAGCCTGAGGATCAGAACCTGGCTGCGCCGGAAAATTACGCCCAAGCAGCCCCAACGCAACCTCCACAGGGGTGGGCGCTTCCGCAGGGATATGTGCCCTACCCGCCCCAGCCTCCTTATCCCTATGCTTACCCGCCCCAGTTCTATAAAAGGCGGCCCTCTCAGGCTGGAAAGAAGATAAAGAGCTTTTTCCAGGCATATGGGTATTTCTTCAAGGATCCGCTGGCTATGGGTAAGGCTATTGCGGCCAAGGCCAGTTACGGCCGTTCCTTCTTTTATATAATGCTCATGGCCCTGGTAACCGGCGTATTTGGTTTGCTTGGCGATATGGGCCCCCGCACCTATGTGACGGCCGTGGTTTTGGTTTGGTTTACCGCCATTATTTTGGCCACGTTCCTGATGCTTTATTCCAAGGTCTTTAAGCTGCAGATTCCCTTTAAAAATGCCTTTGGAATTACAGCCGCTATGACGGTGCCCCCCGCGTTGGGGCTGGCTGTCACGAGTATCCTGGGTTACATCGCCGAATACGCCTACGCCTCTTTGATTTTTGAAACCATTATTGTCGCCCTGCTGCTCACTGCTTTTATCAGCAGCGCCCTTATTCTCTATGGCACAGTCCGGGAATTGTATCAGAAGGTAAAGTATCAATCCGCTACATTCTGGACAGTCAATCTGGCCGTAATCACCACCGTCACCATTCTTTTTGCAGCTGTCTCCGTCTTGACGGGATATTAATGAATGTGCCGTGAGGGATTGCGAAGATCATATGAAGAAATCTGGCAGCAGCCCTCGGATATTTCATTTATTAAGGATTGCCTGAATCAAACCCTTAGATAACATAAAAGAAAGCCGGATTAATCCGGCTTTCTTTTATATTACCGCTACATGCCCATAGCCTCTTTAATATAAGGCATGTCCTCCGGATCCACAAAGCTCTGCATAAAATATTCTATCATCTCAGGCGGGATGGGAGATTCCCCCTCACCCTCAGCGGGGAGCACGGTCATAAGGCCTTTAAGCAGCTCCATGACCTCCCGCCGCCGGACCTCTCCAGTGGGGTTGGCGTTTTCTAAGGGGGTGTAGGAAATCCCTGCCCGATCCAATTGGGATAACATCGGTTCAAGACGCCGTTCAAAGTCGGCGTAATCCTTATCCCGGCTCCATCCGGTCTCCGCTACCGCATAAACCCTGGGGAAAATCAGCTCTTCCTGCCGCTGCTCCGTGCGGATCCTTTCAGCCCAAACGCAGGCCTCCACGCCCATGGTGTTCTCCTTGCCGGCGCAGGATTCCCCATAGAGCTGAGGATCATATTCATAGGCCTTTTTCAGCGGTATCATGCCATGGGGGTAGTCAAAGTAATAGTGGAGCATATCCGAAAAATACACCCGGCCCCCTTCATTGAAGAAGTCCACAGTGGGGCTTGGGCCGCCCATCTCAATCCAATACTGGATCACCATGTTGTCCGGGCGCAGAGACGCCTTTAAGCTATCGTTCCAGCAGACGGCCGTTTTGCCCTTACCAGCCAAATATTCCGCCACCCGGCAGGTGAAGTAGCCCTGAAGGTCCTCATAATCCGTAAGGCCCAGCTGTTCCATCCGGGCGTTGCAGTGGGGGCATTTCTTCCACTCACTCTTAGGCGCCTCATCTCCGCCTATATGGAAGTAGGGGGAGTCGAAGAGAGGGAGCACCTCATCCAATAGAGCCTCAATAAAGTCAAAGGTGGCCTCCTTGCCGGGGCAGAGGATAACGGGGAAAATGCCGCCGCTATCGGGGATCGCC
>Ga0153947_1000591_pt1 | contig 17984 bp, 13 predicted proteins | sample TSNJ031MetaG_FD_104697 | JGI IMG/M metagenome (GOLD analysis project Ga0153947, IMG submission 104697) | Attine ant fungus gardens microbial communities from New Jersey, USA - TSNJ031 MetaG | ecosystem: Host-associated > Fungi > Mycelium > Unclassified | place: USA: New Jersey, Wharton State... | reverse complement strand
GGTACGGCATCGGTTATAACCTCACGACAAAGAGTGATATGCGGACTGTACTTGCGTCCGTCCATTTCAAAACCGCAAAGAGCGAGTTTATACTCAATTTCACGTTGTAAAATCATTAACGGCTTGTCCTCACGAAAGCCTGCCCACCAGAGCGTTCCATTCGAAAATGTTCCTATTTACTCTCTACAACTATTCTATTTCTTTTTCATCGTTGCCTCAGCAATAAGTTTCCTCAAGGGAATCCATTTATTAGTTGTTTTGATTTCAGGTGGAGTATTGAAATAGTAGTTTGCAACAAATGTATGCAATTGACTTTGATATTGTTTATTAAACAACTTCGTAATGGCATACAGAATTTCAACTACATTTTTCAAATATTCACATATATTTTTATCATTTAAGAGAATCAAATCACCGCTTATGAAACATCCTACTAGTCTATGATAAACGAGGGAGCACGAGAATAGGTCTACCCGCTTTATACCTCTTCGAAGACTTTTGCAAAAAGAAGCTTTGTAAATACATCTTCGACCTGTTTTGCTGTCCTCTTCGAAATAATATGTGTTCCCAGCTCAATATTCCCTTCCTGCCCATGGTAGGAAAGGTTAGCAGATGTAATCAAAGTTACCTTCTGGTCAACTGATATCACCTTTGCGTGTAATGCCGACATTGCATCCTCATGCTCTGGATAGTTATAGATTTTCAGAAACCTTCCCTTATATCTGCACAGTTTATCAAAACTCTTCTGGCTTTCTATATTATTCACATAGAACTTTACAAAGACCCCTTCTTGACTCTTCTTGATGATGCAGTCTACTAAATCGTTGAAATAGTTCGAGAGCGAATACCCGGTAATCAGGATGCTGCTATGAGCATTTTCCAGCATTGCCTCTACCACGACTTTTGTTGCCTTGGTTTTAATTGCAAATGATGGCGGAGCTGTAACCACAAGTGTAGTGCTATCTTTCTCAATACTTGAAGAAGCAACAACTACTAGGGCATGTATTTCCTTTGCTTCCTTTTCGTTAAGAGATGGGTACCTTTTTTGAATAGCCTTCACCGCATCATTGGATTTGGTTATGGCATCTTCTTGGATTTGATTAAGTAAAATATCTAAGCTTATGCTTCCAGTTGACATAATTCCACCACCAATTCCTTAAAATATGCTTGGCCTTCTCTTCCGGCAATCGGAACAAGCAATCCACGGTCAAGCATACGGTTACCATTTTCACAAGCTGTTTCCGAAATCATACAGCATGAATGGCAAGAGGCTCCATTGGAATTATTACCAGCAGGAATGTTATTGAGACACTCTGGATCATTAGTGCACAACAAGGCCTCTTGGAAAGCATCTCTCATTAAAGTGTTCAATTTATTGATATTTCCAAGTTCAACCAAGCCCCCCAGTGAGCCTTCTTTATCTACACTTCCTGTATAGAGCAATATTCCAGACATTTTATCTCCGAAATATATTCTCTCTCTGATTGCTGATGATGAGTAGCCTGATGACATTGACATCTGCTTAATCATAAGGTGTGCAAATGTATGCATGAGAACATAACGAGCATCTCTTAACACGTTCATTATCCATCCCTTTGAATCACAAAAGTCCCTATAACATTCAGCATAGTTCTGGGATAATGCCTTCATATTTTTATTGCTCAACCATTTATCAACACTTGCTTTATTGAACTCAATAAAAATGCCCTCACCATTTATCTCGGCAGCTGGAAGCCACTTATCTGATTTGCCCTTATTCAGATATACAATGTTTGCCTGAACATCAGCATCGGGATCTGAAGCGTCCACCCTGGTGAATCCAAGCACCACTTTAACCTCTCTCAATCTTGTAATGCGTATAATTCGACCGAAGTAAGGTTTTAAATAATCCGGCAGTGATTCCTCTTCAGCCTTAAAATGCTTTTTGTTCGTTGCATAAGCCGGATCTTCATGATGTGTAATCGCATCATACTCCATCTGTTTAATTTCTGTGAATTCGGTGATATTGCTCAATCTGCGCTCAAGAGCAGCATCGAATTCCGCTCTTGTATATGCGGAGAAGTACTTCTCATAAAGCCTTGTGACACCCGTTTCTCCGAAGTCTTCTTTGTAACTTTCAATCAAGAGCAAATGCTCATCGATTAAGTTGTAAAGTGGATTAATCCACGGTGGAATTGAAATAGCACTTCTGCTAACTGAGAAGTAAACATTTGATGCACCACGCTGCGATGGTATCAATTCCTTTCCACATCTTTCATTCTTGTGATTAGGTCTGAACGGATGATGACCAATACAAGGTAAACCATCAAAATTATCCCTTTGTGTCGCACCGCTCATGCTTCTCTTATCCCCACAGGAGCATTCCACCCACATATCAGCAAGTGTAGATGTGTTTCCTATCGAATACATGCGAAGTTGTCCTTTGCAGTTGGAAGAGCCTCCATGAACCCACCAATGCCAAGGGAAATCATTCATATGTCCATTTTCACATATGGTTATGAAGCGAGCAGGGTATGCCTGACTATGGCAGTCCGGGCAAGTAACGCCAAATCGTAGATATTTATCCAAATCAAAATGGCTTTTTGCATCAAATAATCTGCTACATTTCACATTCGAACACACATGTATGTACGGAAATGTGACTACTGGTACATCTCCTCCATAAGAAGTTCTTGGCATATAAAAACAGTCAACGCCAAGATAAGATGCCAATCTTCCGTCAATTATTTTCTTACCCTTTACCTTCCAATAATTAATATCAAGAACCGTAACCGAATCCTTTACCGCATCCACTATCGCCCCTGGTCCGAATGTTGTAATAATTTGATTAGGTCGCAATTCTCCCAGTTTGTTATTATCATATCCCCACATATCAGTCCTCCGTATAATAATACATATTTGCAGCGTTTTCCACCTCACGCATTGACCTTAAAGTTGCCTTCTCGGAATCGCTGCAATTTTCGCCATAATTATTCATCAGTCTGTTATATGTCTCAGTCTTCACAACATAATAACGAAGCTGTTTCCTCTGTGCTGCAAGCAGCTTCCAACCATCAATGAAAGCGTCTATTTCATTCTCGGCATCTGTCCTTGCGGAAGGATTAATAATGTTTAGGCGGTTAAGTACAAGTGTTTTGATTTTATTTAATTGGTCATCCGTTAAATCTGAGATATTGGATGCATCCGGATTTTGTGCCATATTAGGATATCTCAATCTGATAGCAGAAATAATAAGAGCGTGCATGACACGATCTCTTGCTCTCGCTGAAAACGGTGTAGCTGTCGTTCCCTCTACAAAACGATACAACTGCGAATGATATCCGGTAAAGTTCTCATAGTGAGATAAGTCTCGAGGCCTGTATGGATTGTACAGAGTAACAACCAATCCAGGAAAAGCACGACCGATACGGCTGGTTGCCTGGATGTACTCTGAATTTTGCTTCGGTTGGCCTGTTACAACCATCAATCCTAAACGATCCACATCCATACCTACAGCAATCATATTCGTTGCAATAGCTGTATCAAGGCAATCTTTTGAATCACAGGCTGTCTCAAGCTGCTTAAGTTTCTTCGGAATCTCATAAGATGACATTCTCGATGTGATTTCCACTTTACGGTTCAGATAACGCACCTTGCCCATTCCATACTTATTCTTTACACGATAGATTCTCTTTGGAATGTCGTCTTGCAGAAGACGTACGGCACCGCCAAGTTCTCGAATACTGTTATAATAGCCAACAAGACTGTAGTAAGGATCAATATAATCCTTATAGTCATCCTGCAATGAAAGTGCAAATACTTTTTGTAGAATCACAGAATATATACGCAACAATGCTGTCTTTACAGATTGTCCTGGTGCACAAACTCCGATGTACTTTCTGAATGGATCATCGTCCACCGGTATTTCCTTTATAAAGAAGCTGTCTCCAATTTCAAAACCGTTAGGCGGAAACTGTGTCGTGTTCTTTCTCGCATAAAGGCACTTTGTCTGTTCTTCAGCATTCTTAATTGTAGCCGTTGAAACCACATACTTTGGCTTGATTTTCTTATTGCCAACATTATAAGTGCATAAATCCTCGATAATTGTTTCGTATGCACCATATACAGTTCCAAGTGGACCAGTAATCAGGTGCAACTCGTCCTGTATAATAAACTCGGGCGGCAGGAATGGCTTGATTGGAGTTAACGTAGTAGCTGGCAACTCATCGGTCTTGTGATGCTTTGGATGCGTTTCTCCAATAGCTACATATCCATCCCTGCTGCAGACTCTATCCACTCTTCCAAACAGTGCATTCGTCTCCACTGCCCACGGCAAACGGGCGAATTTATCCACGGTTGAAAGGATTATAGTAGGACACTTTGCATAGATTTCCTCATCCACCAGATATACTGGTATCTTTATCTTATCCTGCTTATACTTGTAAAACATGCAGTCTCTATCTGCACAGTAGATGTCGACCGATTTCTTTGCAATGTCGATATAAAACTCATTCTCTGTGAGTGGCTTCCCACAGAATGGACATGTTAGCAGTTGTTTGTATATCAAGTTTTTCTGGCTCTTTGCTTCGCCAGGCTTGTCTGGCTTTTCTATAAAATCTCCAAAGGAGTTCGGAGTAACACCACCACCAACCCAGAACCCTATGCTGATAGGCTCAGTTCCATACTTAGGATATTCTCTCTGTCTGATCAATTCTGCCGCCAAAACCATTTTTGTAATTCTATCGCGTTGCTGTGTTGTCAAAAGACGAAGTGTATAGCGAATGATTGCTGTAATACCACCATCAAGATTGTATTCACCCTCTTCATTCGCACGCAGTCTGCGATTAGCAATAACAAAAGCCATCAGACCTAGATAAGCCTCTGTCTTACCACCGCCCGTTGGGAAATACAGAAGGTCAACGATTTCTCTATCATTATGTTCCGGATCAACGATACCATTTAAATTCATTAGTATAAAAGCAATCTGGAAAGGACGCCAGCCAAATTCATTCTTAAGGTCTCTTGGATCTACAAAATCCCTGAAGTTGCATTTTATGCCAGATCCATGCTTCTTTGAGTAATTCATGATATTTCGCTGCAATATCATGACTCTGTTCATAAAGCAGAATGCCTCAAACGCAATGTCGTCTTTGACTAACAGTTTGATACCCTCTCGGATTCTTCCCAGTGCTTCTTGGCATTTTTCAATGATCTCTGCACCAACCTTGTTCTTAAAATCGACATCAGCCATCTTGGAATCAGCTGCCAGATTATTCTGAATCCACTCCTCATAAGAATTTGTGAGGACATTCAACTTCTCAATAATCTCATCTTTCTTTTTCTTAACAGACATAGAGCGCATAGAGAAATAGAATGTATCAAAACCATCCAGAGCTGCGCTTACACCCGGGAACTCATATTGTGGTATATAATCAGACATCACATATGAGGTTCTTCCTTCTATTGTTGTTCCCCATGTAGCTGCACAACCTCTGCCTCTGCCCAATATCGGTCTCTGCTTAAAATAGAATTCATCGGCAGCAAGTACCTCTCTACAAATATGCTCTGCAATAAATATGTTCGATTGGTCCTGAGAATAAGCCTTTATATCCACCTGGAACATCAAGGACTCTATATCACTTTCCGGATTCTTTCTCTTGTTGATAACATAAGCGGTAACTAAAGAATAACCTCTCTTTAATGCAATGCGAGATACATGTACACATACATTAGAATCGCATACGAGCATATACTCCTTGCTTCTTTCAAATTCTGCAAAATTAACAGCAACGGTTTCTTTTATTGGATAACGAGTATATGTAGCAACTCTTACTTCCTTACCGTTTTTGTTGACTTTCTTTGCTGATGACTTAGTGTAGTCACCCCAGCTTATATCAAGACTGATGCTCGGAGTTGATGACTCAATGTAAAAACTGATGCCTATTGAAGAAGGCAGCTTAAATCGTGTAGTTGTAATAGGCTCATTATCGTCATCCTCACCAGAAGTAAAATCTTCACCGTCTTCATAAGCTACATCAATATCAACTTCTTGTTCGTTCAAATCAACAGTAGCACTACCAGTCTCAGACTGAGATGCTAACATTCCTACAATGTAAGCATGTCTTGGATTCTCATCCAGCACTTCATTTTCGTCCATCGGCCCCATAAGGTCAGTTTTCAGCATATCAATTATCTGCTGCCTGACCTCAGCATACTTAAATCTATCTGTCATCTTATTCCTCCGATACTTTATGTGCAGTTCCCAATGTGTACTTGCACGTATTTCCGAGCTTAATGTTATCATCCGAAATTAATCGATATTCCCATGTCTTCTGATCCGGATCTGCCTCACTTGCAAAATGACACCACTTGATTCCTTCTCGTGCTTTTGCTACTACTTCGTCAGAAGTTATTTCATTAGCTGCCTTAACCTCAACCATGTATTTCTTGTATTTCGTTTCTACAAGAAAGTCTGGATTATATTGCTGCCCTGTCTGCCAAAACAAGCCTAGCTGATTAAGCGGGGGCTTAATCCAACGGATGACATCTGCATCCTCTTCAAGAATCACGGAGTATATTCGCTCTGCATTACTATCAAAAGCATTTTCAGGATAATATGCCTTTTTGTAGCCGATGAACAAATACTTCTTGATATTCGACTTGTCCATAAACGGCTTATCAAACTTAACCTTACCGTCCTTCTTGACACTCTTTACGAACTTACGAAACAGGATCAAGTCCTTCTGCACTATATGAATATCCTGCACCTTTCGATCCATATGCTCGTATATCTGTTTACGAATATCAAAAATGATAAGCGATGCATATCTACGCACTACCTTACGCTTATTCTCATCATCTCCTTCAATCTGATTCAGATATTGACTCACTATATCAATGATAAAGTCAACATCATCATATGAAAGTTCACTGATTTCATCCAAAAGCATACAAGCCAATGTATTCATGGCATCGTCAACTTCCAGAATCTGTGCATCAACAGCAGAAAGAATCTGCTGATTGATTGCATCGAATCTCTCAATCTTAGCCATAGCCACTTCAAAATCTTGGATAGTTCTCTTAACCTCAAAGTGGTTGAACTTCACTTCAGATGTTGTCTGAACCAAAATCTTTGGGACAGATATTGCCTTTTCCGAATATTCTGTAATCTTCTGTATAAATTCTTCCTTGCTAAGAGGTTGTTTACCATTTTCCGGTGTTGCAGGTTTCGTAACCATACCAGTACCTTGCGATGTTTCCTCCAGATAGTTAAAGATGCTCATCTGATTTGGATCATCCTGCTTTCTACTTTTGATATTCATTGCGCCAAAAGTCTTAATGTAAGCCTCATACAATTCTACCTGTGTCTTGGGATTTTGTACCTCGAAAAGAGACTTAATTCCTACATTAGCAACCGCAAAATCAATTAAAGTCAGCTGCCCGTCATCTATTGCACTCGTTACATCAACTGAATCTATAGGATCTATCTCTGCCTTGTTTAAATCACGATAGCGAAATATGTCGCTGTTTTTAATTTCATCCACCAGTTCTCTATAGTGATCATGAGCAACAATGTCCAACGTATCTATATCCTCATTTCCGGTAGCTTCACCGAATGGAAGACGTAATCCACGACCAATGGTCTGCATAGCTAGAATGTCACTTTTTGCTGTATTAAGTGGAATAATAGTAAACAGATTATTTACATCCCAGCCTTCTTTCAGCTTATATACATGCATAACAATTTCCACAGGGTTCAGTGCGTTCTCTATGGACAGTAAAAGCCTTATATTCTCTTCTGTTTCTTCACCTTTCATATTCGAGTGAATTTCTATCACTTTTCCCTTGTATTTGCCTCCTTGGAACGAATCGCTATCCACCAACGCACGGATTTCCTTTGCGTGACTTGTATCCTTACAAGCGATAAGAACGATTGGCTTAACATAATCAAGGTTGTTGTCGCTGCAATACTGCATTAAAACGATCTTTCTATGTTCGTGCAGCGTCAAACCGTCTCTAACTTTCATTTCCTCAATATCTTTTCCATTATAACCTGCCATGTTCGAACGCCCCATTACTACTGGTTTTTTTAGATATCCTTCCACAGCCCCTCGGGCAAGATCATACGCATAAATGATATTGTTTGCCGACTTCGGTGTTGCGGTAAACTCGAGTCCAAGTACAGGTTTTAAGAAATTAATCGCTTTCATCGATGCCGGTGCATAATAGCGATGAGCCTCATCCATGCAGATTACAAGGTCATCAAAGCTAGCCAGTACATCAGCAAAGGACATACCAAGCGTCTCTTTAAACTTATGGAAGTTAAACTGTGTATCAGTCTTGCTGTTAAATATCTTTCCGATATTGAAAATAAAGAGCTGAACCTCAGATGTCTTTTCAATATTCAATCTCATCTGTTCATACTGAGCCGGATAGCTATCATAGTTTTCACCATCATACACCTTTGGACGCCCCAGCTCGGCTCCGAGACCTTTAAAGATATACTTCGGATGGTTTGGATTGGACTCTTTACGAAGCTTATCATAAATTGTGTTCCCTGGTGCCAGAATAAAGAAATGCCTATATCCCTTCGTCTTATATAGATAGTAAATACAAGCCCCCATTAATCTGGTTTTGCCGATACCTGTAGCCATCGCATAGCAGAAAGACGGAAAATCAAACTTATCATCAACATTGATTTTTCGCTGTTTCTCACAATATTCACTCGCTACATTTTCGATGGTTTCTTTTGTATCGTTCTTATAATCGCAATGAGTACTGATGGCGTCCAGATAAGAAAGTGCTTCTTTCTGTGGCTCACGAAGGCTCATCGCATATCCAATTTTAGTAATCATGTCAGCCATTTATCGCACCTCACTTTCAAACTCGCACTTAGCCAGTAAATCTTTCGGAATCCTCTTCACCTCAATATTGTCCGGTAGCCGAAGGTCGGACTGAATTTTGGTTCCATATATCAGAAGTGACTGATCATCTCCCAATATGGTTGCAATGGACTTCATATATTCCGCATTAACAAATTCCTGAGTGATATGTATAAACCTCTTTTCTGAAGAATGTCCGTGATATATGCCATCCAACTGGTATTTAAAGCCTGCTATTTTGCAGACAGCCTCACACAACATCTCAAATGTATACTCTGGGTTAATCTGATAAATTGGCAATTTCTTGTTCTTTACAAGAAGACTTGGGGCAAGCTCGTAAAAGTGATATCCTCCTCCTCCTTGCCAATCTACTGTCTTAGTTATTCCACCAGCATCTTCGCCGTTGACGATGCGATCCAATCTCATTTTGCAATGAGTGTATGCATGCTCACCCATTTCAATACCAATCCATTTTCTATTCAGTTTCATTGCGACTGCTGCTGTTGTTCCAGAACCTAGAAATGAATCAAGAACCCACTCTCCTGGAACAGTAGTCATTTCCACAATTTGGCGTATTAATTGTTCTGGTTTCTTTCCGTTACCAAATTCTACTGCTCCTTCTTTTGTTAGGTTTTTCATCCAAGCATTCATGTCCCAATATGTTCCTTGCAAATCCTTTTTATACAATTCACCTTTTATCACTTCGGCGGTATCTCGCAGCCACACAAACAGCCTACATTTGTCTCCTTTATAGAATTGTTCATAAACAACACCACTATTTTTCCCGGTTTTCGGTACATACTCTATTGATATTAAATCTTCCGTTATGTTTTCCTCTGCTCGATAAACCATGATGCGTTTTCTAATAGAACTTTGTGCATTTGTTGTCTGAAATATTGAAACACCATATTTCTGGTAAGCTTCCTTCTCAGAAATTCCTTCCCTTGTGGCCACTTGTTTAATGGACATCATTTCAGGGTTATTTCTTAGATAGATCTTGATTTCATTTCCATCTCCGTCTACCGTTGAACCATAATATTCTTTTTCTCCAGGATTCAATAAAACCGTGGAATACTTCCAGCTTTTCCCTTCATTAATATATTGCTGCATCAGATCAGAAATTTCTGTATACACATAAGGTCCATTAAACAGCGGAAGTAATGTATATTCCTTTGCGTATGCAAGAACATATTCACAGTTTTTCTTTAAACGTTTATCCTCTCCGCCTCCAGAAACCCCGGCAATATTCTTCATATTAACCGATATCATATTTATAAAATTGTTTCTGCCAAATACTTCATCACACAAAACTTTTAAATATGCTTGTTCTTCATCGTCAATTTGAATCCATATAGTGCCATCTTCAGCGAGTAATTCCTTGAGCAGTTCTAACCTTTTTTTCATAAGATTCAACCAAATACTATGCTCCAAATTATCATCATAGTATTCAAAAGCACTTCCTGTGTTATATGGAGGATCTATGTATATGCATTTGATTCTCCCTGCAAAATCCTGCTGCAGAGCCTGAATAGCAATCATATTATCGCCATGAATCAGCATATTCTCACTTCTGGGATCTCCATAGGATTTTTCTTTGTCTTCAACGAGTATTCGCGGTTCGATAACCTTATCCTCGTACTTGCCGACCCAAGTCAGCTCTAATTTTCCATTCTTCTGCATAGGGTTTACTCCTTAAAATTTTAATACTATGTTCACGCACAGTATCGGATTGATTTCTAACTGGCTGTTAAACTCTTTGATTTCCTTCTCTGCTTCCGCATAAATTTCAGATACCTTTTCATGAAATCCTCTTTGCAATCGTCCAAGCTGTTTTTTCTTTTCATCAGCCTTTTTGCGGATATCAACTTTTTCCAGAAAGTCATTTGCCTCTATAGACCGAGCTAACAGTGCATCGACTTCTCCACATATATCTTCTATTCGAAAATTCAGCTGCTCCATTTGAATTTCAATCCAGTTCTCAACCTTCTTTTTGTTGTATGACTTAATAGGTTCAAACGCTTTCTTATATTTGTCAAGCATTTCTGTCTCCAGACGGTCATATATTTTTATGAATTGTGCTTGTTCATCATCTGTAGGTTTAAAAAAGCGAACATCACTATCATCGGCATTCTCCAAAACCTGTACAATTTCCGATTCTTCAAAATCAATATAATTTCCATTTTCATCACAGAGCAAAAGAACCGGGAACAACAGCTTTGCATTGTCACAAAATGCTCCGATAAATAATGTGCCATGAGCCCCTAAGCTTTCTTCACCCCAGTTGTCTATCTGCCAATAATAGAGATTTCCATCCATTTCCGGCTCGTCAAACTGCCCCCAATACTCTACATCCTTCAGATAGTTATCAATGAGTTTCTTTGTTTTTTCGAGAGCTTCCCCTTTGGCTTCACTGCTTTCAACAAGAAGCAAAGAACGAAGTTGAACTGCCCTTTTATTTCGTTTCGCTTCCAACTGCCTATCCAACTTATCAAATGCTTTCTTAAAATCCGCTTTGGAATTACAATTCTGATAAATTTCCAGAATCATCTTTTCAAAGCTGGTTCCCGATTCCAAAGCACCAAGAGCTACATCAGACACACCAAACACGCCATCAAACAATTCGAACTTGTGTGACAATATTTCGTACACACGCTTGTCTGCTTCGTTGTCTGTATTCAGAAAATTAACTGCCACCACATCGTACATCTGACCATAACGATGACAGCGACCTATCCTTTGCTCTATCTTCTGCGGATTCCATGGCAAATCGTAGTTGATAATCGTATTACAAAACTGCAAATTCAAGCCTTCCGAACCGGCATCTGTTACAATTAAGATTTTTGCATAATCTTTAAAATAGTCAACTATCGCATGCTTATATTCTACGCTACGACCGTAATTGGTTTTTCCAAAGTTCTTAACTTGCCATGTGCGGTATATTTCCTTGGTCATGGCATCATTAAAATCCCCGTTAAAGAGTAATATATCATTTTCGCTGTACCCATCTTTTCGAAGCTCAGCGGCAATATACTTTTGAGTTCGCTTCGACTCTGTAAATACAACAGCCTTCTGCGGAATACCTCCTGATACTTGATGCTCAAAAGCTGCTTTAATTGCCATCTTTAATGCATTCACCTTTGCATTCGATTTTATCTCAGCTACCCTATCAATAATTTCCTGTACGGCGTTTATCTCATCCTGTATCTGCTGCTTTTGAAAAACAGTATCGTCATCATCAATATCTTCGAATCCGGATTCATCTATTTCATCCTCTACAAAATCCCAGAATAAATCAAAACCTTCCTGGGCTTTGGCTGACTTAGTTCCCTTGTAAAGTTTTTCCAGTCTGTTCTTCAAAACCTCAAAGGTCTCTATTAATGCAAAACTCGAGGAAGCTAACAGCTTACGTATTACGAGAATAATCAGTCCCTTGTTTGCTGTCGGAATGGAATATAAGATATCTCTCTTGAGGAAATCATTAACAAGCACATACAGTGCAACTTCCTTAAGTGTTAGATGAAAGTCAACTGTTATACATTCTCGTTTCCTAAAATCCATGTATTTACTGACATCTTTTCTAAGCGTACGGTAAAGCACCGGCATGAGTTCATTTTTCAACGCTATATAATCCTGTCCTTCTACAAAACGTCTATTAAATACCTTCTCTGTTCCGAAGATTCGCGGATCAATAAAAGATATCAATCCATGCAGGTCCGTAAGAGAATTCTGCAGTGGCGTAGCTGTCAGGAGTATCTTTGGAATGCCCTTCGTCAATTCATAGAGGTTTTTCGCTCTCTTAGTTCCGTGAAAAACATTTCGAAGGTTATGGGCCTCATCAATAATAAGGAAGTCCCATTTTACTTTAGGAAAGCGACTCATCAGTTTTGATGCGTAGTCATATGATGTCAGGACTATACGCACAACTGTCTCATCTTCAATCCACGTTTTCATACCGTAATAGTCTTTTTCTACCGTCATACGATCCAATATAACCGTCTGCAATCCAAACTTTTCTTCAAATTCTACTTCCCACTGTTTTCTAAGGGTAGCAGGAAGAGCTATAAGGATTTTCTTGGCTCCGGAATCCAATACATATTTAAGCACCAGACCGGCTTCTATCGTTTTTCCAAGACCTACTTCATCCGCCAGAACAATGCCTCCTGTTTTTAATGCTTGGATGGCAGCACAAAAAGCATTGATCTGATGAGGATTCAGTTCAATGTCAGCATTTAAGAAACACCTATACGGTGATTCTTCTAAAGCTATTTTTTTGTATCGGCTATACTGCTCGAGCAGAATATTGCGTTCCATCCTACTCCTCCTGTTGTAATTTCTAAGTATGATTCCTATTAAATAGCTAAGGCTACAGATTTCCCCTGTAGCCTCACTTTCCAATTAAAAACGTCTGACCGTTTCTATCTACCACACTCTTAATAGTGCTTTAGCCACTCTTTCTGCAAGACACACCGGAACCGCATTTCCTATTTGCTTAAACGCGGTTGTACGCGATGGTTTTCCAGACACTGACTCAAAATAAAAATCATCTGGAAAAGTTTGCAATCTGGCCAACTCCCTAGGTGTTAGTGATCTGTTCTGTTGTATATCAGGATGTATAAAATAATGGCCATCTTTTGCCACATGAGCAACTACCGTCTGTGAACAATCGATATCCGATGCAACCACTTTAAATCTGTCCAGAAAAGAATCTGTATTATTCTGCGTTCGTAAATGTTCAGGTAAATCAACATAACTTAATCTCTTATGTTCTGTGTTCCATAATGTTACCGCAATTCTGTAAATTTCTTTATCCTGATCTGTATTAGGTCTTGCACTATGGAAAGTTACCATCTGATGATTCGCTTGCTTTATACCTGCTTCATATAAATATTCTCCCTGATAATCCTGCGTCTGTACCGGGCGTATATTTCCTTCGCCTGCCTGTAAAGCTGGCAAATCTGCAAAGATTTCTCTTACCAGATATTTTCGCTCCACCTGTTGTATCACGGGATAGAAGTCTTTGATTTCATTTAATTTCCCAATCAGGATTATTCTTTGCCGATTCTGCAATGCACCATAATCAGCTGCATTCAATTGCCTGTATTCCGTTTTATATCCACATGCCTTAAATAATGCTCGCATCTTGTCAAAATGCAACTGTTCATCTGTATCTTTAGCCGATAATAAACCCAGAACATTTTCAAACACAAAATACTTTGGCCTGTACCTTTTTAAAAATTCCCCATACAATTTATACAGATAATTTCGCCCATCTCCCAACATTCCTTTTTCATCACGCGCTCTTCCAATTAATGAGTAGGCCTGACATGGAGGGCCTCCGACTATTAAATCAATTTTTTTACCTTTAAGATTCTTATCTATCTTTTCAAATATCTCTTCGATGTTTTTCCATGAAATTTCATAATTAAATACTGAATCCAATACTTTTGCCGGTACTTCTGAATAAAATCTGTCCCTGGTTATCTGATCATTCAGATAAGAATCGTAAATCTGTCCCTTTCCATGTTCCCGGAGCCATCTGTATGCCAATCTTGTTTTCACAGTATAACAAGCAGCAGTATCCATCTCAACATGTGATACCGGCATATAACCTGCTCTTATAAATCCTTCTGACAAACCTCCCGCACCTGCAAAAAGATCCAGATATCTTAATTTCTCCATAACACAGCTCCCATCGTAAATAACTATTTATTCCCTACTATTTCTGTATATAGTTTATCTAGCCGCTCAGTCTGAAACGGTTTCTTCAATTCACATTCCCAAACAACGATTACCTTCCATCCTAAGAGCTCTAATTCTTTGTTTTTTTCAGCATCCCGTTTTTTATTTACCAACAACTTTGCTTCCCAAAATTCTTTATTATTTTGCGGCCACTTAAAATACTTACATCCATCGTGTACATGCCAAAAACAACCATTAATAAAAATGACAGTATTATATTTTAAAAGAACAACATCCGGACATCCTGGTAGCTTCTTCACATTTTTACGATATCGTAAACCACGGTTAAACAAATATTTTCTGACAATCTCTTCCGGCTTTGTGTTTTTATTTTTAATTTTGGACATATTATAGCTTCTGGTTTCTCTTGTATGAACATCCATTTCAATCACTTATTCTTTCACATATTGCTGTTGTCCTGAAGATTTTTGTTAACTGCAAGAATGTTTATCTCTGATTTATTTACATAAACTAAGAAACAAGATTCCTGATAGTAATCTGTCACTTCTGGAAATCCGGTTCCATTCATATACTTTGGATAAATCTTTCAGCAAGAACCTTTCTCCAGAATTAACCTTATGTGTTTCATCTATTGCACTATTCAACAGATTTCGCACCTCATACATACTATTTCCTCCAAACATCTTTGAAAACATTGATATTATTATATTATACTATTTATTACCAGAATTGCAATAGAAAACAAGGCGATTATACCTCATATAGTTTTCCTCGCAATACTTTTTATCCATATATTGTATCTTCAAGCGATAACGATAAAATTACATCATCTGAATCTCTTCCTCATATCCATCTCTTCCTCCTCATCATAAAACACATTCATAATCATCTCATACATCAGATCATCCTCCACATCAAGCCCTATGAATTCTTTTGATGCACCAAACATTTCAGCCATAACTTCATTCATACCTTGAAACGTATAAGGCAGCATCTATTTCATATTTTTCGTTGCCTGCTCATGCAAGGTTTCAATGTCCACCCCAAACATTTTGAGATGGCTATTATTCACAGTAAAATTTCCACTGGCATCCTGCACCGTTAGCTGAACTCGATACACCGTTGCCAAATCTTCATAGTTTCTATGTGGCATATTGGATAGCATTTCTTCGTTTTTTCCGCATTTACCAAGGTTACATAGAGCTTGTCTTTGATATTTTCATAAGTAAATATTTCAGCAGAAAATTCCGGCATGTTTTCCATTGCCCTTAGATAGGCTTGCAGGCGTTGGATGTACACCCACTGCCATAGCTATACCGGATTAATTTAAAGAATGTAGACGCCCGTTTTACATTACTTGGCTCTGTATTCCTTGTCATCAACTCTTTGATTTCCTCAAAGTCCGGTTCCGATAAATTAATCTGAGCCAGCTCCAGCTCTTCCTTTAAATACGTATCATCAAACTTTCCCAGATCAAAAACCTGCGGATGACCGTAAAATCATCTCTGGAATTGTTCGGCAGAAACCCAAGCTGCTGAACCAGTCCCCATGTCTTGTTTTTTACACAATAATAAAGGTTGGTTAGATCGGAATTGAAATCATTATAAACCTCCATCGCCACCTTCAAATCCGTCGGCATACCAAACAGCACCCAGCCGCCAAAGACCTCGATATATCGCTCATAGTTCTTTGGAAACAAGCCGTAGATGATTTTTCGCAGGGCTTTTTTACCGCCTACCCAGTTTATAAAACTGTTAATTCGTCTTCACTCCCCTCTACATTGACATATATCCCAGCTAATCACCCTTTAGCGGTACAGCTAAAGTACATATCGTAACACCTTGACGCTCTAAAACCATTTTATATCTGTCATTCAAAACACACATAGCTTCCCTTTCTGCACCAATCCTCTTTCATGCAATTGTCTCAATCACACTTACAGTAAAAGGTCAAACTCATTTATCCTTTGCCTTTCCCGGAAATTCCGTCAGCATTTCCTCTTCCGTTTTCAAAAAGAATGCATCACTGTCATCCCAGAAGCTAAGATACATGGTTCCTTCCGTAATTGTAATCGGATGCTGCTCCATTCCCTCCCCCCATCCATCACCATACTGGCAAAGCATTTCCGCCTTCAAATCATCAAACTCGTATGCCTCTAAATCAGCCAGCAGCTGAATCTCTGCGACTCCCCACAGGTCATCATCCCATTCCTCTACCGACGGGATAATGCTGTATATCTTTTCCTGCAGACTTTCTTCATTTAGATATACTGCCAGACCACGATCTCCTTCTCCCGGAAACCGCTCTCTCTCAATGGCTGCCATGATTTCTTCCTGGTATCAGTTGATCGGAATCCAGCAAGGTCATGGAATCGGAAGAATATCCAAGCTCATTCTTTTGTTCTAATGATACAAAGTTTATCCCTCGCTCCCCGTATTCCTAAAATAGATGATAGTTTCATATATCCTCCTAAAAATGGGTAAGAGAAAAGCACCCACCGCTGGGTACTTTTCACATGTTACTTATAAAGGACCATCTTCATTTTCTGCATCAAAATCTCTGCCATTGGGAAACATATCAGAAGTATCTTCCAGTTCCTCCATCATCTCATCATAAGCAGCCTTCACATCATCATCATCTGCTTCCTCTGAATCGTCCATAGGAAATCCTTTATCTTCCATTTCTTTCAACATATCTGAGCGAGTCATCATTTCGTCCATATCATCATTTACCTCCTCGAAATCGTCTATAGATGTTACATTATCCATAATTTCATCCTCCAAAAATTTGCTAATGGCTTCGACTAAAATATCGGTTTTTGATCGATTTTTAGATTCGGCGTAAGATTCCAAAAGACTATAATCTTCAGCATCTAATCGGAAAGTAACACGATTAGATTTTCTGTTATTGCTCTTAGGTCTACCCGTTCTGGGGCTCATTTTTCACCACCTCTTTTTGTTAGACATAAATTCATTATACTTTTTGTCGGACAAAAAGTCAAGTGTATAATATATTAAAATTTATTCTAAAATTTATTCTCATAATACACAGTGTTTCAAGATATAAACGTCTTTGTCTACAGTCTTCACGGTTCACGGTTCATTGGGAATATGTAAAGTGATATAATCGTTGATTTTTCGTTGGTTTCTTTTTTTGTCTTAAATAATTTCTACTCATTATTTATAGTTTTAGCAGTTTTTAGAATCAAAATAGAATCAATAATTACATTATTTCGCTATATTATGATCCCATAGCAGTTTTATAGCTTGAGTTCTTCCTTTGCCCAATTAAGCAGTTCAAACTCATTGATTCATCTGAAGAATTGAGCATTCCACAACCAGATTGTTCATTATCTCCAAACGAAGAAAATGTTTTCCCCTCAAACCCCATACTGCTAAAGACTTCACATAAATTTTTCGCATC
>Ga0153947_1000590_pt1 | contig 18005 bp, 29 predicted proteins | sample TSNJ031MetaG_FD_104697 | JGI IMG/M metagenome (GOLD analysis project Ga0153947, IMG submission 104697) | Attine ant fungus gardens microbial communities from New Jersey, USA - TSNJ031 MetaG | ecosystem: Host-associated > Fungi > Mycelium > Unclassified | place: USA: New Jersey, Wharton State... | reverse complement strand
TTTTGTTTACCCGCTCGTCAATGAAACTGATTAAACCTGCTTTTATTTTGTACTTTGTGCATGTATACGTGGGAACAGACTGGGAACAGACTGGGCTTCGCAAGCCAGCACCTGCTGACAAGGCTTCATCCAGTCACTTATCGCAGTCACACTCTGATCTATCTTCCCCGTTCAGGTTGCCGGAATGGCTCATCTCTCCCGTCCTTTCTTCCATAACTGTTTTCAGCTTTCCGGTCTTTCTCGTACCTGCAGGACGATCACCCCTGTAACATCTGTTTTTGGACCAATTCAGCGTCATAAAATGTCTTCTGTTGCAGATTATGAATATATCATAACGTCTCGCCCAGAGCCCCATGTTCTGCTCATCCAGTTAAACAGACCGAGAGCACTTAATGCCTTGTGTAGCCCGCTGTTCAAGGAATTGAACCAGGCACTCAAAGGTGCAGATAAAGATGACACAGTTGGTGCAATGGTGCTGACTGGGTCGGAGAGAGCTTTTGCTGGTTAGTAGACATTGAGTTAGATTCACTAAATGTGGACTAATGATAGTATGCTTTCATTACTAGCTGGAGCAGACATCAAGGAAATGAAGGACAAGCAATGTGAGTTTCTTGTCATTGTCTTGAGCTACATCTCTTATACATGTACTGATACAAGTTCAAAGTCGCGGATGTGTATCAGAACAGGTTTCTCGAAGACTGGGCGGACATAACTAAAATCAGCAAGCCTATCATCGCCGCTGTTAGCGGATTTGCAGTACGTTCCAGTGGGACATTCGATCGCAATGCCTAACTGAAAGACTTCGAAGCTCGGAGGAGGCTGCGAACTCGCACTCATGTGTGATATCATCCTCGCCTCACCAAGTGCCAAGTTTGGTCAACCTGAGATCAACCTCGGTGTAATTCCGGGTGGCGGAGGTTCTCAGCGTCTTGCGCAACTCGTCGGTAAATCGCGAGCTATGGAGATGGTCTTGACTGGTCGAATGATTACGGCTCAGGAGGCAGATAAGTGGGGTATGATCAGCAGGATTGTTGGAGAGGGCGAGGGACAAGTGGTTAAGGACGCTATTGCGATGGCAAAGGAAATTTCTGAGAAGAGTCGGATTTCAGTGCAAGCTGGCAAGGAAGTTGTCAATGAAGGTACTGCATCTCAATTGAACATGTGAGTTCTAGGGAACTAATGGATACATTACAGCCTATGAGACAACATTAACGGAGGGATTGAAGTATGAGAGGAGGATTTTCCACGGATTGTTTGCTACTAATGACCAAAAGGAAGGCAAGTAACTGGTTTTCTGTGCTCCAAAACATGCAACTGATGTATCCGAAGGCATGGCCGCATTCGCTGAGAAGAGGAAAGCCAATTTTACTCATTCATGAGTTTTGGTTCGAGATGTCGAATTCGTAATCGATTCGTTTCTAGTAGAGGAACTGAATTATTACTACAACAGCTCCAGATTGCTCCCGACTTACATTGATACCACCGAATTACACTCCCGATTAGCATAGCTGCAGTGAAAGAAATAAACCTGGCAGTTCATATTTTACTGCGCGTAGCACACACCAACTCCCAAACCTCCAATTATCCTTTTTTGAGCAGGTGTTCCAGGGGCCGTGGCCCTGGCTTGCATTAAAGCATAGATACCCACCCCAGCAAAGGTCCCACTCCCGACAATACGGCACGACGAGCAATCTTTGTTTCCGGCTTCAATTTGATTCACCAGACTACCACTTGCGCCTTGTGCCTTCGTCTCTTGGCTTTTGTCAATGTTACTCATGGAATATGAGCGCTGGAAATGGCAGAAGATCAGATGCTGACTACCTACCATGTGACCTGCCAAGTGATCATCAGGCTTGGCTTCTACAACCTCTTACTTTTGTATGGGACACACGAGCAAGGGGGCTAAAATCTTCGGATAATATATTTTCCTGATCTTTTCCGGAAGATAGTGCCCAGGACAAGCTCATGGGTGTCATTTTCTCATCTCGTTCTCACCGGTGCCGTTCCTATCGTGGTGTTCTAGGTCTGGACCTTGTGTGCGAATCTGGTGTCCTTGTGTACAATAATCCAATCTGTGTCACAATTAGACTGGTTCAGAACTCAGATCTGTGAAAACTTGATCATTTGCCATGCAGCTCCCACCGTATTCATAAACCCAAACTATTCTAAGTCCACTCCCAACCTGAAGCATTCAGTTCAGTCGTGTGAAAGTAGTCTTCTCAAATTTCTATATCACTCGTCATCTTATCTTGCAAGTCCTTCAGTGGGCCTCCTCTGAAAGGTAGACAGAATTCGACTGTTTGTCATTGGCTTTTGTGACCTGTGGCAACACATTAGCAGAAAATTTGCAAATCTTCCACACCGCTCTAGGCCCGGATTATCCATCAGGTCCTGTTAGAAGGAAGTTGTCGTCGACAGTGATACGCGATCTCCAACACGAACATGATGCACTTAGTCCACGATATATCGTTGATGTTCGGCTTGCATAATGTATGTCTCATTTTACATCATTGACTTTGTCTCATACGCATACGAAATTAATTCCCTGTGTGTTATTCCACGATAAACAGTCTCTGCATATTGTGATTTTATCGGCAATTGTGGGTGGCGCGTATGCTCTTTATCGGAAAGCGATAAAAGTATCTGTAGCTTTCGTCCGCGGGCCCGTACCGGAATCATTTGTACTCGGTATGTCCCCCAGAAGATTCAGGCATGAGATAGTCGTCGCCAATTCAACTTGATAGGTAATTTACCCGAGTTGTTTCAAAGTCAGGTTGGGGATGCAGACTTCAAGTATCAGAAGGAATATGGTGACATCGTCAGAATCAAGGGTGCATTTGGTGTAAGTCTTTATTACGCTTGATGAACTGATCTCTGCTAAGTGTGTGTCTCAGGAGGATCGCCTTTTGATTTCCGATCCTAAAGCCTTGCAATATATCTTACACACTTCCGGTAAGAAGGTGCGCGCCTGTTTGTCGATCGTTCTGACGTCAAGTTGAAGGGTACAACTTCCTAAAATGGTCCGAGAGGACAGAAATATCTCGAGTGTTGATGGGTCGGGGTTTACTGTGGGCAGATGGTGAAACTCATCGGCGTCAACGCAAGGTCATGTTGCCCGGATTTGGCGGTAATTATGCTGTACTGGTGAGGTGAATTCTGAATGGTCATTTCAGCACCCCAGTCCAAAGCATTCGTGACCATCTTCCGGCGAGTGGGGGCGGAGGTATGTTTCATGTGATTTTTCGGTCAAGATTGTTGACGTTTGAATCAATCAGTTGACAAATCAGTGGACAGACAAGCTTGTCAATTCGTCTGACCAAACCGCGGTGTTCAATGTTGCCACATGGCTGTCTCGTGCTACGATGGATTCTATTGGAGAAGGTATGCATGACTTGTTTGGACACCAATCTGACGTTTGCCCACTATTGCGTTCAAAGCGGCTTTTGACTATCAATTTGGTGCATTGGCGGATACAAAGAATGACTTCATGGAAGCATATATGGGACTCATGTACGTTGGATACCATCTTTTTCTTCGAGGTCATCTTCAAATGATGTCACTTCTTTCTTCCGGCGTATTCTAATTGACAGGTCTGATACTCTCGGTTCACCGTCAAGGTCGGCCATCTTGATGCAAACTGTGCTACCTGTTTGGGTGCTTCAGCTCATGTCGAAGTATTCGAACCGCCGGAACCTCGTACACGCACGCCACACGGAAAAAGTCGCGAATGATGTTGCTCGTCAGCTCATTGATTCGAAACTCGATGCTGCGTTACAGGGAAAAGGAAATAAAGATATCCTCAGTCTGCTTGGTTGGTGTAGCACCCCTCTTAATTGACATGCTAAATAATCCGTGGCATGCGATTTTGGCGCGATCCTGGATTCATCTAGTTCAGGCGAATGCATCGGAGAATGCAGAAACGAAGCTCACTGATGAAGAACTACTGGCGCAGATGCGGTGTGTTCTAATTCCAAATTATAGTATCTCTTTGTGGCTCACTGAAGAGTCTATTTGATTTTAATATGAATTGACTATCGGTGGCTGATCGCCAGGACGATCCTTCTAGCAGGTCATGAAACAAGTGCAACGACGCTCTGTTGGATAATCCTCGAGCTTGCACGTCACCCACATGTGCAGGCGAAACTTCGTAAGGAGATAAGAGACACTCAGGCTGCCATCCACGCGCGAGGAGGGTCCGACTTCACCGCATCTGATCTCGATGGAATGTCTTACTTGAATGCAGTCCTGAAGGTAAGCTATCTACAATCAAAATTTCTTCCACGGCCGAGTGGATCGTTTCTCCGCTTATGTTCTTGTTATGACTGACTCCCGATTTTATCTGTTGCTACTGCGATAATTCTTTAGGAGTCGATGAGGTTCCATCCTGCTGTGTATCATAATTTCCGACAAGCAGTCAAAGATGACGTATTACCGCTGTCTCGGTCGATCACTACGACAGCTGGCGAGATTTTGTCCGAGCTTCCCATCCCTAAAGGACTGAAAGTCATACTTTCCATTTCAGGGTACAATAGGTCCGTAGATACTTTGCTGTCAATTAGGATTGTTGGTGCTCAAGGGTTGTGTTACCTTTTTTTGGCCCTTTCATCTGTTTCGGTCATCCCGATATGTATGATTGTGACTGCCAAAACAGGAATCAAGATATTTTCGGCGAAGACGCAAATATTTTCAATCCGGAGAGATGGTTCAGGGATAACGACAAGAAGCAAAAACCGAACGTTGGTGTATATGGGAACGTGTGAGTCTACTCGCATGTTTCTGAGCTTGTGATTCGATCGTGTACAACTCATAACCTTTTCCCTAGCTTGACTTTTGCAGGTGGTGTACGGACCTGTATTGGCTGGCGATTTGCTCTTTATGAAGTCCAGGCTTTGACTGTGGAGATTATCAACAATTTTGAATTAAGTCCCACACCGGAGATTGAAAAGTTGAGGAGGGAGGCATGTTTGGTCATGATTCCAACTCTGGGGGGTGAACAATTCCGGGGCGAGAACCTGCCTTTGAAAGTGTCCTTCGCCCCGAGGGATTGATTTGTTGTGAAAGTAATTCATTTCTCTATCTGTGTTGTCTATCTTATCCCATACCGCCGAGACTTCGCCTGTAACGTAGAATTTTAGATGCCCGATGCTATTTGGACCTGTTGTGATACTCAAATAGTTGGTTTATAATTAGTTGACAAGGATTTGAACGCATGCTGAGCAGAACAAGCAAGTTCAGATCTACAAGGAAAGTCTATACAGATGTTTCTACCCGTATGTTTTCATAACTCAATCCGAGCAACTACTCTTATGCATTAAGATCAGCTTCTAGGACGTGTTTTCATACTTGTCGATGGAGGTTGCGACCATGCCTTACAACATGCCCTGAAACAATTACCCTTTCATTGAAAAGCTCTACCACAGTCTGGTCTCAGGTCAGATTGAACTCATCGTCTTCTGTGTAAGTCATACGTGTCTCCTTCATATTTGCACCTGACCTTGTTCAGTCCTAGCTCCGACTACTCCAAGTCGATCTTCAGCAGTTCTGATATACCATGGGACCACGTCATTCCATATTCTGATTCTGATAAATCCCAACCTATTGACTTGAAAGCCGATGAGCAGCGAGCTTTCGCGGACCTTTTTGACGAAATATTCAAAGCCGCTGAAGTTGCCTCCAGTTCTGGTTCTCCTGCAAAGGACAATGCTGAGACTCTCGATACACAAGCATTTTCAAGCGAGTTCTACGAGCGCATTCGACGAACACCCACTATGCCCAAGTTTGGAGATGCCGTGGCGGAGGAGCAATTCGATAGGAAGAAGGAGGAGATGAATTTGTGTCGAAATGATCAGGAATTACTAGACTGGACACTTGTCGACGTCTTTGCTGAGGCACAAAAGTACGAAGAAGAAGCGAGGAAGATGGATCCGAAGATGAGGGTTCAACGGAATGTTACACTGCGACCTCTCTGGTATCCGCGTATCATTGCCCTCCTAATGTCAACTTTTCGCGACATCTATCATAATCCTCACACGACACTGGCCATATTCAATCATGTTAAAGCATCATCGATTGCCTCGTACGCTTTTGGTTGTTCGGTTGATGCATATTGTGAACTTATCAAGACATATTGGCTGAGTTTCCGAGACGCAAACGCTGTCCTCAATGTCGTCAAGGAGATGCAGTTGAACGGTATCAGACTCGACCACAAGATGAGCAGGCTTTTGGATACTATTCGGCAGGATATTGAAGTTGAAAAGTTATGGCCCGAGGATGAAGTCTCGCGTATCAGGACTGAACTAGATTCTATCCGACGAGACGCAGGCCGTGTCAATGCGAATAAAAAGTCAACTAGAGCAAACAAAAATTTCAACGAATGGAAGATACAGGAATTGCGAGACGATCCGTCAGATGAGAAGGGCTTTAATAAATGGTAACAAAAACCACCGATCCGGGGTATAATTAAGGTTTGTGTACAATATACAAACTACACCGAATAGAACTATGTGTAAGATCGATTAAAGAATGAAAAGTGAAGAGTAAGGTAGGTCATCGGCGGCGGTCGCGGCGGTCGCGTGCTTGAGACATTATTCGAGGGCGAGCTTCTTGAATGGCGCCGAGGCCATGTGTCGGCTTGTAGTGGGGATCAACTTCATGGCACTTGAGGTGGAGTAATAGATGGTAGACAAACAATTGCTCATATCTGCCGATCAATAGATTAATGAAAGCAAAAGCAGATAATACCAAGCAGACCCACTGCGCATTGATAAAAACAACCGACATGGAGTCAGAATTACACCTTAGCAGGTTAGGTGCCATAACTAATGCCAGATTTGCTGGTGTCATCTTGGTGATGCTCTGCGTCTTTTCTTCCAAAAATAACTGGAGGAAACTGACGAGAAAAAGTATAACTCGTCTATTGATCGTGGGTAGGCGCTCGACTATACGGACACAGGAATCGGGGTCATTGGAATTCATGATGCATTCGTTGTACATCTCATCAGGAATCAAAGGATCGCAAAGTTCTCGCAGCCACAATTTCATGAGCGATGCGAGAACATAAGGGTCATCAACATTGTCCAGAGTATAGTACCCGCGATCGATACGAAGCTTGAGGTCTGAGACTGAATCGCCATCGCCTGGTACTCGGAAAATACCTTCTAGGCGAAGCCCCCCCAATGCCAAGATGCCGTCAGCGAGGAAAGGAAGGATGATAGGTACTTTCTTGTGTGGATAATTGCGTTCTTGAAGGCGGATGATCGCATCCAATGATTCGCCAAAAGTGGATGGATTGAAAGCAGCATCCTAAGAAGGAGTTAGGACCAGTGTTGGACCGGTTTGTTGACTTGAAAAAAATAGGTGAGGGTTTAGCTTACTGAAGCAGTCTCTATTTCCGAGACAGAGGGTGGCTTTCCGCGCGGGCCTTTCTTGGTTATCATAGCTAGACGACGTAGACAGTATTTAGCAATGATGTCGATTCTACCTTCCTGTTGATTCGTATGTTGTTGAATAAAACTTTGAAGATAGGTTTCAAAATCCTTTGATGGAGGGAAGCTGATGAGAAGTACGCATAGAAATTGCCAGCCTTTAAATGCACTTTCCCTGAAGGAGCATATTCGGTCAACAGCGTGAATTAACATCTATGAGCCAGCCATCTTACGGGTTGGGATTCCGAGTCAATTGTTTCATCACCTGACAATAGATCTCATCTCGTAGTTCACCATGGGCAAGACCCTCCCCAATCAACCAACGCTCTTCCTCCAGGACACCAGATAGGCTAGAGGCCAAAGACGTCGAGGAGGCATTAAGATGTATGGGTGGCGCTTTGGCGTCGTACTGAAGTCGCACTCCAACCGGCTTCTCGCGCTCACGATCTCCCATGATTCGCTGAATGACCTTGAAGATTCTGACAGCATCCTTGCTCAGTGATCTGTTGAGCATCAGAAGTGGCGATGTCAGCGGTGACTGGTTTTCGAACCGTGAATCCCAGTGCATCATCAAATAGAAATGGCACTATCCAACTAACCTTTTGCCATGTCATGAGTTGTTCAACTGGCACTCGTCGCCGAAAAATGAATCCGCTTCTGTAAGTGGAGAAATATTGTTTGGCATAGTCAGATTTTGAGAATTGTTGAATATCCATCTGAAGATCTTGCGGTAACATAGGATATGGCCTACATGCATCTTTCAGCCCTGCGATTATTATCAACTCAGTGTTTGAGCTTACCCAGTACTCAGACTTTTTATCGAGCCATTCGTGGGCGCGATTTGTACACAGTCAACGGGGATAGGCTGACTGAAACCACGGTTCTTGATTGGATTCATTTCCATTGTAGCAGCTAAAGAGTTGGTCAGGTGTCATAGGCGTGTAAAAGAGACCGAAATGATAGCATACCGTGGTTTGGTATTGGAGCACTGATGCCTTTGGCTGCAATTTTGGACGTGCTCAGGCCATTTCCGTTGAGCTTGCCGGGACCTTGCCTAGATGATGGCGGTGAAATATCCCGAAGACTGCGTACACTCGATGAATCGCTTTGGATGTCAATACTCGGTATGATTGGTGCAGATTTATAGCTCGAAAGGGTACCGAAGCTAGCTTCTGAAGGAGAACCTCTTTGAGGGTTCACGGGATCTACCTCTGATGTAGCTAATAATTCTAAAGCAGAGCTAAGACTCTGGGGTTGCGATCGGACCGTCAAAGATGATCCAGCTGTCCGACGGAATGAGTCGGTAAGATGATCACCGTTAGAACGTGCTCTTCCGTTAATGCTTTCCTTGTTTTTCGATCCGGGACTGCTGTTTACTTTAGAACTAATGGATGATGGAGAAGGGGGTATCGAATATTCTGTGGTGTGCGGAGACCCCGGGATCGGTGTTAAATTTCGCAGCCCTCCATTGGATGGATCTCCAGACTGGGACTTTCTGATAACTTGCCTCCGAATTGAACTGCTCTGGGCTGAACGATTCGACTGAGTGTGACGAATCTGCAATTTGTCGGGTGCAGTACCAGCCGATGTCTGTACACGCCGATTAAGGTTTCTGCGGACGCCAAATTCATCGACCACTTCCTTATTATCAAAACCAAGAGCGTCTGGTATCGACTGTGAAAAACGATCATACTTGCTCGTAGATAAACGGCGTCCAAGGGCGGTATTCTGTCTCATGACAAATTTAGCTCCTCATGATGGCCAGAGATACGGACACACCTGCACTATCCCCAGGGGGATCACAAAGCCCCGGGGGCGTTCCCAAACAGTTTCCCCGGTCTTAGTTTGATAGTAATATGGTATTCCATCACGCGAATCATCGCTGAGCTCCCACCACTCTCCTTCAGAACTCGGCGGTAGACTGTATAACAGTTGTAAATCGAAGTGAGCGTAAAAGCAAGAGAGCGAAAACTTACACGAAATGCCCTACGGGGGCATCCCAACTAACTTGACCAGTGGCTGGGCAGGCATAAAAAGATGTTTGTGTCTGCCAGATGATATCAAGCTCTTCATGACATGATCAACTACCATGGCCACGGACACACCTGCGGATCAACTAACGTCACCCAGAAGTTCGACCCCCATGCAGCCTCGTCTGTTTCGTGTCCCTTGCCCGAGGACCTCTGAAATGATCTCTGAGACGGATAACGAGAAACACTGCGTGAAATCGAGTGCAGAGTCGTATTGATACGTTGTTCCGGCGATTTCTCCTTGCCTGAAGCTGTCGCCGGCTTAAGGGAAGGAGACTCTGGAGAATGTACTGTGGGCGATGCCGGGGGCGACGTGGTAGATTTTTGTACAGGATCGTCTGGCTTGGGGGTTGTCATTGTCATCAGAGAGTATTTTATGTCGCTGGTGACAAAAACGAGTCGTATTCCAACTGTGACTGATTTCAAATGGAGAGTCCTAATCCATTAACCTTTTGAGGGCGTGAGGGTTGGTGCAACATCAGCAAGTTCTTTGCAGGTTGTCTGTACATATCAAGGCACAGGAACTAACCCGGAATGGAGATTAGTTAGTATACTATGATTTTTACGGCCCTTGCAACATCTTCTGTGCTGCATCAACTGACTATGTCTTTGCCATTGTCAGGGTTCATCATGCCTTATAATGCCCACTTGTCCTTCACTCTCACCCTCAAGGTCTCCTGCACCTCCTTCACGGATCAGTATGCTTTTGAGATCATGCCAGGAATACGCCAGGAATACTTCTAGCATCTCGGGCTGAGAGGCCTTCAGCTCCGAAATGAGGACTTCTGCTGTCGCCGGAGAGAAGATACATGCGCCACCATCAAGAGCATAGCCCACAATGTTCCTCACCCTCATTTCCAATTGACCCAGAATCATCGTTGCTAGGAGGCCAGTAGAACTCTTTGAAATGCCTCTGTTGCGAATGAAATTAATATGAGACCCGTGGGCTGGGCCATCAAGCGCATAACGACATTTTTCAAGGAACTTGCGTCTTCCACTCTATTCTCGTCACCAAGAGCTTTCATCACAAATCGGTAGGGTTACAAGATCCTTTGGGCCATCCCCTATAGCGTTTGCATAGACAAAGGATCGTTCTAAAAAAGCTCTGCGATTCTTTGGACAGCCTTATCGTTCACGGCGTTGCAATCCGCATAGATGAGATATCCTTCTGCCGCGTGCAAGTGAGATCCACCTCCTGAGATATTACTAGAACTAGAACAAAGCAAGGCAGCGCGGCAATATGCTGAAAATGAAATCAGAACTTGGGAACAATCTCTTCCAGCGAATGCTGCTGCTGTTACCGCTTCTGGCGCCCTTTTCTGTTTCGAACGTCCTGTGAGACTGACTCCTGACTTTACCAACTTCTGTGCAACACTCCCCGTGCCCTCATGGTACCAACTGCGATAACTGACGGCACTTATCCGGGAGAAAATCCATCAGATAGTTTCATTGGAGGCAGTCGGACAATGCGAACTGATAGGCTGGGTGGGTTCCCTGAATTAACTTTCGTTCGAATTCCTTCAAAAATTGTATTTCTCCTTCATCTTACTGATCCAATGATGACACCTGCTTACCTAGGATGAAGATGGGACTAGTACTTGGTTCTCTGGCCGCTGTTCGATTTCGAGTTGCAACTGCCGAGACAAATATAATGGATTTTTTTTTGGGTCAAACCATGGATCTTGTACGAATCTCAATCTGAGTATTTCCATTTTTAAGTATAGCATGCTTGATCTAGTGAGTCTGCATGGTGGTAAACCATGCATCAAAGTTGACGAGTGGGATTAATTTCCTGGCAGGTGGAACTTGTGTAATGTTGTCTCATATGCATGCAGGCGTCACTTCTGAGAAAAGCATTCTCATTAGCTGGATTTCTGATGCGTGAAAGATACAAGCATCCATCAGTTTTTAGGGACTATCAATGGACTATGACATCAAACAGAAATTGACTGCATCTTTGGTTAGTTTCAGGTAATGTAGTTCAGGAGACCTACACATCTGGGGACACAATTCAGCTCTTTTTACATTAATAAAACAGCTTTTGGAAAGTTCTGATACATGCCGTACAATCAGACTTGATTAGTTTTAGGCAACATGTTGATCTTGCCTGAAACTAATCAAAACATGCAGCAATTTCTGTTTCTCAGAAGTGATGCCTGCATGCATGAGACAACATTACACAAGTATTACCCTCCAGGAAATCAATCCCATTTGTCAACTTCAATGCATGGTTTACTACCATGCAGACTCACTCAATCAAGCATGGTATACTTCACCATAAGATACATATGAAGTGCAAAGATAACTCGAAAATGGAAAGTCTCAGATTGAGGGTCTGTACAAGATCCATGATATCTGGTTCGGCAGTCGCAACTAGAAAAGCCGACTCAATCAGCTAGGTCATCGGGTTTGATCTTTCGGTGCCCATGACCGGTCCGTATGCTGTTCTGACAACTCCGTAACGGACCTGGCCTCGGAAAGGCCTCCAGAATCATTTCCTTTTGGTATAGTGTATGGAAAATCGTGATTGATCATCCCTTGTCAACCGCTCCATGAATTCATTTTCGGATTAGAAAGATGGGCATCGGAACTTTCTATCAAGGAAAGAGCCGTACATCTTCGCGGGAAGCAGAAAATCCGCGATAATACCTATCTCAAGAGTAACTACACTACTTACCATTCCATCAGATGCCTCGTTAAGGTATCGAGTTTGGTTGACTCGTTCACAGGAGGAGTTTGATCAGTACATTGCTGTCCCAAATAGGGATTAGTACTTTCGTGGTGAAATCTATTGATGCTCGACAAATCGGTTCTCGTAACTGGAAACGCGCTTATCCAATACACGTCCCATACGGAGCGAATAACCTGCATCAGTCCTGAAAATGCTCGAGTCATGGGGCAAGAAGATATCTGTATACTAGTAATATTAATACATTGAACCAGTTCGAATTGGAGAGATTGTCCCCGCCTAATCATACGATCATCTACTCATCCATGCCCGTGCCCTTCGCCTTACGTTTCTCTATCCGCTCATACATTATTTTCCGTGCATCATCTTGAGCCTTCGGGAGAAGATTCTCTTTGGCAAGAGCCACCAACAATGCGTGGGCCAACCCGACGAAGTTGTGTCTTCGAAGGCTATTCTCGAACTGGATCTTATACATCAGATCACCGGTCCTGGTCATTGGGAAAGAATTGCTCACAGCCCAACGCTCACGCTTGTTTTTTTCGTTGTTGATAATTGTCATAGTTTCTGCGGCTTTTGCAGCATTACCCGAAGCTTGGTGGTGATTGAGTTGTGAATGTAATGTAGGAAGAGGATCATCTCTGAGAGCGAGTAGGCTGAACTCTAGCTGTGATTCATGTAAATACCTGAAACAAATTGACAACGATTGGAAATACCGATCCGACGGGATATGTATTTATGCGGGCCTCGATCACCTCCCTGATTATCATTGACATCGGCAGGCTAGGTGAGCATGCATGACTCACCGTGCTGTCTTCAACCAGCCTTCGCCACCTTCTTGGTAGGGTCCATGTCGAACCGGATAGGGTTTAAGTCCATCAAGTTCATACAATGCACCCGAAAACGGAAGGTATACAATAAAATGGTACGCGTCCTCGCTTTTCTTAGGCATGTCCAAACCATCCATTGAGAAGGTGTCTGGAGGTGATAGTGCGTTGTGGGCTTCTCTCAGCCAATCCGAACTCGTTATAACCAGACCACGCGTCTGTGGGTCTAATTCACTCGCAAAAGACATGAGATCCCGAAGTCGAGGACCACTACAAAGACCGGAAATGTTTCCGAGAGCGTTCATGACAGCCAGAGTTGCACAGGCGTTATTGACGACCTGATGTGCAAAGAACCCAGAGAAGTCTGGATCGTAATCTCCATGAGAAGTACCTGCAGGACCTGCTGATGTGGTGGGTGCCCATTTAAAGAGAAAAATTAACGCATGGATGGGTTGAAGGGCAGCCAGAGACTCCGTTTCGAGCGAGTAGAGGTCATCTACGATGAAGGGAACACCAAGAGTTTTTAAGAGTTCTCTGGACGAACAATTAGTTGAGGATACGAAGATCGAGGAGAAAACTAAATACGTGAATACTCCAGGATCAGACTCGGTGAGTTGCCAACCGCTTGAATCATCGTCATTCGACATGTCTGCTCTTTGGGCTTACTATTATAAAAACAACGAAACACGCGTCCTTCAGTTACATGATCATGTGATGATTTACGAACAATCTCAAGGGTTACAAATTGGTAGCCGCGTGATGAACGATACAAACCAGCGAACACCCACCGATGAGCAAAAGGCAGCAAATCGTGCTCGGTTTGAGCTCGAGCTCGAATTTGTTCAGTCACTGGCCAACCCTTTCTATCTTCAATCTCTAGCACAACAAAACATCTTTGAACAGCCAGCATTTATTAATTTTCTGGAATATCTCATGTATTGGAAGGAAAAAGATTATGCTCGGTTCATTCAGTATGCTCATTTCCTCAATAGGTGGTATGATGTTCCTCATGGTATGTCTTGTCAGTTATCCACATGCTCTTCATCATCTGGAGCTCTTGCAGCATGCCCAGTTTCGATCTGAGATGAAGAAGGACGATTACTTTAGAGAATTCCTGCACCAAAAACAATTTGATCATTGGCGGACGTGGTAAGAACAATTCATCTGATGTTAGATGATAGTCAATGAAACAATGTATGCTAGGCGAGACCCGGCACGCGCAGCAGCTGTCAATGGTGAGCTCTCGACCACGAATGATCAAGATGCTCGAATATCAGCAGGAATTTAGAAAGATGTGCCTTGCTGTGCCTGTAGCGCGCATCCAGTCTATAATACATTGTTGTAGCTGGGGTTTCAAAGTGGGTCGGATCTTAGCAATAGCATATCTGTGATTACTGGTGCCTGGAAAGGTGAAATGTCAGAAAGATTAATTGAAACAAGGTGGGAAAAGTGTTTGTTTAATCATTGCAAATTCACGCGTCATTTACTTCCGTAATGGGCCATGACCTCCAACATCTTGAGGTCAGATATTCAGGAAGAACAACTAGAGCTACTCGAGTCTGAAAGCAGCTACCATTCGCAAGGGCTTCACTATGCATCTTTAAGCGAGAAGAAGCGCTTGTGGTGGCGAAATGCTGCGTTGAACACCTTTTTCATTCTGTCTTGGTGCGTCATGTCCGTCTGGTCGTGTCTACAGTTCGTTCGACATGACATAGGTTTATTTTTGCAACCATTCTATCTGTGTATAACAAATGGATGTTCTCAACCACTCGTTATGCCTTTCCCGCTCCCCTCTTCGTCACTACTATACATTTGTCTGCCCAGTTCGTCCTCGCCGCTTTTCTTCGGTTTACATGGCCATCCCATTTCCGTCCGCCAAAGTCACCCACTCGTAAAGACTACAGGTGAGTTGACCTGTCCGAGCGAACCCACCAGCAAACTCCACGTTTAGCGGGTTTTGATTTCATGTCATACATGTCTGTTAACTGTCACTTTACTAAGTCATCCGACTGTTGCAAAGGCTGCTGCATAGTAACTGGCAGGATGCCGTATTCACCCCTGAGGATGAATTTGTTATACCATCTTTCTCTATCTTATGTTTCGGCGGTGATCCATTTACTCAATATCCTAGCCTGGGTTTGACCTGGGTTTGATCGCGATGCTTATAATCATCCCATTTTTAGCACCAAGGCAATACCAACGGCAGTGGCTACGAGTCTTGATATTGGTCTCTCTAATTTTTCTTTGAAAACGATCACGCTTTCATTTTACAGTATGTGATCAAATTGCCTGGATATGTGGTTCTAACGTCATAGCATCATTACTAGCTATGTGTAAATCATCCTCTCTAATATTCGTGCTCTTATTCGCATTTCTATTTCGCCTGGAACTATTTTCATGGAGACTCGTGGCCGTAATCTTCTTGATTTTTTCTGGAGTTTTGCTCATGGTCGCAACGGAAACAGATTTTTTCCTAGAAGGGTTCCTCCTAGTCATCACTGCGAGCGTTATGGGAGGACTGCGATGGAGTCTCTTGCAAATTATGCTGAGAAACAAACAAATGGGGTGCGATAACCCTGCAGCGACAATCTACTGGCTGGCCCCTGCTATGGGGGTGTGTCTAGCTACCATTAGCGCTGCTATCGAGAGCTGGTCATCCTTGTTTCAATCGCAGTTCTTCTCGGGGCTCTCAAAAATACTTGAAACAGTGGTTTTTCTGGGTATACCAGGGGTTGTCGCCTTTTGTATGGTCCTAAGTGAGTTTTAGTACGTATCCTCTTTGGATTTTCTGGATGTGGCGATGACGAACCATCCAAAGCATCATCCAGCGCGTTGGGGTTGTTCCAATGTCAATAGCTGGCATTGCCAAAGAAGTAACCACCATTTTGATCTCATCATGGTTCTTTGGAGACCTATTGACACCTTTGAATGTCATCGGAGTCGCTATTACTGTCTGTGGTAGGTTCTAGTCGTGGTCTTTGTGCGATCTGTGCATTCAGATATATTGCGTAGGCATCGGGGTATTTACATTCCATAAATACCACAAGTCTCTGGAATCCAACGTGCCGGTGGACGCCCATGGCAACCCAGTGACGAGTCAAGATGACGATGCCGGTTATGCTGGGGAAACGAGTAGAAATGACAATGATGAACGGATCCGTTTAACAATTCAAAGGGACATAGACGAAGCCTTGGATAGACGGGAGGGGCTATGATGTGTTTCGTAGTCTTGGCTGGATTTAGTAGAGATGTAAGAGTCGAACCACACTGCACGTGATATAGGCGAGCCAGGCCAGTTGAGCATGAAACGATAGAAGCCAGTTGGACAGTTTGAATCTCAGCTTCCTTTTGTGGCAGGATGAGATCCGATCGGAGGTTGCCAACTTGGAGGCCTAATGATACACATATGTGTCGCCGGCTGTGTTTTCAGCGATTTTCTGGCCGTTACGCCGTGACCTGCTGGTGGTATATAGTCCTAGTCATCTAAACTCCATCTGTCTCTTGTTACCGATGGAAGCTAGTATCCAGTTTATCATCGAGTCTCCCCAGTACACCCCCAGCGCCAGCAAGCGTACCCGTCTTGTTACCTCCTGCGACTCCTGGTCCGTCTATCTCTCTCCTCTTCGACTCTTGCTCACTTGAACAGCCGTTTGAAAAAGATCAAGTGTTCCCAATCCTCAGACAATAAGTGCATCCAGCCCTCTCCGGACACAAGGTGCAAGGCATGCAAGGCCTCCAAGATCCCCTGTAGTTTCAAGGACAGGGAAAAATACTTTGCTGAGCGCAGTCGCGCGATCGCGGGACGCACCAGCCTCGACCGGGGGTAAGCGTTGAGCTGCTGCGCTAATTTCTCTCGGCTTATCATCCTAGAACTCGTTCCTGTCGTTCCGATGTTTTCACTTCATCCGGCTCTTCAAGTCCTTCTTCAATTTCCCATCGCTATTCACCGAAGGAACCCACTGCCCCTATGTCTCCAAGCCTTGATACTTCCCGCTATGCTCCTTACTCTGCAGATTCACGACGACAGACAGACTATTCCAGGTATGTCGCATCAGGGTCCGTCTCCAAGATTATTTGTTGACGGTCGCTATAGACACTCGATGTCGGAATATCATTCGAGGCACAGCTCAATGGGCTATGATACTATTGTCGGTCCTAGTTCCGCTGATGTCCTGCGGCAGATACATAATACTTATCCACCACAGCCCCCCATGCATTCTCGCTATGTTCAATTGTTCGACTCTGAGCATCCTGAGCGCCCTCATCCAGGACTGATGATGCATCTCTTCCAAGGCTTTTTTAACCACTATGCCTCCCAGTTTACTTTCCTTACCTATGGCGAGACTATAACCAATTTTCTGGAACGGAAGCTCTGCCCTGCATTGTCAAATTGTATTGCAGCCTTGGCAGTAAGGTGAGTTTATATCAGCCCTACCAGAAGTGTTGTTCTTCTGATTGTGGAGCTGTTAAGGCATGTCAATATCCCTGAACTTGTTGAGCGGGGTCTACACGAGGTTGCTGAAACATATGCTGAAAATGCTAAGGTGTGTTACGTCTCATCATGCTTACATTCTTTTTGGTAACTGGTTTCAGACAATTTTGGGTTCCGTTCCCCATATGCCGAGTATGGAAAGGTTGCATGCACTGCTGTTGTTATCCTGGGTGGAATATAAGAGTGATAGAACATCCGGTGAGTTAGAGGTCTATGAGTTGAAAGAAATGACTAAATAAGTTTCTTCAGGTTTCCGGCATTACTTCCAGTTGGCTACGAGGATGGCTATGGATCTAGGCCTTTCAGATCAAAGTCCTCCCAGCTACTTGCCTGAGAGTGAGCGTATCTGTCACCGTGCAACCTGGGCGTCTCTCCTCCAGCTTCATCTTTTATCTCCTTCACGATAATGTCTTGGCTCATCAATCAATCGCTGGCGCACCGAGTACATTTAACATCCTAATTCATTTGGACATCAAATAACTTGCAGACTGCTTTACTACCTGTCGAGTATTCTTTACCATCTCCATCAATAGTTCATGCTGATTA
>Ga0153947_1000589_pt1 | contig 18010 bp, 14 predicted proteins | sample TSNJ031MetaG_FD_104697 | JGI IMG/M metagenome (GOLD analysis project Ga0153947, IMG submission 104697) | Attine ant fungus gardens microbial communities from New Jersey, USA - TSNJ031 MetaG | ecosystem: Host-associated > Fungi > Mycelium > Unclassified | place: USA: New Jersey, Wharton State... | reverse complement strand
GTCGCGTTGCTCCCTACGCTGTCCGTTTTCCCATTGCAGCTAAAGCTGCGGGAAAAAGGCAACGCTTCAGAATGCTGTAGGCAGCATTCTGAGCTCCTAATGCTGTAAATACGAAACAGCACACTGTAAAAGAGGATTTATGAAGATACTGTTGACAACTTTAAATTCTAAATATGTGCATTCCAATTTGGCTCTGAAATATTTGTATGCGACTGCGGCAGAGCATGCAGGGTGTATTGAAGTACGGGAATTTACCATCAACAACGATGACGATCATATATTTGTTGAACTTTTGCGCGGTGACTATGATGTAATTTGTTTTTCATGCTATATTTGGAATATTGAAAAGCTGTTGTATCTATGTAAAAATTTGAAAAAGGCACGACCTTCGCTGAAAATTGTCTTAGGGGGACCAGAGGTTAGTTTTGATACGCTGGAATTGATGAAAGCGCATAAACAGATTGATTTTATCATGCAAGGTGAAGGTGAATATACCTTCAATGCACTGTGTGGTGAATTATTGAAGGATGCTGGTTCTCAATCGTATGAATCAATAAAAGGACTCGTTTACAGGCTGGGCGGGAAGATCTTTGTTAACTTACCGGTAGACGATCTTGATTTTGCGGGTCTCCCTTTTCCATATGAGTTCTTTCCGTGCGAAACGGACAAGGTTATTTATTACGAATCTGTCAGAGGCTGCCCATATCGATGCACATATTGCTTATCATCTGTTGAGAAAAATGTCAGATCGCTGCCGCTGGAACAAGTGAAGACACATTTGCGTTACTTTATTCGCAAGAATGTAAAGCAAGTAAAATTCATAGACAGAACATTTAACTGGAATAAACAACGCTGTTTGGAAATCTTGGAATATCTAATCGAAATTGATAATGGCGTTACCAATTTTCATTTTGAAATGTGCGGCGAATTGTTGGATGAAGATATAGTTGCATCGCTGGCAAAGGCTAGAAACGGTCAGTTTCAGGTGGAGATTGGTATACAGTCTGCAAATCCAAAAGTCCTTCGCGCGATCAACAGAAATGATAACATCGCACAGCAGTTAGGCAATATCGCGCATGTCACAGAGCTTTCCAACCTGCATACGCATGTGGACTTAATCGTAGGACTTCCCTTTGAAGATTATGCGTCTTTTCGAAATTCGTTCAATCATGTTTATGCATTAGGAGCGGACAATCTACAACTGGGATTTTTGAAATTACTAAAGGGGACAGAAATTAGGAAAAATGCAAATGCCTATGGATATCAATTTAGATCTAGGGCGCCTTATGAAGTGATTTCCAACCAATTTATATCTGCAGGGGATTTGGCATTGCTGAAGCAGATAGAACACGTGCTGAATTTATTTTACAACAAGGGTGGATTTACCCGAGCGTTGAAACATATGATTTACCTTTTCGGAAAAACGCCGTTTGATTTTTATGAAGAACTAGCCTTTTTTTATCATTTAAAAGGTTATCAAAACAAGTCTCATAAGAAGGAAGACCTCTATAGAATCCTCTTTCAATATGCACGCTGGAAAGATAGAAGTATTTCTGATTTTTCAGAAGAAACCCTGATACTTCTAGAGCAAGATATGGAAGAAACAATCAACTTTGATGCAATAAAAAAATTCAAAAGAAAGGGATGGATGATACAATAGGTGAATGAATGTTAGAAAATAAAAAATCTCTAGCCCAAAGCATGGGTATTACTAGGACAGTTGTAAGAGCGATGGAAGAAGTAGATCTTAAAGAAAGAGAAGATAGGATTGGGAAATATTTTAAAAAATATCTAAGCAAATTTGTATTTGATGAATTTTCTGAAGAATATATGGTGAAAGCAGGCATTGCAGACATCATGCGAGGTGTACCGATTCCGCTTAGGAAACAGGATTTAAAGGCTTTTGCAGGCGGAGCAGGTCTTCCGGCAGTACATATTGCAGAAAACATGGCATGGGTCATGGGTTGTGATCCTCACTTTCAATATACAGAAAAATATGTTGAATTTTTGAAAAAACTCTTCAACCACAAAATTTATGAAGGCATGGTCAAAGAAGGAAGAGACTCCGCGGAAGAAGGCGATCTAGATGCGGCATGTATCCATTTCAGGGCATCGCTTTGTATGCAGCCGGATTACCTGCATGGTATGTATAGTTACGCGAGAGCTTGCAGAGCAATGTATTTGCAAAGCAGCAATCCGGAGTATGTAGGTCGTTTCAAAGCAGAAGCAATGGATTACTTTGAACTGTTGACAGAGGCGCATCCTAGATTTGCACAGGGATTTTATTATTTGGGTTATGCGTACTTAAACATAGGTCTTTATGTCAAGGCCGATTTGGCTTGGAGAGAATTTATAAAGTTTACAAGGAATGGGAAAGACAGAAAAGAAATCAAGCACAGAATGCAGCAGATTGCCGATCCAATACAGATTGAGCACGGCTATAATGCAGTCTTATCGGGCAGGTATCAGGAAGGCTTGCAGATTTTGGAGCCTTATTTAGAAACACAGTTTAAAACCTGGTGGCCACTCTCTTATTATGTGGGTGTTTCCTATGCAAAAATGGGTAAAAATAAAGATGCCGTTTCCAGCCTGCTGCGCGTACTTTCACTGAATGGAAGCCACCTTGAGACGATGGAAGAACTGGTGGCGATTTTTGGAGCGCAAGGTGACAAAGAAAATGAACAAAAATACAAGAAGAAAATCAAGATTATCAGGGAGAATATGAGAATCGATGAGGAAGAAGCAGAAAAGCAGAGAATAAAAAAGCAGAATCAGAAAAAGCAAAATGCATCTGTATCTGCAACACCAGAGCCTGAAGAACCGGAACATGAGACTTTTAGACCTGAAGTCATAGAGGAGATAGAAGAATCAAAAACTTCAAAAGGAGAGAGTGCATCCAATGAAAAGGAAAGCAGGAAAACACTCAAACGGCTTAGTAAAAATTAAAAAAGAGAGATTGACCATTTATATAGTATTGCGCATATTGGTTATAATCGTCATGATCGCCCAAATCTATAACCAAAACTGGAACAATGTATTTTCCTGTGTGCTTGCATTGATTTTATTCATGGTGCCAAGCATCATCGAAAAACGATTGGATATTGATCTACCAAATGCACTGGAAATCATTATACTGTTGTTCATATTTGCCGCTGAAATTTTTGGTGAAGTGCGCGAGTATTACGTTATGTTTGAGAGATGGGACGATATGCTCCATACATTGAATGGTTTTTTATGCGCAGCCATCGGTTTTGCTATGATTGATATACTCAATCGAAGTGAGAAAATCCACATGAAATTGGACCCTATATTTGTAGCCGTGGTGGCATTTTGTTTTTCTATGACCATCGGCGTATTATGGGAATTTTTCGAGTGTGCGATGGATATGTTCTTTGGAAAGGATATGCAAAAGGATACTTGGATGACAGCGTTCAATTCAGTAGCAATCAATCCGGATGGAGCCAATGTGCCGGTTCATGTGGATGTTGAAAGCGTCATTGTGAACGGTCAGACGTGGCAGGGATATCTAGATTTAGGTCTTTATGATACGATGAATGATTTATTCGTAAATTTTATCGGAGCAGTTGTATTTTCAATATTTGGTCTCTTTTACATTAAGAATAGAGGGACAGGACTCGCAGCCAAATTCATACCCATTCTTAATCCAAAACCTGAAGAAGAACGATGAGCTTATAGAAACGCAAATAGCCGCGATAACAAACGCCCCTGCGCCTGTTCTGGCGTTAGTTTTTTGCCGCCGAAAAACGATGTGATGAATTTCGGCAACGACCCTCCGAAAGTATTTTCGACATAGCGATGGTTCTGCCGCGCGATTTGCTCATCGAATGAAAATCAGCAACACCGAGCAGCAGATCAAAGAGATCAAGTCAAACCCTGACTTACTAGCCTGTCTCATTTCTATCCCTACTGTTGTTTATGACATTGCGAAACCAAAGACTACATATCCGATGAATGATATTGCTGTAACAATTCCTATGTATGGCAGCTGTGCAACTGCATAATCTACGTTATTAATTCTGCAAGCTGAAGCTGACAGCAGGGTTACGTCTGAATAGAAGCAAGCCTGTGCGCCGAAGCATGCAGCTGAAATAATTGCTCCCAGTGTGAGTGGAATACTTGCGCCACTTGAAGCAGCCAGTGGCAGAATGATTGGAGTACAAACTGCAGGGATACTCCAGATATTACCTGTTGCGAAGCATACAAGACCTATGAGTATAAATGCGATTGCTGGAAGCCATGCTGCACTCATATATGGACCTGCAACGTCGATCAGGTAGTCAGGTAAACCGATAAGGTTGATTGATTCTCTATAGAATAATGATGTCACGAGTACAACTGCTATAAACAGCATATCTTCAAGACCCTTGTAACAAGAGTCACAGAATTTACCAAGACTCATTATCTTGGTTGGAACGAACAGAATGAAACAAGCGAAGATACCACAGCATACACCGTAAAGGATATCGCCCAGCCATAAAGTTACGATTATAACGACTGCCATTGGTACGATGAATGCCCAAAGATGTGGTGTTATTTCTTTTTCTTCCTTAGCATTATCATCAGTGATAGCGCCCATTACTTCACCGAGTTCATCGCCCTGGTTTTGCATGTTACTTGATGCTGGCCAAAGCTCTCCAGTTTCTGCAACTCTCTGATATGCCTTCTTAATACCGCCCATCTTAGGAACGATTCCCAGAATTACCAGGAGTACGAAGATTACACAGAGGAATGGATAGAAGAAGTATGGCATGATATGGTAGTAAATGCTCATTGCGCTGTCACCAACTACTGCAGCTTCTTTCTGCTGTCCAAAGATTCCTGAGAAGAATACTACCCATGCGGAAATCGGTATAATCAGACAAACTGGAGCCGATGTTGTATTGATGATGTAGCAAAGCATTTCTCTCGGCGTCTTGTATTCATCTGAAAGTGTAAGTACACAGTTTGCAGTAACCAGGATGCTGAGGTAGTCGTCGATGAAGATTACAATTCCGCATAACCAGGTCATTAATAGTACTTGTTTTTCTGACTTGATATACTTTCTAGCTAAGTCACCTATTGCTACAGCTCCCTTTGACTGTCTGAGCAGCTGTACGAAGCATCCGAACAACAGACAAATGATTACGATATAGTTGTTGTCTGCATCGCATGATGCTGAAAGTATTGCATCTATCATTGGCATGAAGAACTCTGCCTTGTAATAAAGTATGTACCCGAGTATACCAGATAACATGATACTCAAGATACACTTCTTAGTTGCCAGCGCGAATACTAAGAAACTCAACGCTGGAATTAAGGTGATGATTCCTAAATTAGTCCCGTCCATAGTGTTTCCTTCCTCTTTAAATAAATTAATAATAAATAATTATTTATACTCTACCCAAAATTATCACATTTAAATTTATTTCATTTTTAAAATAAATTTCTATTTCTGCTATGCGTTCTTCTGTCGGCTGTTCGAATTCCTCCTGTGTGCCACCCACGTTTCTTTTCTTGCTGATTCCAAGACTGTGGTATGGGAGCAGATTCACTCGTTTGACTCCGATTTCTCTGTAGAGTTCGCCCGTGCGTTTAATTATGTCGTCGCTGTCATTAACTCCCTTGATGAGAGGCATTCTCATGATTAGCTTATCCACAGTTCTTGCATCTGCTGCGAGCATTCTCAGGTTGTCAATTACAAGCTGATTGCTGACTCCCGTGTACTCTCTGTGAACTTCGTCGTCAATTGACTTCATATCGTAAAGAATGTCTGTGACGTTTTCCTTGAGGGCCATTTCCATGAGAGCCTGTGAATCTCCGAAGCCACATGTATCCATGCACACGTTGATGCCTCGTTTGCCCGTTTCATCAATGAGCTTGCTTACAAGTTCTGCGTGCATAAGGATTTCTCCTCCGCTGACTGTAATGCCACCCCCTGTATTATCGTAGAAGCTTTTATCCTGCTCTGCTATGCGGAGTATTTCATCTATGGTCATTGGCTTAGCTACAGGTCTTAAGGCCTGTGCGTAGCACTCGTCTGCACACTTGAGACACACGTCGCATTTGGTTCTGTCAATTACAACTCCCTCTTCCGGGCTCATTGTCACTGCATCTTGGGGGCATATCTTGACGCAGTATCCGCATCCGATACAGTTGTTTGGTGACTTAATAAGTTGCTGTTGCTGGTCGATTAGCTCAGGATTGTGGCACCACTTACAGCTGAGAGGGCAACCCTTCATGAATACCGTTGTTCTGATGCCGGGTCCGTCTTCTACAGAAAATTTCTGAAGGCTTCCTACAAGAACACTTTTAGGTGTATTACTCATTGAAACATTCTCCTATTGTTAATTTTTCGCTATAACTTTGTTACTTCGTCGTCAAACCTTATTACGTACGTCTGTGTACGCGTCGCGCGGCTTGCTCCTCATGCCTCGCCTAGCGAAAAATTTCCTGCGCAATTTGTTTACGAATTCTACGATAAGGAACTGTTCAATAATAAGTTGTGCAACAGTTCCTTAGTGTGCAGTTCTGTAGATAATTATATCTTGTGCTCTCTTATCAAGTTCTGTGAAGTATGCCATGTAGCCTGCCACACGAACCATGAGTCCCTTGTAGTTCTCAGGATTTTCCTGTGCCTTCTTAAGGGTTTCGTTATCTACTACATTTATCTGTATATGTTCGCCGCCATCTTCGAAGAATGTCTTGATAACGCCTTCAATAATATTCAGACCGTTTTCTCCCTGAACTCCCTTAGGGTCGAAGCGCAAGTTGAACAGTGCACCTTCGTGTAATACTTCCTGTCCCATGGCAGCAACTGACTTAACTGTAGCTGTTGGACCGTTAATGTCTCTGCCCATCATTGGTGAAGCACTGTCGCAAAATGGTTCGCCTGCAAGTCTTCCATCTGGAAGTGCTCCTGTAACGAGACCGTGTGAAAGGTTTAAGGTCTGTGTGTCAATGCCGAAAGCGTAACCTCCGCCTCTAGCATCTTTCCAGTCCTGAACAGTATGAGCAACATAGTGTATCATTTCCTTGTAGATGTTGTCCACGTGCTCCAGGTTGTTACCGTATTTCTCAGGCTTGTTTAGCAGAAGCTGACGAAGTCTTTCCTGTCCTTCGAAGTTCGTGTCGCATGCCTTGATAAGTTCATCCATTGTCATGTCCTTATCTTCGAATACGCACTTTTCTACTGCTGCGATGGAATCTGCTAGGTTAGCTGCTCCTGAAATGTACATGCCCGCTGTTGAGTACTGTGCTCCACCGTGCTGTACGGATTTACCGTTTTCAACACATCCCTTGGTTACCATTGATGCGAAGATTACAGGGTATCTATTCATGTGAATGCTCTGCATCATGTTGTAGCCGATTCTGATTATGTCGTAATGATGAATAATCTGCTTCTTGAGAGCATCCTTAAATTCTTCTATATTCTTAAATTTTCTTGGGTCTCCAGTTTCAAGTCCCATAAGCTTGCCTGTAGCAGGGTCAACGCCGTTGTGCAGAACGAATTCAACCATCTTGCCCATGTTAACGTATCCGGCATCAGGTGAACCATCTGTTCCGCCACCGCCGGGACCTGGCTGAATACAACCAACGATAGTCCAATCTCTTGCTTCTTCTATGGTGCATCTAGCCTTGCCAAGACACATCTTAATTGCTGCGTTGTCATTAAAGAATCCTGGGTTTGCCTGTCCTTCCTGAATCATCCTGCATCCAAACTTAATCAGTTCTTCAGGAGTTTCTTCCCAGACTCTTACTGCCATTGTAGGCTGTGTTATCTGAAGTTCATCTGCTGCTTCCAGACAAAGGAATGACAAGTCGTTTGTTGCATCTCTGCCGTCTGGAGTCTGTCCGCCTACAACTAGGATTTGCCACATTGGATAACCTGCGAATGATGTAGAGTACCAGTTGTCTCTTACTTCATATACTTCACATGACTTAAGATAGAAGCATCCCAGCATTTCCAGAGCTTCTTCTCTTGTGATGTTCTTCTCGTCGATTACGTCTCTCTTGTAGAATGGCCACATGTACTGGTCAAATCTGCCGAATCCACATGCGGTAGTACAAACTTCAATGTGGAAATAAACGTGTACGAACCATATTGACTGGAGTGCCTGCTCAAAACTCTGTGGTGGGTTTTCAGGAACGATTCTGCAGTTTTCTGCAATAGTAAGAAGTTCTTGCTTTCTCTTCTCATCAGTGCATTCTGAAGCCATTCTTTCGGCTTCATCTGCCATTCTATGTGCGTAAGTGATAAGTCCTTCGCACTGAATGATGCATGCCTTCCAGAAATCCACTTTAGCCTGTTCCTCCATGCTCTGTGGAAGCATGTTGTCGATGTTTCTCTGGCACTCTTCCATGTATCCTCTGATTCCTACAGTCAGAATCTTTTCGTGATCACATAAAGTTTCACCCGAAACACCATTCTCAAGACCTACGCAAATAATGTCGTCTTTCTCAAGTTCGCGAGTATGTGCTGGAAGTACTGTCTGTGCCAGGTCTTCCATAGACTTACCTTCCCAGTATTTTAGTGTTTCAAGAATAGTTGCTTTATCTTCTGGTGAAATATAATATGGATCGTTGCTTCTTGTTGAGATTTCGTCAATATCACTGATATACCATGAACTTGACTGGAATTCTGGGTGCAGGTTGGCACCTCTATATGCATTTGTTGCTGTTCCTACGATAAGCTCATCATCCATGATGAGTGTTGTCATATTCTCCATGATGTAGTTGACAACCTTAGCTCTGAAAATAGGAACTGCATCTCCAGCAAACTTCTGATATGCTTCAGTTGCCAGCACCAGTCTCTCTGCTGTGATTGTTGGAATAGTATTGAAATACTTCTCTCTCATTCTCTTAACTCTCAGTGTTAACATATTCCCCTCCTTTCATTTCTTTAACTTCTTACAATACTACATTATGGTAGAGTAGAAGACAAGAACCGACTTGCTAATTTTTCTAATTGTGTTGTTGTTTGAAAGGAAAGGGCAATGAACTTAAAGAAATTAAGAAATTAAGAAATATCGTAATACTGCTGGACGTAATGGTTAGGGACTATGGCTATCAATAATTAGCTTGCTGTAAGTCCTGATTAATTTGCCAAAAAAATCAGTAAAAAGCTTTCCCTGTTTTCTAATCTAGTATATAATGCATACATGGGATTGTGTGTTAAGACTTCGTTTTAGATAGGCTGTTTAGTTTTTTAGGAGGTGCTTGGCGTGTTATTTGAAAAAACAACATATCTCGATAATTTTCCAATAAACATAATAATTGCAAAAGTTACGGAATATCCTTTTCATTATCATCAGGATGTTGAGTTTATCTATGTTCTCAAGGGTGAAATCCGTCCGAAAAACGTATGTCATCACTATCTTCTGAAAGAAGGGGATATTTTTACCAACAGCGGTCATGAAGTTCACGGTTTGACCGCGACAGATAAGGAGAATGTTGTGGCAATGATACAGGTCAGTAATCGTTTTTTCACGCAGTATTTTCCGACTTTGGGCAAGGCGTGTTTCATGTCATATGTAAATAATGATAAATATCTTAAGATGGATACATTCCGAAAAATGCTTCTTCACATTCTGCTGGATTATTCAAGAAGAAGTTTTAATTATAAAAGCACCTGTATAGATCAGATGATTGAAGTAATAAAATACCTAAACCAGTACTTCAACTTGTTTGCTTTCGAAGATCAGGTTGTGGTGGATTTTAAAAATGATAATTCTGTAGCAGTCGAGCGGATTAGCCGGATAATAAACTATGTATACGAGAATCATGCAAGCAAAATCACTCTGGAAGACTTGGCAGAAAGAGAACACTTAAGTACCTTTTACATCTCCCATCTTATCCGTGATTACATGGGCATAAACTTTCAGGAGTTTCTCTGTTTCGCCAGAGTCGAAATGTCGGAAATACTTCTCCTGGAAACTGACCGCAAAATCAGTACGATAGCAAGGGATGTCGGCTTTTCAACCACCTCATATTACGATAAATTCTTCAGCAAATGGTTTGGTCATACGCCGCTGGAATACCGTCAGCTTTATATGTCGCATATTCTGAGCGCCGCAAAACCTGCACAGTTTGAATTGCTTTCTGACAATCAGGCTGTCAGTCTCATCAGGCGATGTATGTCAGCTGTAAGTGATCAGGAAAAAAGCTCTTCAGTCATAAACCGCCTTCATCTCACCGTTGATGTGAATCCTCAGATGTTGCCTGTTATGCATATACATCACTTTCTTGAAGTCGTTATAACCCAGGAGGATTATCACATAATGGGTGAACGGCTTTTCAATCTGCTCCATGATCTTAACGCTTCCATGGTTATTCTTGCTTTCCGCCAGGAAGACAGCGAAGCAACAACAGCACTGATTACAAACCGGCTTAGTTTCATCGGATACGATGTGTCTACGGTATGTGACAACGGTTTATGCTGCGGTTCTTCGGCAGGGTATGACTCAATAGCCGCAGCTATACACATGTTCCAGACAAATTTCATTTCAAAGGAAAACATACTGCACTGCAGATTGCGGGATCAGGGTGAACCGTCTAGGATATTAAAAGGAGCGCCTTCCTGCATCACTTCCTGCCTTGTTCCCAAGGCTTCTTTTTACGCGTACCGGCTACTTAAGAATATAAAAGGAAAACTTCTTTGCTGGGGGAAATATTACTATGTAATAAAGAATGACCTATACGAAAAAGATTCGTACGCGCTTGCTGTCATAAATTATAATGACGACATACAGCACCTTTGCATGCGTAATGCTAGTGTCTACGAAGCAAATGACATAATCAGTTCCTTTAAGGATGAACTCAACGTTGACTTCAGTATTCCTGTTGAATCCGGTCAATATGTTATCGCAAAATATGCATTGTCAAATTCCAATTCAATTTTCGCGCATATGTCGCATCTGGGATTTCCAGAAGCTTTCCCTCTGCCGGAAGCCTGGGTTCACATGCTGAATACAGAACCCCAGTCACAAGTGAGCGTAGAAAATGTTGATGATAAGCTTAATATAAGTGCTGCTATAAAAGGCGCAGGAATTCATATTATTGTAGTTGAGAAAGTCGGTCGCGCCGATTAGCTTATTATCGGCAGGTCTTCCCTGATCATTCCTGTTTCAGTAGCAGCTCCATGCTGTAGTCAAAGTGATATGCAGTTTTATCGAATACGATAATAATAACGCACCAATACCAACAGATAAATCAGACAGCGTTCACTTGCCTGATGAAGGAATAAAAAGGGTTGCGTATTCATACTTTTGACAAGGCAAGTAAATATGTGATAGGTCCTTTCAAGGCAGCTCCGGTCAGCAAACTTACAATTTGTTCTTTGGATAGATCCATATTATTTTTGATCCAATAGGTCAGGACACCTAAGTGTGCTGTCGCAATGTACTCAAGTGCATACTCCAGCATAGAAGGTTCCTGTTCCGATTTTAAATCAAGGGTTTCGCGAAGTAGTTCCTTTGCCCTATTTTTGACCTTTTCCGTCATCTGTGATTTTCCGTATGTGCCAATTAGGACTTTTAAATAGATTTTATTTTCTTCAAAAAAAGTAATATCGGGAAATGTCTCCATTACGCTTTTTTCATTAAACATGCTAGATATGATGACTTGTAATTTCTCCCAGAGGAATACAATAAGGTCGTCCTCAATTTGCTCTAATAAGTCATAAATATCCAAATAGTACATATAAAATGTTCCGCGGTTAAGACCCGCTAAGTCGGTAATTGATTTGATACTTATCTTTTCGATCGGGTTGTCTGCGTATAAGGTGATAAAGGAATCCTTTATTTTCTTCTTGGTTTCCATTACTTTTTTTGATTCTAAATTTTCTGATGGTGCAATTTGATCTACTTTCATTTTCACAGGCTCCTTCTCCTTTATTTAATTTTTTTCATTTATCAACACTCCGCTTTAAATTGTTTGTTACATTTTTCTAAAGTATCCTTTATGATGAGTATATAACAACATGTTGTCGGATTCAAGCGACACATTTGCATAGATTGTTTGGAAGGTGGTGAAACCATGGGTAAAGATACGGGCTGTATCATCCTCAATGGCATCGATAAAGTGTTCGGCACAAAGAAAGTGCTAAAGGAAGTTTCATTAACTGTTCCTTATGGAGCGGTGTATGGGCTTTTGGGTCCATCCGGCTGCGGGAAGACTACTACGGTCAAGATCATGGCGGGCATTTTGGAGTCTAGTGGCGGTCAGACTTATGTGTTAGGTGACCCGATGCCTTCCCTTTATTTGATGGGCAGGATTGGATATATGGCGCAATCTGATGCGCTTTATCAAATGCTGACTGCAGAGGAAAACTTGGAGTTTTTTGGATCACTTTACGGTATGGATAAAAAAAATTTGCAAAAGCGTATTTCCCAGGTAATGCATTTGGTCAATCTTGAGGATCACAGAAATAAACCGATTTCGGCTTATTCCGGCGGCATGAAACGTCGGCTTTCTCTAGCGGCTGCTATTTTGCATGAACCGGAAGTGCTCATTTTAGATGAACCGACGGTCGGCATTGACCCGCTGCTTCGGAAAAGTATCTGGGATGCACTTTACGAAATGGCAGATTCAGGTGTGACGATCTTGGTGACTACGCATGTAATGGATGAGGCGGAAAAATGCACACGGCTTGCAATGATGCGGGACGGGTATTTGATTGGTGAAGGGACACCTCAGGGATTACGGGAACGAACAGGCACGCAAACATTAGAAGAAGTGTTTTTAAAATACAGTACTGGAGAGGAGGACATCATTGATGAGAATTAAAGCGATGACCGTCCGAATCCTGAAACAGTTGATGCATGATAAAAGAACCTTAGCTTTGATGCTTGCAGCACCACTTTTACTACTGACGCTGATTTACTTTATTTTTGACGCTGATGCACCATCTGTCAGTATAGGAGTTATCAATGCGCCGGAAAATTATGTGGAAAATCTATACGATCAAAACTTAACAGTGCTCAGGTATCTTCATGAAAATGAGGCTCAGCGTGCGCTAGAACAGGGAGACATTGTCGCTGTAGTAAATATTATAAGCGGGAAGGTCTATGTACGTATCGATGGGACGACTCCGGCACATGCTAGTGCGGCGCTCTCCGGAATTGAGGCAGCGAAACAGAATATAGAGGTGCGTTCCGACTTAAAGTCAGAAATTACTTATGTATACGGTGCAGTAGACCTTTCCATGTTTGATAACTTTGGTTCCACACTCATCGGATTTCTAGTATTCTTCTTTGTATTCCTCGTAGCAGGGATTGCTTTTTTACAGGAACGAACCAGCGGAACATTGGAGAGGCTTCTTTCAACACCGATTCGGAGATGGGAATTGATTACCGGTTATGTTTTAGGTTATGGTGTTGTCACCATTGTACAGGCAACTTTGATTTCTTTTTATGTCATTTACGTCCTGAATGTCATCATGATGGGTTCTATCTGGCTCGTGCTGCTCATTACGCTGTTATCGGCAATGTGCGCTTTGACTTTGGGAATCCTACTTTCAACAGCCGCCAATAATGAGTTTCAAATGGTGCAATTTATTCCGATTGTCATCGTTCCGCAGTTATTTTTTTCAGGATTATTTGACTTGTCTCCGGGCTGGATGATGTTTGGGAGGGTAATGCCGTTATATTATGTGGCGGATGCGTTAAATGACGTAATGATGCGCGGCAAGGGTCTGATAGAAATTATGCCTGCTATCGCTGTTTTAATCGGCTGTTCAATTTTATTTATGTTCTTAAATACATTACTATTAAAAAAATATCGGAGAATATAACGGGAGGGATGTGTCATGGAAAAGAGAAAGAAATTATTGCCGGTCTTATTACTGATTATTATTATTGCTGTTGTAATATATTATTTTGTAGGCAGGAGTAGCGGATCTTTATATGGTGAAGTGGAAGCTGTAGTATATTCGCAAATTACAGAAGTTTCAGGGCTTCTGCTCGAAGTGTCGGTAGAACCGGGGCAGAAAATTGAGAAGGGCGCCGAGATTGCTGTGATAGACAGCACCAATCAAATGCATGCGCTGGAACAGTTGGAACTTACTTTAGAAACGCAAAAGCTGGCACTTTCTGAAGCGCAGACGCAAGGTGGAACGCAGGCCGCAAATGGGTTGACTGTCGCAAAAGCCAATTACAACAGCGCGGTTTCTGCTGCTATCAAGGCGAACAGTGACTATCAAGCGGCAAGGGATCTTTATGAAGAGGGAGCAATATCCAAGGATGCATTAGAAAAGGCAAAAGTACAGACCGACGCTGCAGAAAACGCATCGGCTGCCGCAAAAGCACAGATGAACAATGCTGCCAACAGCAGTTCAGCGGAAAGTTTAGAACTGGGAATCGCCCAATTGGAGATTCAGATCCAGCAGGCAAAGGAAACACTTGAGAAGTATACGATTACGGCTGATCACAGCGGTATCATTATGAGTAAAAACTATTATACCGGAGACATGGTTTCACCCGGCTATAGTTTAGTGGATATTTCCTCAGATGAAGAAAAATATTTTGTTTTCTACCTCCCCAAAGAAGTTCTGGGGGACATAGGCTATGACGATGTCGTTACAATATCGTCCAATGATAAAGAATATGAAGGAATCGTAAAATATATCGATGTAAAAAGCGAATACACCCCAAAGGATTTTCAAACGGCGGCTAATAAAAATAAGACCAGCGTGAAGATAAAACTGCTGCTGCCAAAAGACTGTCCTCTAAAACCTGCCGAGAACGGAACAGTCCGAATTTAATAGCATGCAGACAGCGCGAATTTAATGCGACTGACATAGAAATTTATTATCATATATTTCAATTGTAAGCCACATTCGATTGCAATTAAAATGCCGAATATTTGCAAATGCAAAGTTTTTGTTGACAAGTATAATCTTCACTATTATCATTAAGCTAACAGAGTAAAAAATATTATGGAGGTAGTAACATGAGCACAATAATAAAAAATGGAACACCTGTAACTTTGCAAGGCTCTTACAAAGCGGATATAAAAATCGACAATGGCATTATTACTGAAATATCTACAGACATTCCATGCGAGGCTGAGGATGTCATCATAGACGCAAATAATCAGCAGATTTTTCCTGGCGGAATAGACTTGCATACACACTTTGACCATATTGGAGTTCCGGATGATTTTGCTGCAGGATCAAAGGCTGCTATTGCAGGAGGAATAACGACAGTATCGTGTTTTGTTGAAGGCAACCAAGAACTTGGACTGCTAGATAATTTCAGGGACTGGAAGTATAGAAGGTCTGCTACTTCATATGTTGATTATACATTGGTGCCTGTACTGTCCGGAAAATACCTAAGCGAATTTGAAACAGAAGCACCCTTATTGTCTGAAGAAGGAGTAGGGGCTGTTAAACTGTTTATGGCATATCGCGGAGCTGGATTGTTAACTACAGATGTTAACCTATACAGGACTTTTAAGAATGCGAAAAAATATAATCTGTTATGTAATGTTCACTGCGAGAATGGTGATGTTATTGATGAGATTGTCGATGAATGGGTAGCTGCAGGTCATAAAAGCGTAATAAACCATGCATATACTAGAACTCCGGGGCTTGAAGCAGAAGCAGTATATAGAGCTATGAGTATCGCAAATGCAGCAGGTGCACCTGTAAGAATCGTTCATGTAAGTTGTGAAGACTCTCTTGACCTTATTGCCTCTGCACAAAAGAAAGAGCTTCCTGTGTTAGCGGAAACTTGCCCGCATTATCTTGTAAAGGATATTTCTTATCTTGATCTTCCTGAATTTGAAGGTGCCAAAAATATTTGTGCGCCGCCCCTGCGAGAAAAGAAGCATCTTGCTGCCCTATGGAAAGGCATTAACGACGGAGTAATAACTACAGTAAGCTCTGACCATGCGCCTGTAAATTTTAACGGTGAGTATTCCAAGCAGCTCGGAAGGGACGTATGGAACAAAATACCGAACGGATGCCCTGGAGTAGAAGAAATTTTTTCAATAATCTATCACTTTGGCATCGTGGAAAAAAGAATTTCATTAGAAAAATTTGTCGAGATCACAAGCGTAAACCCTGCAAAAGAATTCGGCTTATATCCAAAAAAGGGCTGCATAGCAATTGGAAGCGATGCAGATTTAGTTATACTTAATCCGAGCAAAAGTAGAATTATAACGCATGACAAGCAGTACGGTAAAACAGATTACAGCGGATATGAAGGTTTCAATGTTACTGGTGTTATAACGCACGTTATTTCAAGAGGAGAAGAGGTTGTAAAGGATGGTATTGTATTAGGGAAAGAGGGCAGAGGTCAATTTATCCGATGCAACAAGTCACATATATTTGCTAAATAACTTAGAGTAAAAAGGCATGTCATAATTAAGAGTTACTGAACAGCGCAATCACGCGCCGGACAGTAGCTCTTCTATTCATTTTTTATAATCAATATCAAGAGCAATTTCCATTATCTTGTCTATCATAGATTTATGTTGCGGTGAAAGCTGACGGTATTTAAGGCAAAAATCAACTTCTGCATCGGTTAGGTGGTCATCAGGTCCTAGCTTATTAGGGGCATATCTTAAATCTACAATATCCGTTATTTTCAAATTACCCTCAATTAAATAACGAACTGGTACCTGAAAGTATTCCGCAATTCTCATTATAATTTCTGAAGGGGGATCTGTTCCTCTTCTTTTCCATGAGCTAATCGTGCTTTCATCAATATTTAAGTAAAGCGCCAGTTCTTTTTGGCTTTTGTTATCAGATTCAATTAGTTGAAATAAGCGTTCATTAATTGTACCCATAATGCCTCCTCGATTAATACATTATCCCTTGCTAATTCGTACGTACGACCTAAAGGAAAAATACCATACCTAATTATACTACACTTGAAGGAAGATTGCAAAATCCAGTTTCGTCAAAATTCAAAGTCTCGCCGCCAAAGTTTTCATAAAAGTGCTCACATCCAAAGTGTTCGCCTATTCCCAAAGTTTCACCTACAAAGTATTTATATTCAAATTTTCACCTAGCTTTGTATTGATACACGTGTATTTAAAGCTTAATACCCTAAAATACCTTTACATTAAGTTGTAAATAATTTGCAAATGTAAATAATTTGTTGACAAATTTGCTTTTGCAATCTATACTTACTTTAATAACAAAAAATTAGGGGGTGGTTAGCTGATAAGTGATTAACTTTTTTTACATTTTACTTTCATTACTTCTTATTGCACTTGATTTTTATTGAGATTTACTATATCATTATTTACATTGCTCAATAAAAAAATATAATTATATTTAAATATAAAGTATGTATAGTAGGGGGAAGTATTGTGATTTTGAAAAGGTTTATTACTGGATCGTTGGAAGTTAATAGTTATTTGATTGAGGATGAAGTAACAAAAGAAGCTGCTATTATTGACACAGGATATTATGAACCTGAATTAGCCAAATATGTCAAGAAACAGGGATTAGAAGTAAAATATATTGTTTTGACTCATGGTCATGGAGATCATATGTGTGGTGTACCTTCATATAAAAAAAAGTACCCAAATATTCAAGTCGTCGCGCATCAGGCTGATGCTGATTTGCTGTTAGGAGAGATACATAATTTTTCCAAGGAGATCAGCGGTAAATTCATAGCAATTAAAGCTGACAGATATGTAAATGATAATGACACCATGACTCTTGGAAACATTAAACTTAAGTTTATCCATACTCCAGGTCATACAAAAGGTAGCATGTCCATTTTGATAGACAACTATTTGTTCAGTGGAGACACTTTATTTTATGAAGCGATTGGCAGAACAGATTTTCCTGATGGATCAAGTGAAAGCCTTTTAAAAAGTGTAGAAGAAAAGCTTTTCACATTGCCGGATAATACTTTGGTTTTTCCCGGACACATGCGAGATACAAATATTGGTCATGAGAAACAGAATAATCCATTTTTTAAAAACAAGTAGATTTAATAGCAAGTTTTATTAAAAAAATCTTCATATCAGGAACTATTTTTCCAATTCAATTAAT